>WBJT01000052.1_pt1 | contig 22746 bp, 12 predicted proteins | sample 5109881 | NCBI WGS metagenome assembly WBJT01 (sample SAMN11895465, study PRJNA545514) | wastewater metagenome | isolation source: saline BTEX enrichment culture, original innoculum from Kuwait petroleum... | place: USA:Stillwater, OK | collected 2018-09-01
TGGGGTGGGAGTTCCACAGGTACATCCCGGGCATGGGGCAGGACACCGGCAGGTCGTCCACCGTCACCTCGTAGCGGTGCGCGGCGTTCGGCTGGATCAGGTCCTGGCGGTCGTGAGTCTGGGGATCAGGCACGTCGTATCCTCCCGAGCGATGTTCAGGCGACCGGGGTCAGCCATTCGGGGTGGGCGTCCCGGCGGCCCTCCACCTGGTCGAAGAAGCGTTTCTGCAGGTCCGCGGTCACCGGCCCGCGGCGGCCCTCGCCGAGCATCCGGCCGTCGAGCTCGCGGATGGGGGTGACCTCGGCGGCGGTCCCGGTGAAGAACGCCTCGTCGCAGACGTAGACCTCGTCGCGGGTGATCCGCCGCTCGCGTACCTCGTAGCCCGCCTCGTCGGCGAGCTGCATGACCGCGTCGCGGGTGACGCCGGCGAGCGCGGAGGTGAGCTCCGGGGTGTGGATCACCCCGTCGCGCACCATGAAGAAGTTCTCCCCGGAGCCCTCGGCGACGAAGCCGTCCACGTCGAGCAGCAGCGCCTCGTCGTAGCCGGCGGCCACCGCCTCCTGCAGCGCCATCATCGAGTTGATGTAGTTGCCGTTCGCCTTGGCGCGGCACATGGCCACGTTGACGTGGTGGCGCGAGAACGACGAGGTCTTGATGCGGATGCCGCGCTCGATGGCCTCGGCGCCGAGATAGGCGCCCCAGTGCCAGGCGGCGACCATCACGTGCGTGGACAGCCCGTCGGCGCGCAGGCCCATGCCCTCGGAGCCCAGGAACGCCATCGGCCGGAGGTAGGCGCTCTCCAGGCCGTTCTCGCGCACCGTCTCGATGCAGGCCCGGTTGATGGTGTCCGCGTCGAAGGGCATCGGCAGGCCGAGGATCTTGGCGGAGTCCATGAAACGCCGGGTGTGCTCGAACAGCCGGAAGATCGCCGGGCCGTGGACCGTGTTGTAGGCGCGGACACCCTCGAAGACGCCGAAGCCGTAGTGGAGCGTGTGGGTGAGGACGTGGACCCTGGCGTCGCGCCAGGGCACGAACTCGCCGTCGATCCAGATCACGCCGTCCCGGTCCGCCATGCTCATGCGCGGCACTCCTTACACGCTCTATGTGGTCTCGCCCGGTTCCGGGGTATGCGCCGCGCCCATGATCCGCGACCACAGCGCCGTGACCGCCTCGCGCTGCGCCCGGAAGCGCTCGGCGGGAACCCGTGCGGGCAGCTCCTGTAGCGTCAGCCGATGGATCTCCGCGCGGAATACCCGGTAGGCCTCGGCGAGGGTCTCCGCGTCGTCCTCGCCGACGAGACCGTCGTCGCGGGAGAGCTCGCCGAGCAGGCGGATATTGTCCGTGAATCGCAGCAGGCCGGGGTTGTCATGGGCTCCGGCAAGGACCCCATATTGGACCATAAATTCGATATCCGCGATACCGCCCCGGTCGTTCTTGAGGTCGAAGGTCTCCTCGTCGCCGGAGGCCTTGGCACGGCGCATGCGCTCGCGCATGGCGGCGACCTCCCCGCGCAGCGCCCCGGGGTCGCGGGGGCGGCAGAGGATCTCGCGGCGCAGCGCCTCGATGCGCTTGCCGAGGTCAGTGTCTCCGGCGACCACCCGGGCGCGCACCAGGGCCTGGTGCTCCCAGGTCCAGGCGTTGTCGCGCTGGTAGGTGGCGAAGGCGTCGAGGCTGGTGGCGAGCAGCCCCGACTTGCCACTGGGGCGCAGCCGCGTGTCCACCTCGTAGAGGATGCCGCCGGGGGTGGTGGTGGCCAGGATGTGAATGATGCGCTGGGCGAGGCGGGCGAAGAATACCGCGTTCTCCACGCTCTTCTCGCCGTCGGTGTGCAGCGCCTCGCCGCGGGCGTCGTTGACGAACACCAGGTCCAGGTCCGAGCCGTAGCCGAGCTCGATGCCGCCGAGCTTGCCGTAGGCGAGCACCGCGAAGCCCTGGCGCACGTGCTCGCCGTCCACCAAGCCGGTGGGCTCACCGAAACGGCGGCTGACGTGGTACCAGGCGACGCGCAGGACCTCCTCGACCACCACCTCGGCGATGTCGGTGAGGTAGTCGCTGACCACCATGATCGGGATCGCCTCGGCGAGGTCCGCGGCGGCCACGCGCAGGACGTTGGCCTGGCGGAAGTGGCGCAGCTCCTCCATCTGGCGCTCGAGGTCGTCGTCGTCGACCCGGGCCATGCGTGCGGCGAGCTCCCCGGCCAGGGCCTCGCGGCGCAGCGGCGTGTACAGCGTGCGCGGGTCGAGGAGCTCGTCGAGGAGCACCGGGTGGCGTGCGAGCAGCCGCGCGATCCAGGGGCTGGCGCTGCATAGCTGCACGAGCTGGGACAGCGCCATCGGGTTCTCGCTGAGCAGCGCCAGGTAGACGGTGCGCCGGGCCACCGTCTCCAGCAGCGAGAGCACCCGCTCCAGGGTGGCGTCCGGGCCGGGCTGGCCGGAGACGGCCTGCAGCAGCATGGGCATGAGCCGGTCGAGCCGGCCCCGGCCGCGGGCCGAGAGCGAGCGTGCGGTGTGGCCCTCGCGCAGGGCGGCGATGCGCTCGCGGCCGCGCGAGGGGTGGGCGAAGCCGGCGTCGTGGAGGAACTCGTCGGTCTCGTCGTCGTCGAGGGTGGCGTTCCAGACGTCGCCGAAGTCGGTGGCCCCGGCATCGGCCTCGCCGGCCTCCTGGGGGGCGACGAAGACCTGGTCGAAGTGGGCCTGCACCCGGGCGCGCCAGCCCTCCAGCGCGGCGGTGAAGGTGTCGTAATCCGGGTAGCCCATGGCGAGGGCGAGCCGGGCGCCGTCCAGGGGATCGTCCGGAAGCTGGTGGGTCTGGCTGTCGTACATCGCCTGCAGCCGGTTCTCGCTGCGGCGCAGGAAGGCATAGCCCTCGGCGAGCTCGTCGCGGGTGTGCGCGGGGATCTGGTCGTGCTCGGCGAGTCGCGAGAGCATCTCCAGCAGCGAGCGCCCCTGCAGGGCCGGCTCCTGGCCGCCGCGGATGAGCTGGAAGGCCTGGACGATGAACTCGATCTCGCGGATGCCGCCGCGGCCGAGCTTGATGTTGTCCGCCATGCCCCGGCGCCGGACCTCGCGGTCGACCAGGGCCTTCATCTCGCGCAGGTTCTCGAAGGCGCCGTAGTCGAGGTAGCGGCGATAGACGAACGGCCTCAGGGCCGCGAGCAGGGTCGCCCCGCGCTCGTAGTCACCGCCGACGATCCGCGCCTTGATCATGGCGTAGCGTTCCCACTCCCGGCCCTGGTTCTGGTAGTAGAGCTCGAGGGCGTTGAAGCTGCTTGCCAGCGGGCCGGAGCTGCCGAAGGGGCGCAGGCGCATGTCCACCCGGAAGGCCTGGCCGTCCGGTGTCTGCCGGTCCAGCGCGGCGATCAGCTCCTGGCCGAGGCGGTTGAAGAACTCCTCGTTCGCCCGCGGGCGCCGGCCGTCGGTCTCGCCCGCTTCGGGGAAGGCGAAGATCAGGTCGATATCCGAGGAGAAGTTGAGCTCGCCGCCGCCGAGCTTGCCCATGCCGATCACGCTCATCCGCAGGGCCTCGCCGTCGGCGTTGCGCGGCACGCCCCAGAGCGCGCAGCGACGCTCGTAGAGGTGGGCGAGGGTACGGTCGATGCAGGCCTCGGCGAGGCCGGAGAGCTCGCCGAGGGTCTCCTCCAGGGGTGCGATGCCGGCGAGGTCCCGCCAGGCGATACGCGCCATCTCCACGTCGCGGAAGCGGCGCAGGGCGCGCTGCAGCGCCTCCGCGCCGTCGGCGTCCGCGATGGCGCCGTCGAGGCGTTCGCGGTAGGTATCGAGGGTGCGCGCCTCCGCGAGCGGGGCCGGGGCTGTCAGCGCGGCAAGCGTCTCGGGGCGCTGGATGCAGACCCGGGCCACGAAGGGGCTGGTCGCCCAGACCAGGGGCAGCGAGGCCTGGACCCGGGCGTCGTCCGGCGCGCCGCGTTCGGCGAGCAGGGTCTCCAGCGGCTCCGCGACCCCGTCCCGGAGGGCCTCGGGCAGGGCGTCGAAGGCGTCGCGCAGGGGCTTGGGGGCGTTGTCCATGCTCATGGGCGGAGCCTACTACAGGTGGTGCCCGCGTCGGCATATCCCCGGGGCAAGGGCCGGGTGCCGGTCCGTGCCCCGGGGCGCGACGGAGTCTCCGGGACGGTCAGTCCAGGTGCTCGAACAGCGCGGCTATGCCCTGGCCGCCGCCGATGCACATGGTCACCACGGCATAGCGCCCACCGATGCGCTCCAGCTCGTGGATCGCCTTGACCGTGAGGATGGCCCCGGTGGCGCCGATGGGGTGGCCAAGGGAGATGCCGCTGCCGTTGGGGTTCACCCGTGCCGGGTCCAGCCCGAGGTCGCGCACCACCGCGAGGGCCTGCGCGGCGAAGGCCTCGTTGATCTCCCAGGTGTCCACGTCGCCGGTGGCCACGCCGGTGCGCTCGAGGAGCTGGCGCACGGCGGGGACCGGGCCGATGCCCATGTACCTGGGGTCCACGGCGGCCACGGTGCCGGCGACCAGCCGCGCCCGCGGTTTCAGGCCCTGGCGCTCGGCGGCCTCGCGGGAGGCGAGCACCACCGCGGCGGCGCCGTCGTTGAGTGTCGAGGCGTTGCCGGCGGTGACGGTGCCGCCGTCGCGCTTGAACACGGGCTTCATCGCGGCCATGCGCTCGGTGTCGATGTCCCGGCGCGGGCCCTCGTCGGTGTCCACGGTGACCGTGCCCTTGCGCCCGCGGATCTCCACCGGAAGGATCTGCTCGCGGAAGTGGCCGGCGTCGATGGCGGCCGCCGCGCGGCGGTGGCTCTCCGTGGCGAGGGCATCCTGGTCCTCGCGGGATATCCCCCACTTCTCGGCGACGTTCTCGGCGGTGATGCCCATGTGGCACTTGTCGAACGGGTCGGTCAGCGCGCCGACCATGGCGTCGAGCATCTGCCCGTCGCCCATGCGCTGACCCCAGCGGCCGCTCGGCAGCCAGTAGGGGGCGCGGCTCATGGCGTCGCCGCCGCCGGCGACGGTGCAGTCGGCATCGCCGGTGCGGATGTAGTCCGCGGCGGTGAGGATGGCCTGCAGGCCGCTGCCGCACAGGCGGTTGAGGGTGAGCGCCGGCGTGGTCACGGGCAGGCCGCCGTTCACGGAGGCGACCCGGGCGAGGTACATGTCCCGCGGCTCGGTGTGGATGACATTGCCGAAGACCGTATGCCCCACCGCCTCCGGCGAGACGCCGGCACGGGCGACCGACTCGCGCACCACCGAGGCGGCGAGCTCGCCGAGGGGGACGTCCTTGAGTGCACCGCCGTAACTGCCGACGGGGGTGCGGACACCGCTGACAACGACTACGTCCTGCATGACGGGGACTCCCTGAGCTGTTCTGTGTGGGGTGAGGCCGGCGGGGCGCGTTCACCGGCGGCGCTGCACCGCACCAACCGTGAATGCACTCCAACGCCCATCATCGTGATTCTACGCATCAAAATCAGCAATTTCTTGAACGGTGGGGGCTGGTCGGCGAAAATGGCGCGCTTCGAGAGCGCGGAATCCGGGCGCGCCCGGCCGACCCCGATCGGGGGGGACAACCCCGGCGGTATCGGCTGTCGGGCCGCCTTCGATGCAACCGGACCACGATGGGCGGGCGCATGCCCCCGGGCAAAGGCCAGAAGCCGGCGCCGCCCCAATGTCTCTAGGGAGGTTATTCATGACCCAGCACATCCAGTATCCGGAATCGGGTGAAAAGATAAAGGTCGTCGACGGCAAGATCTCCGTGCCGGACAACCCGGTTCTCGGTTACGTCGAGGGGGACGGCATCGGCCCGGACATCACCCGCGCGAGCATGCGTATCTGGGACGCCGCGGTCGAGCAGGCCTACAACGGTCAGCGCCGGATCCACTGGGCCGAGCTCTACATGGGTGAAAAGGCTGCCGGCCTCTACGACGGCGACTACTTCCCCGAGGAGACCCAGGCCGCGCTCCAGGACCTCATCGTCTCCATCAAGGGCCCGCTGACCACGCCGGTCGGGGGCGGTTTCCGCTCGCTCAACGTGGCCCTGCGCCAGAAGCTCGACCTCTACGCCTGCGTGCGCCCGGTGCGGCATTATGATGGCGTGCCCTCGCCGCTGCGCAAGCCCGAGGACGTGGACGTGGTCGTCTTCCGCGAGAACACCGAGGACGTCTACGCCGGCATCGAGTACCAGTCCGGCAGCGAGGAGAACAGGAAGGTCGCGAAGTTCCTCAAGGAGGAAATGGGCGAGACCTTCTTCGACGACGCCGGCCTCGGCGTCAAGCCGATCAGCCCCTTCGGTTCCAAGCGCCTGGTGCGCAAGGCCATCCAGTACGCCGTCGACAACAACCGTGAGAGCGTGACCCTTGTCCACAAGGGCAACATCATGAAGTTCACGGAGGGCGCCTTCCGCCAGTGGGGCTACGAGGTCGCCAAGGAGGAGTTCGGCGACGTCACCATCACCGAGGAGGAGCTCTACTCCACCTACGGCGGCAAACGCCCCGAGGGCAAGATCGTCATCAAGGACCGCATCGCCGACATCATCTTTCAGCTGATGCTGCTGCGGCCCAACGAGTTCGACGTGCTCGCCACCATGAACCTCAACGGCGACTACCTCTCCGACGCCATCGCCGCGGAGGTCGGCGGCGTTGGTATCGCGCCGGGGGCGAACATGTCCGACCACGTGGCCGTGTTCGAGGCCACCCACGGCACCGCGCCGAAGTACGCCAACCAGGACAAGGTCAACCCGGGCTCGCTGCTGTTCTCCGGCGTGATGATGCTCGACTACCTCGGCTGGACCGAGGCGGCGGACCTAATCCGCGCGGCCTATCAGAAGGTGGTCACCACCGGCATCGTGACCTACGACTTCGCCCGCCAGATCGAGGGCGCGACCGAGGTCAAGACCAGCCAGTTCGCCGACGCGATCATCGAGCAGATGCAGGGCCGCATCGACCTCGCCAAGTACCAGCAGGAGCGCGAGGAGGCCATCGAGCACGACCGCAAGGTCCGCGAGCTGCGCCGCGTGGCCTCGCCGCTGGAGGAGATGATCGCCTCCGGGCGTACGCCGCAGAGCGTGCGCGAGATGATGAACCCGGAGCCGGTCTCCGTGGCCGCGGCCACCTCCGTGGAGGACGCCATGCACCTGATGCGTGAGCGCCACATCAGCTCGGTGATCTGCGAGCCGGGGGACGACGGTGCCTGGGGCATCATGACCCAGCGCGACGTCCTCTCGCGCATCATCTCCGCCGGCCGCCGTCCGTCGGACGCCCGGGTCAGCGAGGTGGCCTCCAAGCCGCTGGTCACCGTGCCGGGGGATATGGGCCTGCAGGAGTGTGCGGAGAAGATGAGCAAGGAGAACATCCGTCGCGTGGTCGTGGTGGAGAACGAGCGCCCGGTGGGCATCATCTCCGACACGGACATCTTCGCCGCCGTCGAGCAGTTCGGCCTGCCGGAGTAGGCCCCCACCGCCCCTGGCGGTACCGAACGCCCGGGTGCCGCGTGCGCCCGGGCGTTTCTGTGTGTGGCCCCGTGAGCCTGCCGGCGGCGACGCCGGTCCGCGCGCCCGGTGCCGGGCCGGCGTGGACGGGGACGCCGGGATGAGGGGGGAGTCATGTTCGGGGTAGGCTGGATAATACGTCCGCCCAGGGGGAGAAGAGAATGAACGACAAGCGCACCGATGCGCCGCTCCGCGAGGACATCCGCCAGCTCGGCGGGCTGCTCGGCAGCACGCTCTACGAGCAGGCCGGCGAGTCCGTTTTCCACGTCGTCGAGGAGGTCCGGCGTCTGTCCAAGGAGGCACGCGCCGGCGACGCGGAGGCCGCGCAGGCGCTGGAGCGCATGCTCGCCGAGCTGCCGGACGAGCACATCATGCCGGTGGTGCGCGCGTTCTCGCAGTTCCTCAACCTCGCCAACATCGCCGAGCAGCACCACCGGGTGCGCCGTAGCCGGACGTGGCTGCGCGACCCGGATTCCGCACCGCTGCGCGGCTCGCTGGAGGAGAGCTTCGAGCGCCTGAGCGGCGAGGTCGACGGCGAGCGGCTCCACCAGGCCGTGTGTGACCTGTCCATCGAGCTGGTGCTGACCGCCCATCCCACCGAGGTCAGCCGTCGCACCCTCCTGCAGAAGTACAACCGCATCGCCGAGCTGCTGGACCAGCAGGACCGTCTCGACCCCATCCCCGAGGAGATCGAGGAGGTCCACCAGTCGCTGCGCCGCGAGATCACCGCGGCCTGGTACACCGACGAGATTCGCCGCCAGCGCCCGCGCCCCCAGGACGAGGCACGCTGGGGGCTGGCGGTGATCGAGCAGACCCTCTGGGACGTCATCCCGCGCTACCTCCGCCGGCTCGACCGCCAGGTCTACCGGCGTACCGGCGAGCACCTGCCGCTGGATGCCGCACCCATCCGCTTCGGCTCCTGGATGGGGGGCGACCGCGACGGTAACCCCCGGGTCACCGCCACGGTTACCCGTGAGGTCTGCCTGCTCAACCGCTGGATGGCCGTCCAGCTCTACGAGCAGGAGGTCGGCCGGCTGATCACCGAGCTGTCGCTGCAGTGTGCCGACGACGAGCTCCAGCGCGCCTCCGGCGCAGCCTGGGAGCCGTACCGCCAGGTCCTCAAGGACGTTCGCCAGCGTCTGCGCGACACCCGCGCCTGGATCGACGCCCGCCTCGCCGGCGAGCGGCCGGCGGACGCGCCCGTCTACCGCTATGCGGAGGAGCTGCGCGAGCCGCTTCTGACCTGCTATCACTCCCTGCAGGCGTGCGGTGCCGGCGTGGTCGCCGAGGGCCGGCTACTGGACCTGATCCGGCGGCTGTCCGTGTTCGGCCTGACCCTGATGCGCGTGGACGTGCGCCAGGAGGCCGGGCGCCACAACGATGCCCTGGATGCCATCACCCGGGAGCTGGGCCTGGGCAGCTACCACGAGTGGGACGAGGACGACCGCCAGGCCTTCCTTATCCGCGAGCTCTCCAGCCGCCGGCCGCTGGTGCCGCGGGAGTTCCAGCCGGACGAGGAGGTCCGCGAGGTGCTCGACACCTTCGCCGTGATGGCGGAGATGGGGCCGGATTCCCTCGGTGCCTACGTGATCTCCATGGCCGCGCGCCCGTCGGACATCCTCGCCGTCGAGCTGCTGCAGAAGGAGGCGGGGGTGCGGCACTTCCTGCGCGTGGTGCCGCTGTTCGAGACCCTGGACGACCTGGAGGCCGCCGAGGCCACCATGGAGCGTCTGCTGGAGATCCCCTGGTACCGCGAGCGCATCCAGGGTCACCAGGAGGTGATGATCGGCTACTCCGATTCGGGCAAGGACGCCGGGCACCTCACCGCCGCCTGGGCGCTCTACCAGACCCAGGAGCGGCTGGTGGCGCTGGCCCGGCGCCAGGGCGTCCGACTGACGCTGTTCCACGGCCGTGGCGGGTCCATCGGCCGTGGTGGCGGCCCCACCCACGCCGCCATCCTATCCCAGCCCCCGGGCAGCGTGGAGGGGCGGCTGCGGGTGACCGAGCAGGGCGAGGTGATCCAGGCGAAGTTCGGGCTGCCGGGCATCGCCCAGCGCAACCTCGAGCTCTACACCACCGCGGTGCTGGAGGCCTCGCTGTGCCCGCCGGCCTCCCCGCAGGACGACTGGCGGACGCTCATGGACCGTCTCGCCGCCACCGCACGGGATACCTACCGCGGCCTGGTGCGCGAGACCCCGGAGTTCATCGACTACTTCCGCCACGCCACCCCGGAGCACGAGATCGGGATGCTGACCATCGGTAGTCGCCCGGCGCGGCGCAAGCCGACCCGCGGCGTGGAGAGCCTGCGGGCGATCCCTTGGATCTTCTCGTGGACGCAGACGCGGTTGCTGCTGCCGGCCTGGCTCGGCGTGGGCGAGGCCCTGGCGGAGGGACTCGCGGAGGATGGCGAGACCCTGCGCGAGATGTACCGCCAGTGGCCGTTCTTCCGCGCGTTCCTGGACATGGTCGAGATGGTGCTCGCCAAGGGCGATCCGCAGGTGGCCGCCTGGTACGACGCGCGGCTGGTGCCGGAACCGCTGCGCGGGCTGGGCGAACGACTGCGCGGACAGTACGGCCGGACCCTCGACGGGGTGCTCGCGGTCACCGGCCACGAGGCGCCGCTGGAGGACTTCCCCGTGGTGCAGCGCTCGGTGGCGGTGCGCAACCCTTACGTCGACCCGCTCAACCTGATCCAGGTGGAGCTCCTCGACCGCGTGCGCCACGGCCGCGAGGAGGCGCTGCTGCCGCCACTGATGGTCTGCATCAACGGCATCGCCGCGGGTATGCGCAACACCGGGTAGGGGCGGCAACCCCGGAGCGGAAAGCGCGGGGCATACCGGGGCCGGCCCGGCCGTATGGGGCACGGCGCCCCGTCAGGCCGTCCCTGCTTCCTCGCGCCCTGTCGCTTATCCCGCCCGCCGTACCAGCCGCGTGCGCGCGTCCCACTGGGCCTCGGGGGGGAGCGTCTCCAGGTAGTGGACCTCGCCCCCGATCTGTGCGGCGACGGGGGCGCCGTCGCGCAGGAGGATGCGGTTGGCGGGGGAGGCCGGGATCCGTCCACCTGGGGTGACGATGCCCATCAGGTTCACCGGATCCGCCGCGGAGATCACCACGAGGGTGTCGTCCGGTTCGGCATGGCGGTAGCGCGCGAGCGCCCCCACCGCGTCGGGATGGGCGAACTGCTCGCCGGCGAACTGGTCGACGAAACGGCCACCGTGGACCTCGCCACGGGCCTCCAGCAGCCGGAAGACGTAGAGCAGCTCCCGCCACGGCGGCAGTGCCTGCTCGCGGGCCAGTACCCGGCGGAAGACCACACCGTAGCGACGCAGCAGCACCCGGGCGATGTGCTCCAGGGTGGCGAGGTCGGTCATGCGCCGGCGTTCGTCGGTGCCTGGTGCGGATCCCGGCAGCGCCGCCCAGCGCCCGGCGGCGTCCACGCCCGGCGCGGTACGCCGGCGGCGCCGGCCGCGGGGTGCGAACGACGGGCGCTTGTGACTCGGGGCGATGAGCGCGCGCAGCCCATCGAAGGTATCCGCCGTGACCAGACCCACGGCGACGAGCTCGGCAAGGGCCTCCTCGACCTGGGTGCGGAGCATGCCCGTTGCGGCGACCAGGTCGGCGAAGAATGAGGCACCGTGTTCGCGCAGGGCGGCGAGCACCCGCTCGGCCCCGCCGGAAAGGATCGTCTCTCCCGCCTGCGGCGCCGGGATCACGGTCCGCCAGTGGACCAGATTCTCACGCTCTATCAGTGAGATGGGTGTGTTCCGGACGGGGGCGGCGTGGCGGCGGCCGTCGTCGCCGGCGCGCGGCGGGTTGAGTCGCAGCCAGGCGAAACGGCCGGTGGTGAGCAGCTGGTCGAGCTGGCTGCCGGTGTAGTCCGCCACTCGGGCGGGCAGCAGGTCGCCCTCCCACGCGCGGGCCGGTACGGGAAAGCCCTCGAGCTGTTCCAGCGCGCCGGCGAGTGTCTCCACCCCCTCGCCGCGCTCGCCGAGGCCGTGCCAGTCGACGAGAAAGCGCAGGTAGCGCCGGGGCGCAACGGGCTCGGCACGGCTGCGGCGGCGCTGCAGGCTGTATCGCTGGATGCGCGCGAGCAGCCCGCGCTCGCACCACTGCACCGCCCCGGCATCGGCGGTAAAGCGGCCCTGGATCGCGAAGCCCTCGGTTTCCAGCCGGGCGAGCGACGCCGCCACGCGCGTGTCGTCGACGCCCAGCGGTGCCGCGAGCCCGGCGGCGGTGACCGGTCCCAGCCCCTCCAGGCGCGAGCGCAGCAGCTCGGTGAGCGCGGCGTCGGCGTCCGCCGGGGGCGTGCCCACGGCATCGATGGCCGGGTTGGCGGGGGTGTCCGGATACAGGGCCTGCATCTCCACGAGGCGCTCCGCCGCCACCCACAGCGTCCCGCCGCCGGGGACGGAGACGGCGCCGGCGCGCTGTTCGGTGGCGAGCTGTTCGAAGAGGGTGCGCCACTCGCCGGCGGTGCCTTCATCGGCGGTGAGGAAGCCATAGGTGACCAGGGCGTCGTGGAGCTCGTCGGCGTCGCGGGGCCGGGGCCAGACCTCGGCGCACACCCGTGCGACGGCGGCGGCGTCCGGCCGCGCCCAGGTCTCCGGGGAGCCGGGGGTGGTATTGCCGGCGATGCTGAGCGTGCGGCGCTCCTCCTGGGCGCCGTCGTCCAGGAAGGCGTAAGGGCGGGCGTTGATCACCTCCTCCGCGAGGGGCGAGGGGGCGGCGAGGTCGCGGGTGGTGACCGTGACCTCGCCGCGTTCCAGCCGTTTGAGCAATGCCTCCAGGCCGTCGACGTCCAGGCTCCCGGCCAGGCAGTCGTGGAGCGTCTGGGTGACCAGCGGATGTTCGGGGATTTCGCGGGCGCCGGCGAGGTTCTCGGCGCAGGCGAGCTGGTCCGGGAAGACCACCGAGAGCAGGTCCTCGGCGTCCTGGCGCTGCAGCTGCGCCGGCCGTCGGCGGCCGCCGTGGCTGCGCCTGACGGCCAGCGAGACGGTCGCCACCCAGCGCCAGCGCGTGGCGAACAGCGGCGCGTCGAGCAGCGCCTGGGTGAGGACCTCCCGAGCGTTGTCGCTCGCCAGGTAACGGGCGACCTCGTCGAGGGGGAAACTGTGGGTGGGGCCCAGGGAGAGCACGATGCTGTCCTCGAGGGCGGCGGCCTGGAGCTCGAAGTTGAAACGCCGGCAGAAGCGCTTGCGTAGCGCGAGCCCCCAGGCGCGGTTGATGCGCGAGCCGTACGGCGAGTGGATCACGAGGTGCATGTCGCCGGCCTCGTCGAAGAAACGCTCCATGGCGAGCTGCGCCCGGGTCGGCACGACGCCGAGGGCGACACGGGCGATGGCCAGGTAGTCGGCGAGCTGTGCTGCGGCGCCCGCCGGCAGGCCGTGGGCGTCCATCAGCCACTCGCGCACCGGTCCGGGGTCGTTGTCCGATGCCGCGAGCCGCTGGTCGACGTCGGCGCGCAGGCGTGAGACCGCCGCCGAGAGCTCCTCGCTGCGCGCCGGTGCCTCGCCGAACCAGAACGGCAGGTTGGGCGGCATGCCCCCGGCGTCCTCCACGAGCACGCGCCCGGATTCCACCTTGAGGATGCGATAGGCGGTGTTGCCGAGCTGGAAGACGTCACCGGGCACGCTCTCGAAGGCGAAGTCCTCGTTCACAGAACCCACCCGCAGCCCCTCCGGCTGGAGGAGGACGTCGTAGTCGAACTGGTCCGGGATCGCGCCACCGTTGGTCAGGGCCACCAGGCGTGCACTGCGGCGCGGGCGCAGCCGGGCGTTGACGGCATCGCGGTGGAGGTAGGCGCCGCGACGCCCGCGACGGGTGGTGATCCCCTCGGCGAGCATGCGCACGATCCCGGTGAACGTCTCGCGGGTGAGTCCCCGGTATGGCCAGGCGGCGGCGAATGCTTCGTACAGGGCCTGCTCGCCCCATTCGCCGGCGGCCGCGGTCTCGGCGACGATCTGCTGGGCGAGGACGTCCAGTGGTGCGTCGGGGATGTGGATGCGGTCGAGCTCGCCGCGATGTACGCAGTCGAGCAGGGCGGTGCACTCCACCAGGTCGTCGCGGGAGAGGGGGAAGAGGCGGCCCCTGGGCAGGCGGCCGAGGCCGTGGCCGGAACGGCCCACGCGCTGGAGCACGGCGCCGATGCCCCGGGGCGAGCCGAGCTGGCAGACCAGGTCGACCTCGCCGATGTCGATGCCGAGCTCCAGCGATGCCGTCGCCACCAGCGCGCGCAGCTCGCCGCGCTTGAGGCGCTGCTCCGCGTCCAGACGGTGCTCGCGGGCCAGGCTGCCGTGGTGGGCGGTCACGGCGCCGTCTCCCAGGCGCTCGGCGAGGTGACGGGCGGCGCGCTCGGCGAGCCGGCGCGTGTTGACGAAGATCAGCGTGGTCCGGTGCGCGTCCACGTGTCCGGCGAGGCGGTCGTAGATCTCCTCCCAGACCTCGTTGGACATGACCGCGGCCAGCGGCGAATCGGGCACCTCCACGGCGAGGTCGCGCTCGCGCACGTGACCGGTGTCCACGATCTCGCAGCGGCCGCGCTCTCCGCTCAGGAACGCGGCGATGTCCTCGATGGGCTTCTGCGTGGCGGACAGGCCGATGCGCTGGGGCGGTCCCGGGGTGAGCCGCGCGAGCCGTTCCAGCGAGAGCGCCAGGTGGGCGCCGCGCTTGTTGCCGGCGAGGGCGTGGATCTCGTCGACGATCACCGTGCGTACCGTCGCGAGCATCCGCCGTCCGGACTCGGAGGTGAGCAGGATGTAGAGCGACTCCGGCGTGGTCACGACGATGTGCGGCGGGTGCCGGCGCATGCGCTCGCGCTCGGCGGTCGGGGTGTCGCCGGTGCGCACCCACGCACGCACCTCCACGGCGGGGTCGCCGCGGGCGGCAAGGGCCTCGCCGATACCGGCGAGAGGCACCTGGAGGTTGCGCTGAATGTCGTTGGACAGTGCCCGCAGCGGCGAGACGTAGAGTACCGTGGTCTCGTCGCCCAGCCCGGCGGCCAGGCCCTCGCGCACCAGCTCGTCCAGGGCCGCGAGGAACGCGGCCAGGGTCTTGCCGGAGCCGGTGGGGGCGGCGATGAGGGTGTCGTGTCCGTTACGGATCGCCGGCCAGGCCCCGCGCTGGGCGGCCGTGGGCTCGCCCAGCGCGGCCCGGAACCAGTCGTTAACGGCGGGGTGGAAGGCGGTCAGTGGCATGATTCATTGGACCCACAGTCGCCGGGGGCGTTCCCGGAGTGTACGTCAATGGCCGTGTCCGCGGGTGGCGGCCGTCGTGTGCGGGCGAGGGCCACTCCGGCGCCACGGAGGCAGCGTGCCGCGTGCGGCGCAACGCGCTTGGGAATCCCCGGCAGGCGCTATATCCTTGGGCGCCGGCAACCATCCCTCGAACGAGTCACCACCGGGTAGGCGATCCATGCAGGAGTACCAGCGCGAGTTTCTAGAGTTCGCCCACGAGCGGGAGGTGCTGCGCTTCGGCCGCTTCACGCTCAAGTCGGGGCGCGAGAGCCCCTATTTCTTCAACGCCGGGCTGTTCAACACCGGCGGCGCCCTGGCCCGGCTCGGACGCTACTACGCCCGTGCCATCGTGGAGGCGGGCGTCGATTTCGACGTGTTGTTCGGGCCGGCCTACAAGGGCATCCCGCTGGCGGCGGCCACCGCCGTGGCGCTGGCCGAGCATCATGGCCGGGACCTGCCCTATGCGTTCAACCGCAAGGAGGCCAAGGATCACGGCGAGGGCGGCAACATTGTCGGGGCGCCGCTGCGCGGACGCGTACTCGTCATCGATGACGTGATCACCGCCGGGACGTCGGTGGCCGAGAGCGTGGCGCTGATCGAGGAGGCCGGAGCCACCCTGGCGGGCGTGGTGATCGCCCTGGACCGCCAGGAGCGCGGTGAGGGCGAACGCTCCGCGGCCCAGGAGGTCGCCGCCCACCACGGTGCGCCGGTCCATGCGATCGCCGACCTGGACACCCTGGTCGCGTACCTGGAGACACAGCCGTCGCCGCCACCGGCCCTCCACGCCCTGCGCGCCTACCGCCGGCGCTATGGTGTGAGTGCCGGCTGACAGCCCCGTCCATCTGCCCGACAATGGCAGAGGGGCAGGCGGCGCGACAGGGGGGTGCGAGTATGTGGATCAGGGCGGCAGCGGGGTTGCTGGTCGCGGCGGTGCTGGTCGCCACGGCCCGGGCGGAGACCTACAAGTGGGTCGACGATCAGGGCAATGTCCACTACAGCGACTCCATTCCCCCGGATGAGGCCGGCGCCCGTCGCGAGCGCGAGATCAAGTCGGACCGCGGCGTCACCGTCAAGCGCGTCGAGCCGCCGCCCACGCGCGAGGAGCTGGACGCCCGCGCCCGGCGGCATGCGCAGGCCGAGGCGCAGGCGCGCGCCGAGGCGGAGCAGCGCGAGCGCGACCGCATACTGCTGCGGACCTATGACAGCCTTGAGGCCATGAAGGCCGCGCGTGACGAGCGCCTGCATGCCCTCGAGGCGCATATCTCGCTGGCCCGGGACCGCCTGCAGCGGCTCGACGAGCGTCGCCAGGCGCTCGCCGATCGGGCCGCGGGAATGGAACGCAAGGGCAGTGACGGCCTGGAGGGGGTTTACGAGCGTATCGATTCCGTACGCGAGCAGATGCGCTCCCAGCGCGAGTACATCCAGCGCCAGCGCCGCGAGAAGGCCCGTGTGCGCGCCCGGTTCGAGGTGGACATGGCGCGCTACCGGGCGCTGACCGACGACGACGGCTAGGCGGCCGCGGCGTGCCCTTCACCGACTCGTTCATCCTCCTGAGCGGGATGCTCGTCGCCGTGAGTATCCTCGCGACGGTGCCGGCGGACCGCAGCGGGGTGCCGCTGCTGGTGGTCTTCCTCGGTGTGGGGATGGTCGCCGGCGCGGACGGGCTGGGCGGGGTGAGCTTCGAGAGCGTCGCCGACGCACACCTCGTCGGGACGGCGGCGCTCGCGGTCATCCTCTTCGACGGGGGCCTGCACACCCCGTTCGCGAGCTTCCGCACCGGGCTCTGGCCCGGGCTCGCCATGGCCACGGCGGGCGTGCTCGTCACCGCCGCGGTCACGGCGGTGGCCGGGGTGGTGCTGTTCGGGCTGGACTGGGGGCCGGCGGCGCTGCTCGCGGCGATGGTGAGTTCCACCGACGCCGCCGCGGTGTTCTACCTGCTCCGGGCCCGGGGCATCGAGGTGCACGCGCGGGTGCGCAACACCCTGGAGATCGAGTCCGGGGTCAACGATCCGCTGGCGATCTTCCTCACCCTCGCGCTGACCCTCTGGCTCGCCCCGGGGCCGGGGGGGACGGCCGTCGATCTCGCGCTGATGCTGGTGCGCCAGATCGCCTTCGGCGCCGCCGCCGGGCTTGGCGGCGGCTGGCTGCTCACCGCGCTGATCAATCGGTTGCGCCTGGCCCCGAGCCTCTACCCGCTGCTCGCCCTCGCCGGCGGGCTCACCGTCTACGGCGCCGCGGCGGTGGCCGGCGGCAGCGGTTTCCTCGCGGCCTATCTCGCCGGGCTGATCGTCGGCAATCGGGCGAGCACGGCACGGGGCGGGATCCGCCGTTTCCACGACGGCATGGCCTGGCTGTGCCAGATCGGCCTGTTCCTGCTGCTGGGGCTGCTGGTCGAGCCCACGCGGCTGCTCCCGGTGGCGGCGGAGGCGCTCGGGCTGGCGGCGGTGCTGATCGTGCTCGCGCGGCCGCTGGCGACGCTGGTCTGCCTCCTGCCGCTGCGCTTCGAGCCGCGCCAGATCGTGTTCATGAGCTGGACCGGCCTGCGCGGGGCGGTACCCATCGTGCTCAGCCTGTTTCCGCTGATCGCCGGGGTGGACCAGGCGGAGGCGCTGTTCAACCGCGTGTTCTTCATCGTCCTGGTCTCGCTGCTGGTGCAGGGCTGGACGGTCTCGCCGCTGGCCCGGCGCCTGGGGCTCATCATCCCGCGGCGGCACCCGGCCATGGACCGGGTGGATCTCACCCGCCCGAAGGGCCACGAGCTCGTGACCTGCGTGCTCCCGGCGGGGGCGCCCGCGGTGCAGGGCTGCGTGGCGGACCTGGACCCGCCCGCGGGGGTGCGGGTGCTGGCGGTGATCCGCCGTGGCGAACCGGTGGCCGCGGAGCCCGAGCTGCCGCTGCAGGCCGGCGATCAGCTCTACCTGCTTCTGCCCGGGCACTCGCCGGCACTGGAGGAGCGTTTCCAGCACTGGGTGGATACCGTCGCCACCGCAAGGGACGACGCCGAGCAGGCCTACTTCGGCGAGTTCACCGTGGCCGCGGATGCGCCCATGAGCGCGTTCGCGGCGATGTACCTCGGTGGCGACGCCGCCGGTGCCGGCGCGGCGGAGAGCGTCGGTGCGTTCGTGCGCCGGCGCCTGCGCCACCAGGCCTCGGAGGGCGACAGCGTCCGCGTTGGCGGGGTGATGCTCACGGTCCGCGAGATGGAGGGCGAGCGCATCACCCAGATCGGTGTGCGTCTGCCCCGTCGCGGCCGTGGATGAGGGTGCCGACACCGGCGTCGGTGAACAGCTCCAGCAGGATCGCGTGTTCCACCCGGCCGTCGACGATGGTGCTCGCCCCGACCCCGCCGGCCACCGCCTCGAGGGCGCACTGGACCTTGGGCAGCATGCCGCCGTGGATGGTGCCGTCGGCGATCAGCCGCTCCACCCGGGCGGCGTCCAGACCGGTGAGCAGCCGGCCCTCGCCGTCGAGGATGCCGGGGGTGTTGGTCATCAGCACGAGCTTCTCGGCGCCCAGGGTCTCGGCGAGGCGACCGGCCACGAGGTCGGCGTTGATGTTATAGGTCTTGCCGTCCTCGCCCACCCCGATGGGGGCGATCACCGGGATGAAGTCCTGGCCGTCGAGCAGCGAGACGAGTGCCGGGTCGATCGAGGCGACCTCGCCGACGTGGCCGATGTCGATGATCTCGGGCTCGCGCTCGGCCGCCCCGGGGCGCTGGATGTGGAGCTTGCGGGCGTGGATGAAGCCGCCGTCCTTGCCGGTGAGGCCGACGGCGCGCCCGCCGTGGCTGTTGATCAGGCTGACGATCTCCTTGTTGACCAGGCCGCCGAGGACCATCTCGACCACGTCCATGGTCTCCGCGTCGGTGACGCGCATCCCCTCGACGAACTCCGTCTCTTTGCCGATGCGCTCGAGCAGCCGGCCGATCTGGGGGCCGCCGCCGTGGACGATCACGGGGTTGATGCCTACCAGCTTCATCAGCACCACGTCCCGCGCGAAGCTGCCCTTGAGCGCCTCGTCGGTCATGGCGTTGCCCCCGTACTTCACCACGACGGTGCGCCCGTGGTAGCGCCGGATATACGGCAGTGCCTCGGTGAGGACGTGGGCGACCTGGGCGGGGGGCGTGGGGGTGTCGGTCATCGTGTCGGTCTCCAGGCTCCGTGTCAGCGTGAATCGGGTCCGGGGGCTCAGAACGGCGGTGCCAGCTCCGGGGCCGCTGCGGCGAGCAGGCCCCGGAAGTGTTCGCGGATCCGCTCCAGGGCGGCCTCGTCGTCGCCCTCGAAGCGCAGGGTCAGGGCGGGCTCGGTGTTGGAGGCGCGGACCAGGCCCCAGCCGTCGGCGAAGTCGATGCGCAGGCCGTCGATGGTGGTCACCCGCGCGGCTTCCGGCACCGTGTGGGTGTTCGCCAGCAGCCGTGCCATGACCGCCTCGGCCTCGCCCTCGGCAACCGGCACGCGCAGCTCGGCGCCGCCGCCGGCCCCGGGCAGCCCGGCGAACAGCGCCGCGCTGCTCTGGCCGGCCTCGAAGGAGAGCAGCTCCAGCAGCCGTGCGCCCGCGTAGAGGGCGTCGTCGAACGGGTACCAGCGGTCGGCGAGGACGATGTGGCCGCTCATCTCGCCGGCCAGCGGGGCGTTGGTCTCGGCGCGGCGCTGCTTGATCGGCGAGTGGCCGCTGCGTGACATCACCGGCACGCCGGCGTTGGCGCTGATCAGTTCGGCGAGGTGGCGGCTGCACTTCACGTCGAAGACGATGTCCGAGCCCGGCAGCCGGGCCAGGATATCCCGGGCGAACAGCATCATCTGCCGGTCCGGCCAGATGATGGTGCCCTCGCTGTCCACCACGCCGAGACGGTCGCCGTCGCCGTCGAACGCCAGGCCGATGTCGGCGCCGTCGTTCACCACCCGCTTCTGCAGCGTCGCCAGGTTTTCCGGCACTGCCGGGTCCGGGTGGTGGTTTGGGAAGTCGCCGTCGATCTCGCAGAACAGCGGTGTGACCTCGCAGCCCAGTGCCCGGTAGAGCTCCGGGGCGAGGGCGGCGGTAACGCCGTTGCCGCAGTCGACAACCACCCGCAGGGGGCGGTAGAGCGTGATGTCGGCGCCCACCTGGTCGATGTAGTCCTCGGTGATCTGCCGGTGCCCGACCTCACCCGGGGTGTCGGCGGTGGGGACGCCGGCCGCCCGACGGCCGAGGGCGCGTATCGCCTCACCGGCCAGCGTCTCGCCGCCGATCATCACCTTGAGGCCGTTGTAGCCGGGGGGGTTGTGGCTGCCGGTGACCATTACCCCGGCCCCGGTGCCGAGGCGGTGGACGGCGAAGTACAGGACCGGCGTCGGCACCGCGTCCACGTCGACCACACGGCAGCCGCCGGCGCTCAGCCCTGCGATCAGCGCCCGGGCGAGCTCCGGGCTCGAGTGGCGGGCGTCCCGTCCCACCACCACGGTGTCGTTGCCGGCCTCGCGGGCGGTCGCGGCGATCGCGCGGCCGAGGCGGGTGACGATCTCCGGCGTGAGGGTCTCGCCGACGATCCCGCGAATGTCGTAGGCCCGCAGGATGCCGGGCGGAATCGCCTCATCACCCGCCCCGGCATCGTCGACGGTGCCGGCTTCTGGCGCCTCCGACGGCGTGTCCGCCGAATCCGGGGGCAATGTTGCCGGGATCTCCTCGTCAACCTCGATGCCGGGGGCAGACGATCGGATGGGCGCCCGGATGGGGTGATGTGCCTTCGCCGGCCCGGGTGCCGGGCCGGCGGGTGCGATATCCGTTTCCGTCGTTGCCCGACCAGCCGCCGGTGCGCCGCACCGGCGAAGGTAGGCGCCGGCGCCGCCGGTTACCAGCCCGGCGAGCCCGAGCACGGCGAGCCAGGCGCCCGGGATGTCCAGTGGCAGCCGCGGCGGCGGCTGCTGTACCGCCACCGACCAGACCTGTCCCGGCACCGGAGCGCTGGCATTCGGTCCGTCGACCCTGCCGCTTTGTACGAGCACGGTATCGCCGTGACGGATCGCGGCGGCGGCCTTGCCGGGGGAGGCCCAGTCCAGGAGCCGTGACACGGGCAGGGTCACCAGCCACGCCCCCGCGTCGTTGCCGGCGGCCGCGACGAGATTGAGCTGTGCCCGTGCCGAGCCGGGCAGATGGACCTCCACGCTCGACCTGCCGGTACGCAGGCAGCGCGCCACCTGCTCCGCCAGGGCATAGCCCACCGGTGGCTCCGCACGGGGTGCCGGGGCCAGGCCGGCGGGGGGGATGTGCCGGATGCGCTGCGCGGCGGGGAACGCATTCCGCAGCGCGGTCCCGTCGCCGGCGTCCTCCACACGCTCGAGGGCGGTGGTGACGCGGTTGCCGAGCCGGGTCGCGGCGTCCGCGGCGATCCGCCCGGCCTCGTCCTTCGCCCGGGCCTGCGCGTCCGGGCGCAGCAGCGCCGGCAGCAGGGCCAGCAGGGCGACGAGCGCGAGCACGAGGGCGCCGACGCCGGTCAGCGCCGTCGCGGTGCCGCGGCGGGACAGGCCGATGCGGGGACGTGGCCGGGGCATTGGCTATAGCCGCCCGGAGTGGCCGAATCCCCCCTCGCCTCGTTCGCTGTCGGCGAAGCCGTCGACCACACGGAAGGCCGGCCGGGCGACGGGGACGAACACGAGCTGCGCGATGCGCTCGCCGGGCTCGACGGTAAAGGTGGCCTCGCCGCGGTTCCAGCAGGAGATCAGGATCTCGCCCTGGTAGTCGGAGTCGATCAGCCCGACCAGGTTGCCCAGCACGATGCCGTGCTTGTGGCCGAGTCCCGAGCGTGGCAGCACGACCGCGGCGTGGGTGGGATCGCCGATGTGCACGGCGATGCCGCTGGGGATGAGTGAGCTCTCGCCGGGTGCCAGGGTCAGTGGGGTGTCCAGGCAGGCGCGCAGGTCGAGGCCGGCGGAGCCGGCGGTGGCGTAGCCGGGCATGGGCCAGTCCTGCCCGAGCCGCTGGTCGATCACGCGGAGGTCAACGGTGTCCATGATATCGCTCGATGATGAGATCCATTAGGGCGTTGGCGAGGTCGGCCTTGGGGGCGTCGGACAGGCTGGTGTGCCCGCCCTCCCAGAGCACTTCCAGGGCGTTGCGCTCGCTGTCGAAACCGCTGCCCTGGCGGCCGACCCAGTTGGCGGCGATCATGTCGGCGCCCTTGTCGCGGCGTTTGGCCTCGGCGTGCTCGTGCAGCGTCTCGGTCTCGGCGGCGAAGCCCACGACGAAGGGCCGGGCGGTATCGCGGGCGGCGACGTCGGCGAGGATGTCCGGGTTGCGTACCAGCGAGAGGGTCAGGCCGTCCCCGCCGCCGCGTTTCTTGATCTTCTGCGTCGCCGCCTCGGCGACACGGTAGTCGGCGACCGCCGCGGCGGCGATGAATATCCCGGTGGTCCCCGCACGTGCCATGACCGCCTCGTGCATCTGCTGGGCGGTCTCGACGTCGATGCGCTCCACACCGGGAGGCGTCGGCTCCGCGCAGGGGCCGGCCACCACCGTGACCGCCGCGCCGCGGGCGGCCGCGGCGGCCGCCAGGGCGAAGCCCATACGGCCGCTGCTGCGGTTGCTGATGTAGCGGACAGGGTCGATGGCCTCACGGGTGGGGCCGGCGGTGATCAGCACCCGTTCGCCGGTCAGTGGGCCGTCGCCGACCGCGAGGGCGGCGACGATGGCCTCGGGCTCCAGCATCCGCCCGGCGCCGGTCTCACCGCAGGCCTGTGAGCCCTCGCCGGGGCCGATGAGCCGGACGCCGCGGGCCTCCAGCACCTCGCGGTTGGCCCGGGTGGCGGCGTTGGCCCACATCAGCCGGTTCATCGCCGGGGCGAGGCTGATGGGGGCGTCAGTGGCCAGGCACAGGGTGGCGAGGAGGTCGTCGGCGAGGCCATGGGCCAGCCGGGCCATGAAGTCCGCGCTCGCCGGCGCGATCAGTACCTGGTCCGCCCAGCGCGCCAGCTCGATGTGGCCCATAGCCGCCTCGGCATCCGGGTCGAGGAGGTCGTGATGGACGGGCCGGCCGGAGACCGCCTGGAAGGTCAGTGGCTGCACGAACGCCCGCGCCCCGGCGGTGAG
>WBJT01000005.1_pt1 | contig 22643 bp, 18 predicted proteins | sample 5109881 | NCBI WGS metagenome assembly WBJT01 (sample SAMN11895465, study PRJNA545514) | wastewater metagenome | isolation source: saline BTEX enrichment culture, original innoculum from Kuwait petroleum... | place: USA:Stillwater, OK | collected 2018-09-01
TCTCCACGAAACGCCCGTCGCGCATCACCGTGACCTGGTCGGTGATCTGGTAGAGCTCCTCCAGCCGGTGGGTGATCCAGATCACCCCGCTGCCGGCGTCCTTCAGCGAGGCCACCAGGTCGAAGAGCACCGAGGTCTCGGCGGCGTTCAGTGCCGCAGTGGGCTCGTCGAGGATGATCAGCTTCGGGCGCTCCAGCATCGCCTTGGCGACCTCGACGAGGTACTTCTGGGAGGTGCTGAGCGTGTCCACCCGGGCCGAGGCCGGGATGTGCGCGAAGCCGAGCTCCTCGAGCAGGGTGCGGGCGCGCACGCCCATGTCCCGCCGGCGGATGAAGCCGAGGGCGCCGGCCATCTCGCGGCCGAGGAAGAGGTTGTCCGTGACCGACAGGTTGGGGATCAGGCTGAGGTGCTGGAAGACCACGCGGATGCCGCTCTGGTATGCCTCCTGGGGCGAGCGCGGGTGGTAGTCCTCGCCGAGGAAGCGCATCCGCCCGGTATCCGGCTGCACGGCCCCGCAGATGACGCCGACCAGCGTGGATTTGCCGGCACCGTTCTCGCCCACGAGGGCGTGAACCTCGCCGGCGCGGACCGTCAGGTGTGCGTCCGCCAGCGCGGTCACGCCGGGGAAGCGCTTGCGCACGCCGGAAACGTCGAGAATCGTGTCCATGAGCTGCTGCCGTCTGCGCCCGCTCTCGGGCATGTCGGGGTGGGGGACGGCGGTGAGGGCGGGGACCGGCGGCCCCCGCCCGACCGCGTTACTCCTTCGGCTCGACGGAGAACACCGGGCGCCAGTCGCGGGCGCCCAGCATGTCCTCGTAGTCGTACTGGTCGATGGTCTCCGGGGTCAGCGGCTGGATCTTCGGGCCGGCGCGGAAGGGGAAGTCCTCGCCGGGTTTCTCGCCGTTGAGGATGCGCACCATCGCGTCCACCGCCATGCGGCCCTGCAGCGCGGTGAAGTCCGTCGGCGCCACCGCGACCTCGCCGTTCTTGATCTTCTCGTAGAGCGGCGGGATCAGGAACGTGGAGACGATCTTGGGCTTGTTGTCGCGGTCGCGGAGCACGTCCGGGGCGGCGTCCGCGGCGACGGCGTTGCCGGCGAGGTAGTCGAGGTCCGGGTTGGCGTTCATGACGTTCTCGATGATCGAGGTCTGAACGCTCTTGCCGGTGTCACCCCACTTCACGGTGATGATGTCCACGCGCTCCTCGGCGTCGTGGTCGGCCAGCGCCTGCTTGAAGCCGTCCAGGGTGTCGGGCGCCCAGCCGGATCCCGCCGGGCCCGGCAGGAAGGCGACGCTGACCCGGTCCTTGCCCTCGGAGTCCTTGGCCACGTACTCGCCGGCGACGTAGCCCATGGTGTAGAACGACACCAGGGTCTTGGCCGCGATGGCCGGGGCCTGGATGTCGTTGATCACCTCGATCACCGGGATGTCGGCGCTCAGCGACTTCACCAGCCCGTCCTGGGCGGTGTAGCTGATCGCCGCCAGGATCAGGCCGTCGACGCCGCGGTTGCGCAGGTTCTCGACCTGGGAGATCTGGCCGGTGATGTCCTCGTAGCCCTGGGCGGCGACCAGGTCGATGCCGACGCCGAGCTTGCGGGCCTCGTCGATGATGCCGTAGTTCACGGCGAGCCAGTACGGGTCCTTGAGGTGGGGGAAGGACACGCCGATGCGGTACGGCTTGTCCGGGGTCGGGGCCTTCCACTCCTCGCTCCGGGCCTCGCCGAGCGAGGTGGCGGGCCGGCCCGCCTTCTTGCCGGAGACGTCGTAGTTGCCGTAGTAGGCCTCCACGTCGAAGGCCTGCGCCGTGCTGGCGGCGAGCAGCAGGCCGCCGAACACGGCGGCGGAGCCGGCGCGCATGATCTGTCGTGCGTTCATCGTTGGGTACTCCTGGGCAGTGGCGTCAGTTGGACTCGATGACGACGAGACCCTGGCCCGGGTCCACGTCGCCCTCGTTGTCCACCAGAAAGGACTTCACCGTGCCGGCCACGCCGGCCTTGATCTCGTGGTAGGACTTCATCAGCTCGATGAGCCCCACCGTGTCGTCGGCGGTGACGGTGTCCCCTTCGGCGACGAAGGGCTCGGCCTCCGGGCTGGGGCGGCGGTAGAAGACGCCCGGCAGCTGGGCTTCGACGGTGTGTTCGGCCATTCCTGTCCTCCTTGCGGGACGTGTCGTTCGGGTTGCGGTCGGCGCCGGTCAGGCCGGGCGCAGGGATTCTCTGGAGCAGATACGGGTCATCTCGCGGGCCAGGCGCTGGGCCTCGTCCACGGAGATTGCGCGGAAGCGGATCACCTCGCCGGGCCGGACCTGGCCCAGCTTCCAGAAGCCGCTGGTGGGCACGGTGAAGGGGTTGATGAAACCCCCCATGCTCGGGCCGTCCTTGACCAGGATGATGGGCGTCAGCCCCGCCAGGTTGATGGCCCCGTTGGGGTAGCCCTGATCGATGATGTTGGACGGCTCGGAGCCGTGCTCCGGGCGCTTGTTGATCGCCTTGTCGGCGAAGGTGAGCCGGTCGCCGGGGCCCTCCAGGCGGTAGCCGGTACGGTCCGACTTGGCGGAGAGCTTCCAGTCCGCCTCCAGGAAGGTGCGGACCCCGGCTTCGTCGAGCCAGTCGTCGTTGGGGCCGGCGACGACCTCGATCTCCCAGCGCTTGTCGGAGGGGAGCTCGGGCCGTGCCTCGGGGATCACCACCATGTCCGGCGTGCCGCCGGAGGCGTCGCCGGTGGGGATCTGCTGGCCGGCCTGGATCGCGCGGCCCTCGAAGCCGCCGACCCCGGCCTTGTGGAAGGTCGCGCGGGAGCCGAGCCAGGGCTCGGTGCGGATGGCCCCGGCGACGGCGATGTAGCCGCGGGCGCCGGTCTTCGCGTAGCTCAGCTTCAGCGTCTGGCCGGCCTTTACCGCGTAGCTGCGCCACAGCTCGATGGGCTCGCCGTCGATGTGCGGCTGCATGTCGCCGCCGGTGACCGCGACCACGGTGTCCTCGTGGAAACGCAGCTCCGGGCCGGTGAACTGGCACTCGAGCGCGGCGTCTCCGGGCTCGTTGCCCACCAGCACGTTGGCCAGGCGGAACGACCAGTGGTCCATCGGCCCGGAGGGCGGGAAGCCCTGGTTCCAGTAGCCGACGCGGCCGGGGTAGTCCTGGATGGCCGTCTCCAGCCCGGCGTTCATGACTTCGAACATGTCCTCACCCCCTTCAGAACCGCTGGGTCTCGTCGATACCCGCCACCCACTCCTTGTACTGGGCGACCGAGAACTTCTGGTATTCGACGAGGTTGTACTGGTAGCTGCCGTCGGCGACCTGGGCCTCGACGTGCTCGAACTCCTCGATGGAGCAGGGCACGAAGCGGATGCGGTCGCCGGGGCGGAACAGGCAGATGCTGTTCTCGAACACGGGGAAGCGCTTCTCCGTGTCCCAGATCGGCACGGGGGTGCGGCCGAAGACCTGGTAGCCGCCCGGCAGGTGCTCGGGGTAGATGGCGGTGGACATGCCGCCCATGCCCACCGAGCCCTTGGGCGTCCAGGTGCGCGGCGGGTTGTACTTCGGCGCCACCAGCCGGCAGCGCGGGTCCAGCGGCATGGTGAACGGCAGGCCGGGCCAGAATCCCAGGGAGGCCACCCAGTACTCCGTGCCCGAGTGCACGCGCACGAGCTGGTCCACGCCGGAGAGGCCGTTGAGCTCGGCGACATACTCCGGGTCCGGCGTCTTCTTCGCGATCTTGGCGATGTAGTCCTCGACGCACTCCTTCGTCCACGGGTCCAGGTAGACCGTGGGGAAGTAGAACAGCCGGCTCGGCAGCTCGATGTCGTCGGCGGGCCGCAGGCCCTCGATCAGCGAGGCCATCTCCTTTTTCAGATCGGCGAAGCTGATCAGCTCCGGGTCGTAGTGGATCAGCGTGGACGCGAAGCAGGGTGCGGTCTCCAACACCCCCTTTGTCTTCTGCTCGGCGACGACGTTGGCCAGGTCCTGCCCCCGGAAGTTCAGCTCGAGATTCATCTCGTCGCCGAACTCGATGAGCATGTAGCGGTCGCCGCCCGGCAGGAAGCGGGGTTCCTCATAGATCATTGCGTTCCTCCCCAGCGCTGGTTACTCGGTGTTGAGCAGCTCGGACTCGTAGTCCGCGATGAAAGACGTCAGGGTCTCGCCCCGCCGGAAGGCGTCGGTGCGCAGGACGTTGACCAGGAAAGGCAGGTTCGTTCGGATGCCCTCGATGCGGCTGTTGCGCAGCACCTCCAGTGCCCGCTCGCGGGTCTCGTCGCGGTCCGCACCGCGGACGATGACCTTCGCGATCAGCGGGTCGTAGTAGGGGTGAACCCGGCTGCCGTCGTCGTAGCCGGTGTCCACGCGCACGTGCTCGCCCGCGGGCACGTGCAACGTCTCGATCACGCCGGGCTGGGGCAGGAAGTTGTTGAATGGGTCCTCGGCGTAGAGTCGGAACTCCATGGCGTGGCCCCGGCTCTCGATCCCGGCCTGGCTGAGCCCGGACTCCTTGCCCGCGGCGATGCGGATCTGGTGGGCGACGATGTCCTCGCCGGTGATCATCTCCGTGACCGGGTGCTCCACCTGCACGCGGGTGTTCATCTCCAGGAAGTAGAACTCCCCGGTTTCGTCGTCGAGCACGAACTCCACCGTCCCGGCGCCGTGATAATCCTGGGTCTCGGCGAGGGACACCGCGGCGTGGGTCATGCGCTCCCGTACGGCCGCGTCCACCGCCGGCGAAGGGGCCTCCTCGATGATCTTCTGATAGCGCCGCTGGATGGAGCACTCGCGCTCGAACAGGTGCACCGCCCGGCCGCCGCCGAGCCCGAGCACCTGCACCTCCACGTGGCGGGCACGCGGGACGAACTTCTCCAGGAACACCGCCTCGTCGCCGAAGTTGGACTTCGCGAGCCCCTGGGTGGACTGCACCACCTTGCGCAGGGCGGCGAGATCGTCGACCCGCTGCATGCCGATGCCGCCGCCGCCGGCGGAGGCCTTCACGAGCACGGGCAGGCCGATCCGGCGTGCCTCCGTCTCCAGGTCGTCGAGGTCGTCGCTGGTGAAGCGCCGGCTGCCGGGCAGCACGGGCACGCCGGCCCGCTCGGCGATGTGGCGGGCCCGTGCCTTGTCCCCCATGTCGCGGATGCTGTCCGTGCGCGGGCCGATCCAGGTCATGCCGGCGCCGGTGACCGCATCGGCGAGCCGGGTGCTCTCCGCGAGGAAGCCGTAGCCCGGGTGGACCGCGTCCGCCCCGGTCTCCGACGCCGCCTGCATCAGCCGCTCGATGTTGAGGTAGCTGTGCTGGGCGCGGGCGGGGCCGACCACGCGGTGCTCGTCGGCGAGGCGCACGTGCAGGGCGTCCTCGTCCGCCTCGGAGCAGACCGCGACGCTGGCGATGCCCAGCGAGCGGCAGCTGCGCGCGATGCGGCAGGCGATCTCGCCACGGTTGGCGATCAGGACCTTGCTGATATCTGCCATCGTCACTCCCCGGCTCAGGCGGCGGTGGCGCCGAGGGCGTCGCGTACGGCGCGGGCCACGTCGAGCGCGTTGGGCGTGTCGGAGTGCACGCAGACGGTGTCGGCGCGGACCTTCAGGGTGTGGCCGTTCACCGACTCGGTCTCGCCCTGCTCCACCGCGCGGACGACCCGCTCGGCCGCCCTGGCCGGATCCACCGCGGCGTGCTCGCGGGTGATGATCAGCTTGCCGTCGTCGTCGTAGTCGAGGTCGGCGAAGTACTCCGCGAGGAAGGTGTGGCCGCGCCGGGTGTAGACCGTCTCGTGGCAGGTCCCGGACAGGCCCATGAGCGGTACGCCGAAGACATCGGCGGCATCGCAGACGGCGTCGGCCACCGCCTCGTCACGGGCGGCCATGCCGTAGAGCGCGCCGTGGGGCTTGATGTGGTTCAGTGCCATGCCGGCGCCGTCCAGGAAGCCCTTCAGCGCGCCCACCTGGTAGATGAGGATGTTGGCCAGCTCCTCGCGGGGGATCTTCATCTCGCGCCGGCCGAAGCCCTGGAGGTCCGGCAGCGAGGGGTGGGCGCCGACACGCACGCCGTGGGACCGGGCGAGCTCCACGGTCTTGCGCATGTGGTTGGGATCGGAGCCGTGAAAGCCGCAGGCCACGTTCGCGGCCGAGATGAAAGGCATCATCCCGGCGTCGTCACCCATGCGATACAGGGAGAAGCTCTCCCCCATGTCGCAGTTGATCGTCGTTTGCATTGCGCTACTCCACTTGGTTCTGGAAGGCGGACAGCATCAAGCGTGCCAACGGCGAGTCGGCGGTCCGCACGGTGGGTTGGCGTGAGGGCCGGAAAGCGGGCTGCGCAGCGCTGGAAGGGGAGATCGACAACGGTTTCCTCTCCTCGGCGGTACCGCCCCGGCGGCCTCCATGCTGCGTTTTCCGGCGGGCTGGGTGGTTATTTTATTAACCACTAGTCCACGGGGGTTTCCGTGTCAAGGCGGCCTGGCAGGGGCGCACGCAAAGGGGGCCGCGGGCGGTTCAGGCTGGAGCGCGCAACCTTAAACATGCACCAAAAAGTCGCTATTTGCCCTTTTTGTGCACCATTTTGTTCCGTTTCAGCAGGTTGGCGTCAGCCTGAAAACGTGATCGGCGTCACGTGCGCCGGTCGGGGGGTAGCTGGACTTTCCTACAGGGTGTGTTTAATTGATAGATACAAACGACAGGGATGCAGGGGTGCCGTGGACACCGTCAATGGTGGTCGCCCAGGGGAGGGGCTTTTGCGGTGTCCGGCTGAAAGCAGTAATTTGCGGCGCCACCAGGCACCTAAGGAACGGGAGGTATGTCGAGTCGTGAACACATCGACAGGGCAGTCACAGGAGCGGTCACCGGAAGAGGCCGACCCCGTATTCGATCTCGGTGAGCGTCTGCGCCAGGTTCGCCTGGACCGCGGCCTGTCCCAGCGCGAGCTCGCCCGCCGCGCGGGTGTGACCAACGGGACCATCTCACTCATCGAGCAGAACAAGAACAGCCCCTCCGTGGCCTCCCTGAAGAAGGTCCTGGACGGCGTGCCGATGTCGCTGGCGGAGTTCTTCGCCGTGGGTGCGCAGGCGGCGGACCGGGTGTTCTTCCGCCGCGACGAGCTCTCGCTCATCACCAGCGGGCCGCTGGAGTTCCGCCAGGTCGGCAACGTCCAGGGCAAGAGCCTGCAGGTGCTGCGCGAGTACTACCCGCCGGGCGGCGACACCGGCCGCGCGATGCTGCGCCACGACTCCGAGGAGGCGGGTATCGTCATCTCGGGGCGCGTGGAGCTCACGGTGGGCAGCCGGCGGCGGGTGCTCGGGCCGGGGGACGCGTACCACTTCGATAGCCGTATCCCCCACCGTTTCCGCAACCTCGACGACGAGGACTGCGAGCTCATCAGCGCGTGCACGCCGCCCTATCTCTGATCCATCCCGGCAGGAGGTGCCATGAACGACGAACGGCCCATGGCCACGGCCACGGTGCAGGAGGACAACGAGCGCGTCATCGTGACCGAGTGGCGCTTCGCCCCCGGGGCACAGACGGGCTGGCACCGCCATGAGCATGACTACGTCGTCGTGCCCCTCACCGCCGGGCGGCTGCTGCTGGAGTCCGAGTCCGGTACCGCCAGCAGCGAGCTGACCCCCGGGGTCTCGTATTTCCGCACCGCCGGGGCGGAGCACAACGTGGTCAACGACGGTGACGCCGAGCTCGCGTTCGTCGAGGTGGAGCTCAAGGGGACCACCGCGGGCGGGGGCTGACCCGCCCCGGCCCGTCATCGCGGACCGGGGCGGGCGGCACGCCCGCGGCCGGCGGTCAGCCGGCCGCACGCTGCGGGGCACTGCCCGCGGCCTCGCGGATGGCGGCGCCGAGCCGTTCCACCGCGCCTTCCACGTCCGCGTCCGTGGCCGTGAGCGGGGGCAGGAGCCGGACCACGTTGCCGTGGATACCGCAGGTGAGCACCAGCAGGCCGTGGGCGCGGGCCCGGGCCATGACGTCCGCGGCCATCGCGGGCGAGGGCTGGTCGCCGTCGAAGAACTCCACCGCGACCATCGCGCCGAGGCCGCGAACGTCGCGCACCGCGCCGACCTCACTGGCGATCTCGCCGATACCCGTGGTCAGGCGCTCGCCGATGATCGCCGCACGCTGGATCAGGCCCTCGTCGTCGATCACCTCCTGCACCGCCAGGGCCGCCGCGGCGGACAGCGGGTTGCCGCCGTAGGTGCCGCCGAGGCCGCCCGCCGGACCGGCGTCCATGATCTCCGCGCGACCGGTGACCGCGGCCAGCGGCATGCCGCCGGCCAGGCCCTTGGCCATGGTGATGATGTCCGGGGTGACGCCGCTGTGCTCGACGGCGAAGCGCCGGCCGGTGCGGGCGAAGCCGGTCTGGACCTCGTCGACGATCAGGCAGATGCCGTGCTCGTCGGCGATCCGGCGCAGCGCCTGCATGAATGCCGGCGGCGCGGCGTAGAAGCCACCCTCGCCGAGCACCGGCTCGATGATCAGGGCGGCGACGCGCTGCGGGTCGACGTCGAAGCGCAGCAGCTCCTCGAGCGAGCGGACCGCGTCGTCGACACTGACGCCGTGCACCTCGTTGGGGAAGCGGGCATGGAAGATGTCTGCAGGCATCGGCCCGAAGCCGGCCTTGTACGGGCGGACCTTGCCGGTCAGGCCCATGGTCAGCAGGGTGCGGCCGTGGAAGCCGCCGCCGAAGCCGATCACCGCCGAGCGGCCGGTGTAGGCCTTGGCGATCTTCACGGCGTTCTCCACCGCCTCCGCGCCGGAGTTCACCAGCACGGTCTTCTTGGCGAAGTCGCCGGGGGTGATGGCGTTGAGCCGTTCGGCCAGGGCGACGTAGGGCTCGTAGGCGGAGACATTGAAGTTGGTGTGGGTGAAGCGCCCGAGCTGCTCCTCCACCGCCGCCATCACCCGCGGGTGGCGGTGGCCGGTGTTGAGCACCGCGATGCCGGCGGCGAAGTCGATGTACTCGTTGCCCTCGACGTCCCACAGGCGGGCGTTCTCCGCGCGCTCGGTGGCAATGGGGTGGATGATGCCGACACCGGCGGCGACGGCGTCGCTGCGGCGCTCGAAGAGTTCGCGATTGGTGGTCATCGTCCCGATCCTCGTTCCGGGTGGATGTGTGGCCTCAGGCGATGCCGCCGAGGCAGAGGTACTTGGTCTCCAGGTACTCCTCCAGGCCCTGGCGGGCGCCCTCGCGCCCGAGGCCGGAGGCCTTCATGCCGCCGAACGGCGCCTCGGCCGCGGACAGCAGGCCGGTGTTGATGCCGACCATGCCGTATTCCAGGGCCTCGGAGACGCGCCAGGTGCGGGCCGCGTCGCGGCTGTAGAAGTAGGCGGCGAGGCCGTACTCGGTGTCGTTCGCCATCGCCACCGCCTGGTCCTCGGTGGTGAAGCGGAATACCGGGGCCACGGGTCCGAAGATCTCCTCGCGGGCGAGGCGCATGCCGGTGTTCACGTCGGCGAGCAGGGTCGGCTGGAAGAAGCGGCCGCCGCCGGCGTGGCGCGCGCCCCCGGTGAGCGTCCGTGCACCCTGGGCGGTGGCGTCGGCCACCAGGGCGGTCACCTTCTCCACCGCGGCGTCGTTGATCAGCGGCCCCTGGTTGATGCCGTCGGTGAGGCCGTTGCCCACGCTCAGCTCCGATTCCATCACCTCGGCGAGGCGCTCGACGAAGGCGTCGTGGATGCCGGACTGCACCAGTATGCGGTTCGCGCACACGCAGGTCTGGCCGGCATTGCGGAACTTGGAGTCCATCGCGCCGCGGACCGCGGCCTCCAGGTCGGCGTCGTCGAAGACGATGAAGGGTGCATTGCCGCCGAGCTCCAGCGAGACCTTCTTCACGGTGTCCGCGCACTGGGCCATGAGGTGGCGGCCGACGGCGGTGGAGCCCGTAAACGAGAGCTTGCGTACGGTGGGGTTGGCGCAGAGCTCGCCGCCGATCGCCTGGGGCTCGCCGGTGACCACATTGAACACCCCGGCCGGGATGCCCGCGCGGTCGGCCAGCTCTGCCAGCGCCAGCGCGGTGAACGGCGTGACCTCGGCGGGCTTGACCACCGCTGGGCAGCCCGCGGCCAGTGCCGGCGCGACCTTGCGCGTGATCATCGCCGCCGGGAAGTTCCAGGGCGTGATCGCCGCGGAGACACCCACCGGCTCCCGGGTCGCGGCGATGCGCCGGTCTGCGGCGGGGGATGGGATCAGCTCGCCGTAGGCGCGGCGGCCCTCCTCGGCGAACCATTCGATGAACGACGCGGCGTAGGCGACCTCGCCGCGGGCCTCGCCCAGCGGCTTGCCGCACTCGCGGGTCATGATCCGGGCGAGATCGTCGCGGTGGGCGAGCACCAGACGGTGCCACTCCCGCAGGCGCGCCGCGCGCTCGCTGGCGGTGAGCGCCCGCCAGGCGGGCCATGCCCGGTCCGCCGCCTCGATGGCCCGGCGGGTTTCGGCGGCGCCCATGAGCGGCACGTTCCCCAGGGTCTCGCCGGTGGCAGGGTCGTCCACCGCCAGGGTCGCGGCGGCATCGGCGTCCACCCAGACGCCGTCGATGTAGGCCTGCTCCCGGAACAGCGCCGGGTCGCCGAGCTCTCGCATGGTCCTTGGTCCTCCGTGTGCGTGGACCGTCAGGGCCCACGTCTGCCTGTACCCCCACGATTAGAACCGATTTTTGGTCCCCGTATAGGAGCCAATCGGGTACGATGCAGGGAGCCAATCTGCGACGGCGGTGCCCATGCTCCTCAGCGACCTCCTCCTGCAGTACATGCAGCAGCGCACCGAGTGGACCCGGCTGCCGGTGCGCCGGCGGGTCTACGCCGCCCTGCGCCAGGCGATCCTGGAGGAACGTCTGGCCCCCGGCGCCAAGCTGCCGGCGACCCGGACGCTCGCCCGGGAACTCGGGCTGGCGCGCAATACCGTGATGCGGGCCTACGAGCAGCTGGAGGCGGAAGGCTATGTGCGTGGACACACCGGGGCGGGCACCTTCGTCACCGATACCCTGCCGCGGGATGCGCCCAGCGTGCCGGCCCCGCCACGCCGCGAGGCGGGGCATGCCCCGGGGTTATCCCGGCGGGGTGCCGATATCGCCGCGCATCCGGCGAGCAGCACACTCCAGTCCGGGGCCTTCGTGCCCGGCATCCCCGATGTCGCCGCGTTCCCTTTCCGGGTCTGGCGACGGCTGCTCGGCCGCTACATGAACAGTGATCACTCCCGGCTGATGCAGTACGCCTCCGGTGGCTACGGGCCGCTCAAGGCGGTGCTCGCCGAGCACCTGAAGGTCTCGCGGATGATCAGCTGCGACCCGCGCCAGATCCTCATCGTCGGCGGTGCCCACCAGGGGCTCGACCTGTGCGCGCGCATGCTCGCCGACCCCGGCGACGAGGCGTGGATGGAGGACCCGGGCTACTGGGGCGCGCGCAACGTGCTGCGCGCCGCCGGCCTGCGCCTGCGGGCGATCCCGGTGGACGCGGACGGCATCGCCCCGCAGCCATCGGACTGGCGGCGTCCGCCGCGGCTGATCTTCACCTCACCGTCCTACCAGCTCCCCACCGGCGCGGTGCTGAGCCTGGGCCGCCGGCGGCTGCTGCTGGAGCAGGCCTCGGCGGCGGACGCCTGGATCATCGAGGACGACTACGACAACGAGCTGCGCTACAACCGCGAGCCCATCGCGTCGCTGTACGGGTTGTCGTCGACGAATCGGGTGATCTACGTCGGGACCTTCAGCAAGGTGATGTATCCCGGGCTGCGGCTGGCGTACCTGGTGGTGCCGCCGGAGCTGGTGGAGCCGTTGTCCACGGCCAATGCGGAGCTCTTCCGCGAGGGGCGTCTGGTGGAGCAGGCCGCGCTCGCGGAGTTCATCGAGAGCGGCCGCTTCTCCGCGCACATACGGCGCATGCGCCAGATCTATGCCGAGCGACAGGAGGCGCTGCGGACGTCCCTGGAAACGCGCCTCGGTGACGCGGTGAGCGTGAGCGGCGGGCAGGGCGGCATCCACCTGACCTATCACTTCCGGGAGGCACTGGACGACGAGCGTGTCTCCCGGGACGCCCTCTCCGAGGGGATCGTCGCCCGGCCGCTGTCGCTGTATTATCACGATACCGCCGCGGCGCGGCCGGGCCTGGTGCTCGGCTACGCCACGGTCACGCCGCAGCGCATCGCCGATGCCTCGGCGGCGCTGGCCCGGGTGGTGGAGCGCCGGCTGGACGCGAAGGGGCGCTGACGGTGCTCAGGTGCGGATCTCGCTGACCCGGCCGGCTGCCTCGACCACCGATTCCGCGTAGCGGTTGACCTCCTCCATGGTCTCACCGGTCTCCCGCGTCAGCGCCACGCCCTGGCGGACATGCTCGAGCAGGCCCTCCATCTGGGCGACGAAATCGCGGGTGCGTCGCTGCACGTCCGCGACCATGCTGGTGATCTCGGTGGTCTCGCTGGCAGTGCGCTCCGCGAGCTTGCGCACCTCGTCGGCGACGACGGAGAAGCCGCGGCCGGCGTCCCCGGCCCGTGCCGCCTCGATGGCGGCGTTGAGCGCCAGCAGGTTGGTCTGGTCAGCGACGCCGCGTACCGCAGCCACGATCGCCGAGATCCGCTCGGCGTGCTCGTCGAGCCCTTCGGCCTCTCTGCCGGCCTGCTCGATGCGTTCCGACATCCGTCGGGTTTCCTCCAGCGAGCGGTTCACCGTCTCCACCCCCGCCCGCGAGCGCTCCGCGCTCTGGCGCGAGACGTCGAGGGCGTAGGCCGCACTCTCCCGCTCCGCCTCCTGGCGGTGGACCTCGTCGGTGATGTCGGTGGCGAACTTGATCACCCCGACCACCCGTTGCTCGTCGTCGAAGACCGGGTTGTAGCTCGCCTGCAGCCAGCGTGCACTGCCGTCACGGGCGCGCCGCTGCACCCGGTCGGCATAGTATTCACCGGCGCGGAGCCGCTTCCAGAACGCTGCATAGTCGTCACTGCCGGCGAACTCCGGGGGGCAGAACTCGCGGTGATGGACGCCCTCGATGCTGCCGGCGTCATACCCCATGAGCCGGCGGAAGTTCTCGTTGGCCTTGCGCAGGGTGCCGTCGACGGTGAACTCCGCGACCGCCATCACCCGGTCCAGGGCGCCGATGATCGCGCGGTCCCGAATGCCCTTGTTGACCCGTTCGGTGATGTCGCTGGCGATCTTGATCACGCTCGCCGTCTGTCCGTCGTCGTCCATCACCGGGTTGTACGACGCCTCCAGCCATACCGTCCGGCCTTGCGCATCGAGGCGTCGTACCCGCCCCTGCTGGGGATCGCCGCGGCGCAGGGCCGCCCAGAATGCCTCGTAGTCGGCGCTCGCCGCGTACTGCGCGTCGCAGAAACGCTGGTGGGGCACGCCCTGGAGCGAATCCGGGTCGGCATAGCCGAGGATTTCCGCAAAGCGCTGGTTGGCGTGGGTGATCCGGCCGCGGAGGTCGAAGTGCACGACACCCATGGCGGTCTCCATCGCCCGGCGTTCTGCACGCAGGCGCCGGGATTCTTCCTCGAGGCTCGCGACGTATTCACGATACGCGGCGGTGGTGATACCGGGGAGGCGGGCGCTGATAGGCATAGACGTATTTCCACGGTGACCGGGGCCGCAACGCTGCCGAAAGCGGGTGCGCCACCGGACGGCCGGTGTTCTCTTACTGTGGTTGTAAAATTCTTGTACAGCATTATGAGTTATTTGTACATTTAGTTCAATCCCGGACTATTCGGGTGGGCCGACGGGGTGGGGCCATCGGGCGCCGCCCGGGAGACCGCGTCGGCCCGGCGGACGAGGCCCGTCACGCCAGGGCCGCAGGGCGATCCGGCGGGTCATTGCATCCGTGGACCGGAGGGCGGATGTGTCGGTGCGCCGGGGCGGGCGGTGGTCGCGTTTACCGCGCCGCGGCCGGAAGACGCTGGCAGCCGGTGCGCGGGGCCCGTCCTTTCAAGCGCTACCGTCGGCGAAACGGTAGGTGTTGCCGCCGCTGCCCTTGGCGGCGTACATCGCCTGGTCGGCCTGCTGCATCAGCGCCTCCGGCGAGGCGTCGATTTCGGGGAACACCGCGATGCCGATGCTGCAGCCCACGGCGTGAGTGACCTCGTCGACGGTCACCGGCCGGGCGGCCAGGTCGATGACGCGCTCGGCAAGCACCTCCCCGGCGTGGCGCCAGCGGCGATGGGTGTTCACCCGTGCGACCACGACGAACTCGTCGCCGCCGACCCGGCCAACGGAGTCCGACCCGCGCAGGGTCTCGGCGAGTCGTTCCGCCAGGATCTTCAGTACCTCGTCGCCGACGCCGTGGCCGTAGGCGTCGTTCACGGGCTTGAAGCCGTCGAGGTCGATGAACAGGCACAGCACGGCGGTGCCGTCGCGCTGCGCCTCGTCGGTGGCCTTGCGCAGCCGGTCCATCACCAGCGTGCGGTTGGGCAGCTCGGTGAGGTCGTCGTGGGTGGCCATGCGCCGCAGGGTGCGCTCGCGGATGCGTGCAGCGCGGTATTCGCTGGCGAGCTGCATACGCAGCAGCTCGCGGAAGCGGTACGCCGCGCGTCGCTGGGGGATGCGCCAGGCCTCGCTCGTGCCACGAACCTCTTCCAGCCACAGCTCGAAGGAGCGTCGCGGGGTAAGTCGCGATGCCGGGTCATGTCCCTCGTCCGTGCCGGTTTTCTCGGGGTTGCCGGCCCAGGGGATGGAGAACGGGTTCTCGCCGCGCAGCCACAGGCAGTAGTCCTCGCCGTCCCGTGAGATCGGCAGGTACATGTAGCCGGCGATCCAGCTGTCCTCGGTGCCCTCCGGCCGGATCTCCGGAGCAAGGTGATCGGCGCAGGCGATCCGGTCGGCCTCCGGTGTGGCGGCGTGGTCCACGATCCGCCGCTCCGTCGCCGCGGCAATCTGCTCGCCGAGCACGGTCCGGTTATCCGCGATGTGGAGGATCAGCGAGCGGCTGTGGAACGCCCCGAGCAGGCGCTCGCTGCGCGAGCGCAGTGCCGAGGGGAGGTCGGTGCCGGCCTGAAGCAGCGCGCGCAGGGCATCGATCTCCTCGGCGGCCGCCACGGTCTCGGCATCGATCTCGCGGCGCAGATGCGACTCGATCTGCAGCCCGAGCATCCGTGCCAGGGTGTCGCAGAATTGCCGCAGCGGCTGCGGCATGGTCTTGGGGGTATCGGACTGGCAGACGATCATGCCCCAGAGCTCGCCTTCGACCAGCAGCGACATCACCAGTGTCGCCGTCACTCCCATGTTGCGCAGGTACTCCAGGTGCACCGGGGAGACCGAGCGCAGCAGGCAGTCGCTCATATCCAGCGGCTGGTCGGTGCCGGTGACCAGCGCCGTTGGGGTGTATTCGATATCCGGGATTACGCGGATGCGGTTGCGCCGGTAGAGCGCCCGGGCCTGGGCCGGGATATCCGTATGGGGGAAGTGATGGCCCTCGAAGCGCGGCGGTACACCGTTGGTGGTCTCGGCCACCACGTCACCGTTCCATGCGTCGTCGAAGCGGTAGGCGAGCACGCGCATGTAGCCGGTGGCCGCCGCGATCTCCTCCACGGCCAGAGTCAGCAGCTCGTCCGAGCCGGCTGCCTTGCTGGTACGCGATATGGCAGAGACCTGGTGCTGCAGCAGCGACCGGGAAAGCTCGATGGGGCTGTCCGGCTCCATCTCCGCGACCACTTCGTCGCCGACCCGGTGGACGGTCACCGAGACCGCCCGCTCTCCCGTGCGCCCGGGGGTCAGCGTGCCGCTGGTCACACGGTGACCCGTATCGAGCCCCCGCGCGGCCTCACGGATCGTTTCGGCCAGCGGCTTGCCGGTGAGCTCGGCCAGTGGACGGTTCAGGCAGGTCTCCGGCGGGGTGTCCAGCCAGGCGTCGGTGTTGGCGCTGACGCGGGTGATGCGTCCGCTTCGGCCGTCGCTGACCAGCATCAGGCCGAAAGGCTGGATCTGTTCGGGTACGTGGATGGGTTCGCGGTCGCAGTGGGTGAGGTCGATGACGGCGATGCGGGCCTCCTGGCTCATGCCGGGGTGTCGGGGACGTCGGGGTCGCCGGCGTCGAGTATGTGGCCCTTGGGCCAGCCCTCGCGCATCAGCTGCTCGGCCTGTGCCGCCTCCACCGGCCGGGCGATGTAGAAGCCCTGCGCGGCATCGCAGTCGAGGCGGCGCAGCTGAATGAGGGTCCTCGCGTCCTCGACGCCCTCGCCCACCACCTCCAGGCCGAGATCGTGGGCCATCTGGATGATGCGCCGCACGAGCGCGAAGTCGTAAGGCTGGTTGGGCATGCCCGTGATGAATGAGCGGTCCAGCTTGAGGGTGGTGATGGGCAGCGAGCGGAGGTAGGCGAGCGAGGCGTAGCCGGTGCCGAAGTCGTCCACGGCGATACCGACACCCGCCTCGCGCAGCGCCTCCAGCTGCTTGAGCCGGGAGCCCTTCACGTTGAGCAGCGAGCGCTCGGTGATCTCCAGCTCCAGGCCGCGCGGGTCGATCCCGAGGTTCACCAGGCGGTCGTTGATGAAGCGCAGCAGCTCGTCGCTGTTGAGGTTGCGCGCCGAGAGGTTCACCGCCACCGAGGCGTTTGTGCCGTTGGCGTGCCATTCGGCGAGCTGGGTGAGAGAGCGCTCCACGGTCCAGCGGGTGAAGGTGTCGACCATCCGGGTCTGCTCGATCATCGGGATGAACGTCCCGGGGCTGACCAGCCCGCGCTCCGGGTGCTGCCAGCGTGCCAGTGCCTCAGCGCCGCGCAGTCGCCGGGTGCGCAGGTCCAGGCTCGGCTGGAAGACCAGCCGGAATTCGTTGTCCGCGATCGCCCGCTCCACCTCGCCGAGGAGCTTGAGGCTGCGCTGGAAGTCCGACTCCTTGCGGTAGTTGTAGACCGCGACCTCCGAGCCTTCGGCCACCGCGCGGTTGGCGGCGACGTCGGCCTTGGAGACCAGCTCGGCCGGATCCGTATCGGCGGTTCGCTCCCGGGCAATGCCTGTGGCGATGTCGAGGAATACCGGCACACCGTCCAGCTCCACCGGCGAACGGGCGAGGCGGTCGATCTCGGCCATCAGCTCCCGGCGGGTCACGCCGCCGGCGCCGTCGTGGATGATCGTCATCCGGTCCGGTCCGCTGCGGCCCACGAAAAGCCCGGCGCCGAAACGCTTGCGCAGGGAGTCGGCGAAGGTGCGGAACACCAGTGCGGTGTTGCGGTGGCCGAAGGTCTCCACCAGCTTGTCGTGGTTCTGGACCCGCAGCGCGATCACGGTCACGCGGTCACTGTCGTCCGCGCTGCGGCGGCGGCTCAGGCGGTTGAGATGGCGGCGTATCGCGGCGAGGTTTGGCAGCGACGAGAGCGGGTCGCGAAAGCGCAGGTCCGTGAGCCGTTCCGCCTGGACCCGGGTCTGGTGCACCGCGTAGCCGACCAGTCCGCCGACGGCGGCGAACCAGAGCGTGCGCACGCTCCAGTGCAGTGCCAGCTCACCCGCGGAGCGTTGGATTTCGCCGATCCCGACCCCCAGTACCGGCCCGGCCAGCAGCCCCGTCAGCACGCCGGTGACCACACCGGCGCGGGCGCCATGGGCATATGCCGCCAGCAGGATGGGCGCGTACATGAAGTGCGCCACCGCACTCGGGGGGCCGCCGTCCAGGACGATGAACAGCGATGCACAGGCGGCCAGCAGCAGGATGATGACGGTGGTGCGGGTGCCCTCGCGGGGCAGCGCGCGCAGGAGGCCGGGGAGCGAGTCCGCGGACGCGGCTGGTGAGGTCTGCGACATGTCCCGGTGATTTCCCCGCGGTGTCCTGAAGTGGCATGCAGCCGGATCGTGGTACGCCCGCAAACCCGTCCGGGGGTTCCGGCGGGCGCTACGCCGGGCGATTGCCGGGGACCCGGTCGCCGCGTGCGCCCTCCTGCGATCATGACACGTCTCATTCTATAGAAGGTGGGGTGAGGTTCAAGCAATGATCCGATAGGAGGACAACGAAAACACCGTTAACGGGGTTTTCGCGACGAAAGCCCACATGATCGCGCGCTTTTCCCGCACGGAAGGGGGTTCTCGAACCCTGTTGCGGGGATCCCGTATTGGCCGCCCGGGGGGCGCTGGCTAGACTGCCCGGATGACCCTGCATCGTATTCCATTCCCGGGCCTCGTATCGGCCTCCGCGCAGACGCTGCTGCGGGGCGCGGCAGCCGTGCTGGTGCCGGCCTTCGCCTACTGGCTGGCTGCCCGCGTGGGGATGGTCTTCCTCATCGAGCGGGCCGGCGTGAGCCTGCTCTGGCCCGCTGCCGGGGTGGCCCTCGCCCTGGCCTGCCGGTTCGGCCCCCTCGCTGCCGCCGGTGCCGCCCTGGGGGCGCTGGCCGCCCATCTGGAGTCGGGCCACGACCTGACGGCCTCGGTGGCAGTCGCGCTCGGCATGGGCCTGGCGGCGTGGCTCGGTGCGGCGCTCGTCGCCCGGGCACGGATCGGCTTCGCCATGGACCGGCCGTCTGACGTGCTCGGCTTCCTGCTCGCCGGCGCACTGCCGTCCAGCATCGCGAGCTCGCTGTTCGGCGCCGGCGTGCTCTGGCTCGCGGGCATCGCGCGCTGGCCGGGATTCCCCTCGCTGTGGTGGCTTTGCTGGGTTGCGGACCTGATGGGGATCCTCCTGCTCGCGCCGGCGCTGCTGGTGTCGCGGCCGCGGGGGCTCGGCCGGCGCGGCTGGCTGGAGGCGGGGGTGATCGCCGTGCTGACGCTGCTCGCCGCCGTGGTGGTCTACGGCGAGTGGCTGCCGCCGGACGCCATGCTCGGGCGGCCGCTGTCCTACCTGATCTTCCCGCTGGTGATCTGGGCGGCGATGCGCCTGGGGCCGGCGCTCACGGTGTGGCTGCTGCTGTTCCACGCCGCCATCGCCGCGGGCTTCACCGCCATGGACTCGGGGCCCTTCGCCCACGGTGCGCTGAGCCAGGAGTTGCTGGCCCTGCACGCCCACCTCGCCATGGTCAGCCTCACCGGGCTGCTGCTCGCCGCCTCCATCGCCGGGCGCCGTCAGGCCGAGGAGCGTGCCCGGGCCTATCTCGACGAGCTCGCCCACGCCGGTCGGGTCAGTGCGATGGGGGAGATGGCGGCGGGGCTGGCCCACGAGCTCAACCAGCCGCTGTGCGCCATTGCCACCTACGCCCAGGCCGCCCGCCGGCTGGCCGGCAAAGACACGGACCCGACCCTGGTCCGGGCGCTGGAACGGCTGGACGACAACGCCCGTCGTGCCGGCGGGATCATCCGTCAGATGCGCAATTTCGTGCGCGGCGGTGAGCCCGAGAGCGAGCGCGTCTCCACCAACACGCTGGTCCGCGAGGGCCTGGCGCTAACTGCGGCGGCGGTGCGCCAGGGCGGCGTAACCCTGCGCCTGCGCCTCGATCCGGACGTGCCTGACGTCCGTGTGGCGACGGTGCAGATCCATCAGGTGCTGGTGAACCTCGTGCGTAACGCCGTGGAGGCACTGGCCGGGATGCCGGAGGCCCGGCGTCGCCTGGAGGTGACCACCGCGCGCCGCGCGGACGGGCGGGTGGAGGTCACGGTGATGGACACCGGCCCGGGGATTCCGGTGCGCCTGCGCGACGCCCTGTTCGAGCCCTTCGTCAGCGGTGGCGGCGAGGGCATGGGCCTCGGGTTGTCGGTATCGCGCTCGATCATCCGGCATCATGGTGGTGAGCTACGCTTCGAGGACCGACCCGGTGGCGGCTGCCTTTTCAGTTTCGACCTGCCGGCGGCAGGAGGGAGGGATTCCGATGGCTGAGGGCCCGGCGGTACCGACGGTGTTCGTGGTCGACGACGACCCGGACGTGCGCGACGCGCTGGCGATGCTGCTCACCGCCGCAGGACGGCCGGTGGAGGCGTGGGCCAGTGCCGACGCATTTCTTGCCGGTTGCGGCCCGGAGCGGCGGGGCTGCCTCATCCTGGATGTCCGCCTGCCGGGGATGAACGGCCTCACCGCCCAGCAGGAGCTCGACAGCCGCGGCTATACGCTGCCGGTGATCTTCATTTCCGGGCATGGCGACATCCCCATGGCCGTGCGCGCGGTCAGTGCCGGTGCGCTGGATTTCCTGGAGAAGCCGTTCAGCGAGATGGCCGTGCTCGACTGTGTCGACCGGGCCCTCGTCGAGGATGAGCACCGGCGCAGCGAGCGCGAGCGTATCCGGGGCATCGAGCGGCGGCTCGCCCAGCTCACGCCGCGGGAGCGCGAGGTCATGGACCGGCTCGTCGAGGGCAAGGTCAACAAGATCGTCGCCCGCGAGCTCGACTGCTCCACCCGCACGGTGGAGATCCATCGTGCCCGGGTGCTGCACAAGATGGGCGTGGCCAATGTCTCCCAGCTCGTGCGCTACGTCCTCGGCCATCCGGACTACCCCGGTGCCGCCGCCCCCGCAGAGGAAGAGGAGAGCGGCGGCTAGCCGGGCGTCTGGGTAACGTTTCCGCGGCCGTCATGGGCGTCTCCCGGCCCGTCCGGCGGCGCGGGCGACAGGCGGGGATGCGCCATTGCACGCATGCCTAGGCAGCCCCGTCTCCAGGGGATATAATTGCTTCTGTCAATTGTATAAATGGGTTTTGATTGACGGGAGTGAGATGGTCCATATCAATTTCCGCGACCTGCGCTACCTGGTGGCCGTTGCCGACCATCGACACTTCGGCCGGGCCGCCGCCGCCTGCTACGTGAGTCAGCCGACGCTGAGTACCCAGATCAAGAAGCTGGAGCAGTACCTCGGCGTCCAGCTCGTGGAGCGGACCAACAAGCAGGTCATGCTCACCCCGATCGGCAAGATGATCGCCGAGCGGGCCCGTCACGTGCTCAACGAGGTCTCGGACATCGTCGACAGTGCCCGCGCCGCTGGTGATCCGATGGTCGGGGACCTGCGCCTGGGACTGATACCGACCATCGGTCCGTACCTGCTGCCCCACCTCATCCCGGCCCTGCGCAGTACCTATCCGAACCTGCGCCCGCTGCTCTACGAGCAGCAGACGGCGGATCTGCTGGAGCGCCTGCGTCGCGGCGAGCTCGACGCGGCGGTGATGGCGGTGCCGGTCCCCGGCGAGGGGCTCCTGCACGCGAGCCTGTTCCACGAGCCGTTCTATCTGGCGATGCCCCACGATCATCCACTGGCGCGCAAGCCGGAGGTCTCGCTGGGTGACATCGAGTCCGAGCACATCCTCCTGCTGGAGGAGGGGCACTGCCTGCGCGACCAGGCGCTGGATGTCTGCAACATGGTCGGCGCCCGCGAGGACGCCGGGTTCCGCGCCACGAGCATGGAGACCCTGCGGCAGATGGTCGCCGCCGGTGCCGGCATCACCCTGCTCCCGGCCCTGGCGGCCAAGGCCGCCGTCGGCCAGCCGGACAGCAACGCGGTGGTGCTGCGCTCGTTCGTCGACGCCCGCCCGACGCGGGAGATGGCGCTGTACTGGCGCAAGGGCTCGGCCCGCGAGCCCACCATCCGCGCCATCGCCGAGGTGATCCACGGCCTGGAGGCGGTCCACGAGCTTTCCGGGGAAGCGGTTGAGCTTGCCGGGTGAGCCGACGCGGGTCCCCGCTCTGATACAATCCGCGGGCATGGACGCCCTCGACGACGACATCTCGGATCTGCTCGCCCCCCTCAACGACGCCCAGCGCGAGGCGGTGGGTGCCCCCCTCGGCCACGCCCTGGTGCTCGCCGGCGCCGGCAGCGGCAAGACCCGCGTGCTCACCCACCGCGCGGCGTGGCTGGTGCGGGTCCACGGCGCCTCGCCCTGGTCCATCCTGGCGGTGACCTTCACCAACAAGGCGGCCGCGGAGATGCGCGGGCGCATCGAGTCGCTGCTCGGCATTAGCGGCGGTGGCATGTGGGTAGGCACCTTCCATGGCATCGCTCACCGGCTGCTGCGGCTGCACGCCGAGGAGGCCGGCCTGCCCAAGGGCTTCCAGATCCTCGACAGCGAGGACCAGCGCCGGCTGGTCAAGCGCGTGATGCGCGACGCCGGCGTCGACGACAAGCGCTATCCGGTGCGCCAGGTCCAGGGCTACATCAACGCCCGCAAGGACGAGGGCCGGCGTGCCGGTGAGCTCGACACCGACGACGCCTACACCGCGACCCTGGTCGAGCTTTATGGCGCCTACGACTCGGCCTGCCGGTCCGCCGGCGTGGTGGACTTCCCGGAGCTGCTGCTGCGCTGCTGCGAGATGTGGCGCGCCCACCCGGAGCTGCTCGATCACTACCGGCGGCGCTTCCGCCACGTGCTCATCGACGAGTTCCAGGACACCAACGGCATCCAGTACGACTGGCTGCGCCTGATCGCCGCCGAGGATGCGGACGTGTTCGTCGTCGGTGACGACGACCAGTCCATCTACGGCTGGCGCGGCGCGCGGGTGGAGAACCTGCAGCGCTACCAGCGCGACTACCCGGACACGCAGGTGCTGCGCCTGGAGCAGAACTACCGCTCCACGCGCACGATCCTGGACGCCGCCAACCATCTCATCGCCCACAACAGCGATCGCCTGGGCAAGTCGCTGTGGACGGATGGCGGCCAGGGCCATCCGATCAGCGTGTATGCCGCGTTCAACGAGCAGGACGAGGCGCGCTTCGTCGTGGAGCGCATCCGTGCGATGACCGAGGAGGAGGGCTACTCCCGCAGCGACTTCGCCATCCTCTACCGCTCCAACGCCCAGTCCCGCACCTTCGAGGAGGCGCTGATCGGCAACCGCGTGACCTATCGCGTCTATGG
>WBJT01000041.1_pt2 | contig 22606 bp, 10 predicted proteins | sample 5109881 | NCBI WGS metagenome assembly WBJT01 (sample SAMN11895465, study PRJNA545514) | wastewater metagenome | isolation source: saline BTEX enrichment culture, original innoculum from Kuwait petroleum... | place: USA:Stillwater, OK | collected 2018-09-01
TGTCTCGCCGAAGCACGCCTGCCCGTCACCGAACAGCAGCAGGACGTGATCGCAGAAGCGCGCGGCCAGGTTGATGTCGTGCAGGCTCATCACCACCGTGCGCGCCTGCTCCCGGCCGCGGGCGGTGATCAGCTCGAGCACGCGGATCTGGTGATGGAGGTCGAGGTGGTTGCTCGGTTCGTCGAGCAGCGCGATCTCCGGGTCCTGGGTGAGCAGGGTCGCCAGCGCGAGGCGTCGGCGCTCGCCGCCGGAGAGCGTGTTCACCGGCCGGTCCGCCAGGCTGGCGAGCCCCACGTCGGCCAGCGCGGCCTCCGCCAGCGCGGTGTCCTGCCGGCCTTCCCATTCCCACGTCCCGAGCCACGGGTGACGGCCGATCAGCGCCGTCTCCAGCACCGTGGTGGGAAAGGCGTCGTGGCTGTCCTGGGGCATCAGCCCCAGCCGCCGCGCCAGCGCCCGCCGCCGGATGCGCGGCAGGGACTCGCCGTCCAGGCGCAGCTCGCCGCCCTGGGCCGGGCGCAGGCCGGCCAGGGTGTGCAGCAGCGTGGTCTTGCCGGTGCCGTTGGCGCCCAGTATGCCCCAGCACTGCCCGGGCTGGAGGGCGACGCTCAGCGCGGTGCACACGCCCTGGCCGGCGATGCGTACGTCCAGGCTGTCGGCCTCCAGGACTGCCATCACGCCGCTCCCCGGCCGCCGCGATAGAGCAGGAACAGGAACACCGGCACCCCGATGAACGCCGAGAACACGCCAACGGGGAGCTGCTGCGGCGCAAAGGCCGTGCGTGCCAGCGTGTCCGCGAGCACGATGAAGCTGCCGCCGAGGAGCACGCAGCCGGGCAGCAGCACGCGGTGGTCGCTGCCCATCACCAGCCGCAGCAGGTGGGGCACCACCAGCCCGACGAAGCCCACCGTCCCGGCGACGGTGACCGCCGTGGCCGTGAGCAGCGAGGCGAGCACGTAGATCAGCAGGCGCAGCCGGCCGATGGCCACGCCCAGCGCCTGGGCCTGGAGCTCGCCGCGGGCGAGCAGGTTGAGATCCCGCGCCACCGCCAGCGTGGCCGCCAGCCCGATCGCCAGGACCGCCGCGGGCCAGCCCGCCGAGCCCGCCCCGGCGAGGTCGCCCATCAGCCAGAAGAGCATCCCCCGCAGCTCCGTGGGCGGTCCCACCGAGAGCAGGAAACTCACCACCGCGCCCCAGCCGGCGGCGACCACCACGCCGTTGAGCAGCAGCCGGGTCGGCGTCCAGCCACCGTGGCCGTGGGAGAGCCCGAAGACCAGGACCATGGTGATAGCCGCACCGGCGAAGGCGCTGCCGGACATCCAGAACGCGCCCAGGCCGAGCAGGGTCGAGCCCAGTGCCCCCACCGCTGCGCCGCCGGAGATACCGAGCACGTACGGGTCCGCCAGGGGGTTGCGCAGCAGCACCTGCATCAGCGCACCGGCCAGCGCCAGCAGCCCGCCGGTAACGAAGCCCGCCGCCGCGCGGGGCATGCGCAGCTCACGGATCACGGTGGCCGCGGTATCGGAGGCCCCGCCCCCGGTCACCGCCAGCCACACGTCGTGCGGCGCGACCGCGACACTCCCCGAGGAGATCGCCGCGCACAGGCTGACGAGCGTGATGACCGCGAGCGTGCCGAGGCCGACGGCGGCGCGTGCTGGCATGCGAGAAGGTTCCGTAGTAAACCTCTAAGTATAACCGCTGTATGTCGGCGCAGCCCAAATGGGGGCCGCCTATCGTTGTTTCAGGGCGATGCCGCGCTGCCCCGCGCGTTGCGCGACTGGGGTGTCACCCTGTACACAGGGGGCTAGAGACGCAAAAAACTGACAAACGGTCGATGCTCCAAGGATGGCATCGGCTACTGTTATAGACAGTTTCTCCGTCGAGGATGAACAGGGATGTTGTTGTGGGTGACACGGAAGAGCCCTCGGTAGGGGCCGTCGACACCGGCCTTGCGTGTCTGAGGCTGGTTTCACGTTACTACCAGCTGCCGGCAGACGAGCGCCAGCTCAGGCGGGAGTTCTCTCCAGCCGGTGAGACGGTGGACCCGCTGACCCTGATCAGGGCGGCGCGCACTCTCGGTCTCAGGGCCAAGCGTGCCCACGGGCGGGCATTGCGCCTCGCCACCATGCCTTTGCCGGCGATCGCCGAGTTGACGGATGGGACTTTCGTCGTCCTGGCCCGGGTAGGCGATGATCGCGTTCTGATCCACGATCCGCGGGAAGGCCGCCCACGTTCCGTAAACGTCGAGGACTTTCAGGCGGAATGGACGGGCCGCGCCATTCTGATCACCCGCCGCGCCCTCGCCGAGGAACTGCGCCGGCGGTTCGACATCCGCTGGTTCCTGCCTGTCATCGCGCGTTACCGCCGTATTCTCGGTGAGGTGCTGGTCGCCTCTTTCTTCATCCAGCTCTTTGCGCTGGTCACGCCGTTGTTCTTTCAGGTCATTGTCGACAAGGTCCTGGTTCACAAGGGGCTGACGACGCTCGATGTCCTTGCCGCCGGGTTTCTGATCGTCGCGCTGTTCGACGTGGTGCTCGGCGGGCTGCGGACCTATCTGTTTTCCCACACGACCAACCGGATCGATGTCGAACTGGGGGCGCGGCTGTACCGGCACCTGCTCTCGCTTCCGGTCAGCTATTTCGAGGCCCGGCGTGTCGGGGACTCCGTGGCCCGCGTGCGGGAGCTGGAGACCATCCGCAACTTCATCACCGGGTCGGCGTTAACGCTGGTCATCGACCTGTTTTTCACGCTCGTCTTTCTGGTGGTCATGTACTTCTACAGCCCGACGCTGCTGATGGTCGTTCTGGGCAGTATTCCGCTATACGTGATCCTCTCCGTTCTGATGACGCCCGTTCTGCGTGCACGGCTGGACGAGAAGTTCCGGCGTGGCGCGGAGAACCAGGCCTTCCTCGTCGAATCGGTGAGCGGCGTTGAAACGATCAAGGCCATGGCGGTGGAGCCCCAGATGCGAGCCCGCTGGGAGGAGCAGCTGGCCGGCTACGTCCGGGCCAGTTTCCGTGCCACCAACCTGGGGAACGTCGCCAACCAGTCGGCCAGCTTCATCAACAAGCTCACGACGCTGCTGATCCTGTGGATCGGTGCCCGGCTGGTGATCGACGCAGAGCTGACCGTCGGCCAGCTTGTCGCATTCAATATGCTTGCCGGACGGGTCAGCGGACCGATACTCCGGCTCGTCCGCCTCTGGCAGGACTTTCAGCAGGCCGGCATTTCCATAGAGCGGCTGGGGGACATACTCAACGCGCCCGCGGAGCCGGGATACAACCCCAACCGGGCCGCCCTGCCCTCCGTCAGGGGCGACGTCCGCCTGGAGCATGTCACCTTCCGCTATCGGCCGGATACGCCTGAAATCCTCTCCGACCTCAGCCTCCATGCCGAGCCCGGCGAGGTCATCGGTATTGTCGGCCGATCGGGTTCCGGCAAGAGCACACTGACCAAGCTCATACAGCGACTGCATGTGCCCGAGTCGGGGCGCGTACTCGTGGACGGCGTCGATCTGCGCATGGTCGACACTGCATGGCTGCGGCGGAATATCGGTGTCGTGCTGCAGGAAAGCCGGCTGTTCAATCGAACGGTGCGGGAGAACATCGCGCTCGCCGACCCGGGGCTCTCAATGGAACGCGTGATTGCCGCGGCGAAGCTCGCCGGGGCCCATGACTTCATCCTGGAATTGCCGGAAGGCTACGACACCATGGTCGGGGAGCACGGCGCCAATCTTTCCGGTGGCCAGCGTCAGCGTATTGCCATTGCACGGGCGCTGATCATGGATCCGAAGATCCTGGTTTTCGATGAGGCCACCAGCGCGCTCGATTACGAGTCGGAACGTCTCGTCCAGCAGAACATGCGGCGGATCGTGCGCGGCCGGACGGTGTTCATCATCGCGCACCGGCTCAGCGCCGTGAGAGACGCGCACCGCATCATCGTCATGGAAAAGGGCCGTGTAGTGGAATCAGGGAGTCATGCTGAGCTGCTGCGCCACGGAGGTCACTACGCCCGGCTTCAGGCGTTGCAGGACAGCGCGGCTCCGGATGAAGTCGCCGCGGCCGGTGCCGGTGGCCGGTAATTTACCCCGGCGTTTCAGAGGGCAGGCAAACAGGGATGTCGACCAGGGAAGGAAAAACGACGGCGCTCGTCAGGCGTCGAGATGGCACGGAGCGGGAATTCCTGCCGGCAGCGCTGGAGGTCCAGGAAACGCCGCCGTCCCCTGCCGGCCGTGTCATTACCGGGCTGATTGTCGGCGTTTTCGTCGTCGCCGTCGTATGGAGCTACGTCGGGCACGTGGACGTTGTCGCCACGGCGACCGGCAAGATCGTGCCGTCCGGCCACGTCAAGGTCATTCAGCCCATGGAGCAGGCCACCGTAAGGGCTATCCGGGTTGCCGAGGGGCAGCGCGTCGAGGCCGGTGACGTGTTGGTGGAGTTCGATCCCACGATCGGCCGCGCTGACCGGAATCGCCTGAGGGAGCAGCTGATGGCCGCACGCCTGGACCGTGCCCGATTACTTGCGGAGATCGACGCGGTCGATGGTAGCGACAGGAACGCGGCCGGGATGGCCGACTGGCCGAAGGGGGCCGACCCTGCCGCCGTAGCCACACAAAAGCGACTCTTGAGCGGTGAACTCGCGGACCATCGTGCCTCCGTCGCGGCCCTGCAGGCCGAGCTCGTGCGAGCCAGGGCGGAGCGGAACAGTACCGCGCAGGACAAGCGGCGGCTTGAATCCACGCTTCCGCTCATTGCCAAGCGTGCAGCCGCGCTGCATTCGCTGGCCAGCCGGGACATGGCCTCCGAATTCGAGTACCTGGACGTGGAGCGCACCCGTCTGGACCACACAGGGCAGATCCGCACGACGGACGCCAGGTTGGTGGAACTCGACGCACGTATCGATGCCGTCCGGCGCCGGATTGACGCGCAAAGGGCGAAATTCCGGAAGGATGTGGCCACAGATCTGGTGGATGCCCAGAAGCGGATAGCGACGACCCGGGAGGAGTTGAGAAAGGCCATGGCCCGGGCCGAATGGAGCACGCTCCGCGCACCGATCTCGGGCTTCGTACAGGGGCTGAAGATTCACACTACCGGTGGCGTGGTCGAGCCGGCGCAGGAGCTGATGCGTGTCGTCCCGGAAGGCGCGGAGCTGCAGGTCCAGGCCTGGCTGGCGAATCGCGACGTCGGCTTTGTCGACGAAGGGCAGACAGCCGAGGTCAAGGTGGAAACATTCCCTTTCACCCGTTACGGCACCCTGCACGCCACGGTGACCCATGTTTCCAACGACGCGACCGCGCAGGAGAACGGTGGCCTCATCTATGAAACGACCGCCGCCCTAGAGCGTAGCTGGATCGAAGTCGATGGCCGTCAGATTCCACTCAGCCCGGGCATGACCGTATCGCTGGAAATAAAGACAGGGCAACGGCGGGTTTTGGATTTTGTCCTCGCACCGCTGGTTGAGCACGTGGATGAAAGCGCAAGGGAACGTTAGACGTGAATGAAAGTGACCGTGATGACCGCCAATCTGCCTCCAAGCAGTCTGACGGTCGGGAAATAGTGATAGTCAGGCCGAATCATAAACGCCTGCCCTACCTGTATGGATCGAAGTGGCTCTATGCCGGTTTCGTGGCGTACTGGGCGACCGTTTGTCTGTTGCCCTGGCGGGCGATCGGCCGGTCAGACGGCGTCCAGATGTTTGTCGATGTGATGGCATCTCTGATTCCCAGCGTGGTCGGGTTAACGAACGACGTCCACTTCATGCCCGCGCCAGCCCTGGAGGCGCTGCTGGCTTTTCTTCACCTGTCAGGGTGGCTGTTTCTGGGGGTAATGGCATTTTTTCTGTATCCGGTTGCATTCAGGCCGAATGTCAAGCCCAGTCGGTGGAAGTTATTAAACGCGGTTGGGGTGTGCGGAGGGGTATTCGCGTTTTTGGTGGCTATTTTGCACTGGTCGCCCGGTATTACACGCGGGGAAGCAAGTGATGTGTTTCACGACAGTCTTGTTAGGATCACCTTCGCGTATATGTTTTTTTATTGGGTCATGGGTGGGATGTTGGGCATTTGGGGAGGGGCGTTGATTTCCCTTTTTCTTCCCTTGAGAGTCGAAGGAGATGACTGATGGCCAAGGAAGAGTCTCAGCCTATTTCGGGTGAAGCTGCAGCAGGTTCCGTGCTGGACGGGCTGTCGCAGTTCTCCAATGAGAGTTTCGATACTGCGGCCGCGGAGCGGAAGCTGAACGACGCATTGAAGAGTGCGGAAAGTGCTGGTGATCGCCTGAAGCAGGCCAGGCTTCGGGAAATGCGTCATTTGATGCAGAAGGCCAATGATCCGGCAACGCAGGATGCGTTGCGTCAGAGTTATGGAACGCTGAAAGGCCAAATTTCGGATTCCCTGGCGTATGCGGAGAGTCAGGCTGCGAAACACGGCGGGACGCTGAGTAACCGTCAAAGGCTTAATCTGGTGGCGGGGCGGCTGGGAAAGCTGGCCGGATTCTCCGGCTCGATGCTCTCCTTTGGGCAGGCACTTTCGGACGTTGTGCAAGGCGATGGAGAGGGGGTGGGGCAGGATGCCGTTTCCGCGGTCTTGGGGGGCTTGGTCGGGACTGCGGTGACTGGTGTTGCGACGAGTTTGGGATTGCCCGTTATTGTTTCGGGTGCGTTAGTTGGCGGTGCTTCCTTGTTGGTGGGAATGGCGGTTGATGAATTCCTCCCGGATAGCTGGGCGGAAACAATTGGCGGTCCTGTTGTGGACGTCTATGATTCGGCGGTTTCGGGCCTGACCGATTTTCTTGAGTGGTGGGATCCGGCTGGAATCATGCCCGATACCAATTCCAGCTACCTCAATGCGTACGGGTGGGTGCGGATGCGCGATCCCCTTACGGTCGATCTGGATGGAGACGGCCTGGAAACGGTGGGAATCGATACGGGGCGCCCTATCCATTTCGACCATGACGCCGATGGGGTCAAGACGGCCAGCGGCTGGGTTGCGCCGGATGACGGGTTTCTGGTGCTGGACCGGAACGGCAATGGCACCGTCGATTCCGGGGCGGAGCTCTTCGGTGACAGCACGGTTCTCGCGGACGGTAGCGAAGCGGCCGACGGATTTGCGGCCCTCGCGGAACAGGATACTAACGAGGACGGGCGGGTCGATTCCGAAGACGCCCACTGGTCGGCGTTGCGCATCTGGCGCGATCTGAATCAGAACGGCATTTCGGAAGCCGACGAGCTGCAGAGCCTGGACGAGGTGGGTATCGCGTCGCTGGATGTCGACGCGCAGTCCCACAGTCAGGCGCTGGGAAACGGTAACCAGATCGCTGACGTGGGGCGCTTCACCTGGACAAGCGGCGAGACCGGCGAGATCGAATCGGTCACGGGCCGTAGCGGTGACGTCGATCTGGCCGAGAACCCGTTCTACCGGGAATTCGCCGACCCCGTAACGTTAACGGAGCAGGCGATAGCGTTGCCTGCCATGCGCGGTTCCGGGTCGGTCCGTGATATGCGCGAGGCCGCGAGCCTGTCATCCGGTTTCGCCCAGACGCTGACCGATTACAGCCAGGCGTCCACCCGTGACGGCCAGATCGCGCAGTTGGACGGCCTGGTAAAGGCCTGGGCCCGCACCTCGAACCAGTCGAGTAGCGCGGAGCTGGCCGAAGACAAGGGCTACCGGCTTATCTACCTGGTGCCGGGAATGAGCGCGGGGGACTACGAGAACTATCTGCCTTACCTGGAGGGTGACATGGCGCCTCCGGGCGACATGTCCGATGAGGATCGGGCGCACCTGGCGGAACTCAAGGCCGAGCAGAAACAGGTAACGGAGTGGATCTCGACGCTGGAGCGTTTCAACGGCCAGCCGTTCGTTGAGGTGGAGAATTCCGGTGTGTTGTTTGCGTCCGGGCGCCGGGCGACCGTGAGTTCGGGGCCCCGCATCGGTGTCAGGCGCGCGTATGTGTCGATTTCGTCGGCGCAGAAACAGATGCTCGACCGGTCGTACGAGGCTATCCGTACGTCTGTCTATGAGGGATTGATTAAACAGACCCGCCTTGCTCCATACCTGGAATCAATGGAATGGAGTTACGACGAGGTCGCCGGGGTGTTCGGAGTGGATTTCTCGGCGCTCGAGTCCAGGCTGGATGCCGCGAATACTAACGATCCGATCAACGCCCTGGTCGACCTGATCGAACTGACGCGATATGCCGGCGAGTCGCTGCAAAACACGGGTTGGGATGCGGAGGGCTATCTACGCGCCCGGCTGGACGATTTGGCCGCGAATCCGGAATTGACTGAATCGTTGGCGACGACCCTCGATGAGCTCGGCGTGGTTACCGGAACCGGCGAGCTAGAAGGAAGTGCCTCGCGGAATACATTGCTGGGAGGGGCACAGGCGGATCGTCTTGACGCTCGCGACGGCGACGACTGGCTGAGCGGTGCCGCAGGCGATGATCGACTGTACGGTGATACCGGAGACGACCTGCTGCAAGGGGATGCGGGGAACGACCGGCTCTACGGCGGCCGTGGTGACGACGTCCTCGACGGTGGTGATGGAGACGATCGTCTGGACGGCGGCTATGGTGACGATACCTATCGTTTCGGATTCGGTTCGGGGCAGGATTTGATCGCGAGCTATGACCGGACCTCGGGCAAACAGGACATCGTGGTATTCGATGAAAGCGTAACCACCGCGGACGTAGCCCTCTTGCGTTCTGGGAACGACCTGTTGATCACACTGGGTGATGGCACGGACACGCTGACGGTTCGGAACCACTTCAGCTATGACGGCGACGATCGTCACTCCCGTATAGAGGCGCTGCGCTTTGACAGCGGTGCCGTATGGGATGTGGGGGATATCAGGCAGGCGGTCTTGATGAGTGGGGACGCCACTGAAACGCTCATCGGTTATGAGACAGACGACGTCATCGATGCCGGTGACGGCAATGACCACGTTTACGGGCACGAGGGTAACGACACCCTCTCGGGTGGGGCAGGTAACGATGAGCTGCGTGGCGACGAAGGCGATGACACGCTGATTGGCGGCGCCGGTGTCGACTATGTCTTCGGAGGTGACGGAGACGATGAACTGTTTGGTGGGGTGGGCGACGACTACCTGAGAGGCGGAGAAGGCAGCGATCTTTTCCACTTCGGGGTCGGGTCTGGGAGCGACCGGATCAACAGCCAGTACCACCAGTCTACCGACAAGACCGATGCGGTCCTGTTCGATGCCGAGGTTGATCCGGCGGATGTTGCCGTCCGGCGATCCGCCAGCAATCTGGTGCTGTCGCTGGCGAATGGCGTCGACCGGCTGGAGGTATCCAACTATTTCCACAATGATGCCAATACCGGCGAATACCGTGTCGAGGAGTTCCGTTTCAATGACGGCACTGTCTGGACGGTGGACGACATCAAGCAAAAGGCGCTTGTCAGTTCCGACGACGCAGAGACGCTTATCGGGTATGCAACGGACACTGCGCTCGATGGTGCCGGCGGAGATGACACGATCTATGGCCGTGCCGGTGACGATACCCTACGCGGGAGTGCCGGGGACGATCGGCTTTACGGCGAGGAGGGTGCGGATACGTTATCAGGCGGTGCCGGCTACGATCGCCTCTCGGGAGGTGATGGCGACGACATCCTGGAAGGCGGCGCCGGCGATGATTGGCTGTCCGGTGATGCCGGGAATGACGTCTATCGATTCGGTCACGGGGGTGGGCACGACAGGATAAGGAACTACACCTACCAGCCCGGGGAAACCAAGCTGGATGCAGTGCAGTTCGACAGTGATATCGCTTCGTCGGACGTGGCGCTGGTGCGCACGGGCAATGACCTGCGTATCGAGCTGAATGGTGGCACCGATTCGGTGACGATCGATGACTACTTCTGGGGTGACGCCTTGACCGGGGCTTACCGCGTGGAAGAGCTTCGATTCGGCGATGGTTCGATCTGGACCGTTGACGACGTCAAGCAGAGGACGCTGGTAACGGGAAATGGTGACGACGAGGTCATCGCCTACGATACGGATGACACGCTCGATGGTGCGGCAGGGGACGACAGCATCCGTGGTCGTGGTGGGAACGACACGCTCTCGGGAGGTTCGGGTGCCGATCGGCTTTACGGTGAGGAAGGCGATGACAGCCTGGATGGCGGGGCCGGAGGTGACACGCTCCAGGGAGGCAACGGTGCGGACACGCTCTCGGGCGCTGATGGCGACGACGATCTCCAGGGGGGAGGCGGTGATGATGTCCTAAGCGGTGGTGCGGGCAACGACCGTCTCGATGGTGGCTATGGCAGTGACGTGTACCGGTTCGGGTACGGTTCGGGTAGCGATACCGTTGACGAGCGGACCTATAACCCCGCGTCCACCAAGGTGGATGCCGTTGAGTTCGATACCGATGTCCCGCCCTCGGATGTGACGTTGCGTCGATCCGGCAACAATCTGGTTGTTTCCCTCGGTGATGGAACGGATCGGCTGACCGTCGACGATTACTTTCGCAACGATGCCAATAGCGGTGAGAGTCGCGTCGAGGAGTTGCGCTTCTCTGACGGCACGGTGTGGGACGTCGACCATGTCAAACAGGCGGTGCTTGCCGGGACGGATGCGTCGGAAACGCTCATTGGCTATGAAGTGGCGGACGCGATTGACGGCGAGGCCGGGGATGACGTGATCTTCGGGCGCGGTGGCGATGACCGCCTTACCGGCGGTCAGGGGGATGACACGCTGGAAGGCGGCGCAGGAAGCGATACCTACGTTTTTCATGGCGGCCATGGTGCGGATGAGATAAACGCCTTCGATACCACGGCCGGTCGTCAGGAAGAGGTCGAGTTCTCCGCCGCGATCGCGCCCGACGATATCCATGCCCGCCGTCGAGGCGACGATCTGTTGCTACTCAACGTCAATGGAACGGACCAGGTCACTATTCGTGGGCATTTCCGCGACGAGACCCGCAACGACTCCACCATTCAGGCAGTCCGGTTCAGCGACGGGACCGTCTGGAACCTGAGCGATTTGAACGAGCTCGTATTGCAGGGATCGGCGGGCGACGACGTTCTTGAGGGCCATCTTGCAGACGATGCGATAACGGGCGGTGCCGGAAGCGACACGCTATATGGGCGTGACGGTGCAGATTCGCTTTACGGGGACGCCGGTGCCGATACGCTGTACGGCGAAGTCGGCGGAGACACGTTGATTGGTGGTGCCGGTGGCGATCGCCTTGAAGGCGGCCAGGGCGATGACGTCTACGAAATGGCGGCGGCCGACGGGGCCGACCGGATTTTCGATACACAGGGTAACGATCGGCTGCGACTGACCGACACCTCGTCCGCCGATGTTGTGTTGCGTCGGGACGGTGGGGATCTGGTGGTCCGCCTGGGTACCGGTGTGGTCCTTGCGCGTGTGCTCGGTCAGTTTTCCGATGAGGCCGGGGTTCAGGGGGGCACGCCTCTGGAGTCGATTGAGTTCGCCGATGGCGCAATCTGGGACTACGACACCATCAAGCTGCAGGCCATCGCGGGGACGACCGGGGGTGACGTCATCCAGGGGCACGCCGACGCGGACGTTATTCAGGCGCTCGCGGGGGACGATACGGTGACCGCCGCCGCCGGAGACGACGAGGTCTACGGAGGTTCCGGGGCCGATACGCTGATCGGCGGCCAGGGGGGCGATCACCTTGTGGGAGGCGTCGATGGCGATTCGCTTTTTGGCAACTACGGCGAGGATGTCCTGGAAGGCGGTGCTGGTGATGACACGCTGGAGGGAGGTACGGGAGATGACACTCTGCGTGGCGGTGCCGGTGTCGACACGCTTGACGGCGGGACAGGTGTGGACCTGCTGGAAGGCGGTGCTGGCGGCGATACGTTACGGGGTAACGGCTCGCTCTACGGCGGTGACGGTGGCGACACCCTGAACGGAACAGGGCTGCTTTCCGGTGGAGATGGTGACGACACGCTCACCGGTCTGGGAAGGGACGAGTTGCTCGGTGGTGCCGGTGATGACGAGCTTACGGCGAACGGGGATCCCTGGATATCCGGCATGGGCTCGTTCCTTGAGGGCGGAACGGGAGACGACACGCTCTATGGTTCCTTCGCTGACGACACGTACCGGTTCGGGCTCGGCGATGGTCAGGACCGGTTGATCGAACGCCGGGCGGGGGAGTCCTACAGCAACGTCGATCCCTCGCGGGACACCCTCTCATTCGGGGCCGGCATCGCCGTGACCGATCTGGCCTTTGAGCGACACGGTGATGATCTCGTCATTCAGCACGCCAACGGGGCGGACCGCATCACCATCGAGCGCTGGTTCGAGGAGCCCACGGAACACTTCAAGGTCAACCGCTTCGTGTTCGAGGATGCCACCGAGCTGACCGATTCCGACGTCGAGGCTGCGGTGGTGACATATGGCACGGCTTCCGCCGATACGTTGTCCGGCTATCGCGCGCTGGACGAGCGGCTATATGCCGGTGCCGGCGACGATCAGGTTTGGGGGCGAGCTGGTGATGACGTGCTCCATGGCGAGGCCGGTGATGATTATCTGGACGGTGAAGCGGGTAACGATCAACTGATCGGCGGTATCGGCGAGGACAATCTGCAGGGACGTGACGGCAGTGACATGCTGGACGGTGGAGCCGACGCGGATAGTCTTAGCGGTGGCCTCGGCGAAGATGGTCTCTTCGGCCGTGCCGGTGCGGACAACCTGTTCGGTGATGAAGGTGCCGATTACCTCGAGGGAGGATCGGGAGACGACTACCTGTCCGGTGGTGATGCGGACGACGTCCTTCTTGGCGGAGACGGTAACGATCAGTTGCGGGGCGATACCGGCGATGATCACCTGACCGGCGGCCTGGGGGACGATAAGTACGTCCACGGGAGCGGGCAGGGGGCCGACACCATCGACAATCGCGACGGTGGTTACGACGGGGTGTTTTTCTCCGACGTCGGCGCTGATCGGCTGAATTTCATCCGTGACGGCGATGATCTCCTGATTACCGTGGATGCCGATTCGACCCAGTCCGTACGCGTGCTCGACCATTTCCTGGGGGGCGATGCCGCAATCGATTACGTCCAGCCCAATGGTGGGGCAATGCTGGATACCCGGCACATTGCCGACATCGTTGCGGCCAAGGGCGTGACGGGCGAGTTCGCCACCGCTGTTGTCGGCACGGGCGGGGACGATGAGCTGTCGGCTTATGCAACGGACGACCTGCTCCAGGGCCTGGAAGGCGACGATACGCTATGGGCCTTTGCGGGGGCCGACCGGCTCGAAGGCGGCAGCGGTGACGACACGCTGTATGGCGGGGACGGCACCGGTCAGGGATCGGGGGCGGATCAGCTCTTCGGTGGAGCCGGGCACGATATCCTGTACGGCGAGGACGGTGACGACGTGCTGTCCGGTGGCGCCGGCAGTGATGACTATTACTACTCGGCCAATGGTGGCGTGGACGTCATCGACAACACCGGCGGAGGAACGGATACCGTCTTCTTCCTCGGCGGTATCGACCGTTCACGGATCTCCTTCCATCAGGACGGCGAAGACCTGGTAATGCTCCTCGATGGTGACGTGGCCCAGCAGGTTCGGGTAACGAACCACTTTCTGGGTGGGGATGCCGCGATCAGCTACGTCCAGCCGACTGATGGCGGCGGCGCGATAGCGGCCAACGAGATCACCGGTTTGCTGACCGCCATGCCTGACGACCCCGCCGACGGCTCCGGCGACGACGGGGATGGGGGGACGACGAACCCGCCACCGGATGATGGTGGTGAAACGCCGCCGCCCGCCCAGACCGGCGGTTCGGACAACCTCGTCGGTACCACCGGCGACGATGTCCTTCTCGGAGGTGCCGACGCCGATACCCTGGATGGGCAGGGTGGTAACGATCTTCTCCGGGGTGGGACGGGAGATGACACCTATCGTTTTGGTGGCGGGCAGGCCGTTCTGCAGGAAGACGGCGGTAACGATACCTTGCTCTTCACGGACGGTATTGCCTTCAGCAGTGTTTCGTCAGGCTTGATGAAGTCCGGCGACGACCTGGTGTTGAGTGTCGATGGTGGCCCCGATCAGGTGACACTCTCCGGTTTCTTCCGGGGCGGTAGTGAACTCGTCGAGACCATCAGTTTCGAGAGTGGCGGGTCGTTGACCTCGGCGCAGATTTTCGGCGCGTTCGGTTTGCCCGTCCCGGACGGGTCATCGCCTTACGCCGGTACGCTTGTGGGAAGTAACGGTGATGATGCCCTGGTTCAGGGGGGCAGCGATGCCGAACGTCTTTTCGGTCTCAATGGTGACGACTCGCTTGAAGGTGGTGCCGGAGACGACTTGCTGATCGGTGGGCGCGGTGACGATACGTATGTCTTCCGGACCGGTGACGGACAGGATTGCATCGATAACACCGGCGGCGGTACGGACCAGTTGCAGTTTGCGGATGCGGGTTTCAACGACGTCGCGAGTGGCCTGACGAAGTCCGGCGACGATCTCGTGCTGAAGGTCGGATCCGGTGGTGATCAGGTCACGGTGGGCGGGTTCTTTCGGGGTGGAGACCTCGCCATCGATGCCCTGACCTTCTCCGATGGCGCCCAGCTGAGCAAGTCGCAGATCTTTGGTGCGTTCGGTCTTGCCGATCCGGATCCGGACGGTTCACCGGATTACACTGGGCTTCCGGATGAGCGGGCCTATGGCACTGTTCAGGCTGCACGCAGCGCAAGTGAGACCATCCTTGGCTCGTCGGATGCCGACCTGATCGATGGTGGTGCCGGCGCAGACATTCTGAATGGTGCGCAGGGCGATGACTGGCTGATCGGCGGCCGCGGGGACGACGAATTCATCCAGAACCGGGGAGGAGGGAACGACTCGATCACCGCGTATGACCCCAAGGCCGGCAAGACCGACGTCCTGAGCTTCGGTGACGATGTGGCCCACGATCAGCTCTGGTTCCAGCGGGAGGGAGACGATCTCTCGGTGGGGATCATTGGCACGGATGACGGAGCGACCATCAGCGGCTGGTACCTCGGTGATGCCCATCACGTCGAACAGATACAGGCGGCGGATGGATACACCTTGCTGGATTCCCAGGTCGATAGCCTGGTGTCCGCGATGGCATCGTTCGAGCCGCCGTCCTCCGGTGAGATCGTGCTGTCGCCCGATTATCAGGAGGAGCTGCAGCCGACCATCAGCGCGAGCTGGCAGTAAAGCCGATCCCTGGAATCACCGGAGCCTGTCCTGCAGACCCTCGGGTCTGCAGGACAGCATGGGTAACCGTCATTTGGATGAGGGGGCTTTGGTCCGTCGGCAGATGCGTGCAGCCAGTCGCCTCGGGGCTCCGTGTTCGTCCTGGTCGTGACGATTCCCCATCCGCGGGATCAACTACCCCGTCCTGTAGACGATGAGGTCCCAGACCCCGTGTCCCTTGCGGCGGCCGCGGCGTTCGAACTTGGTGACCGGGCGTTCGCCGGGGTCGGGGGCGTAGCCGCCGTGGGGGTTGTCGAAGTCGGGGCTGGCGCTCACGACCTCCAGCATGTGCTCGGCGTAGTTCTCCCAGTCGGTGGCGAGGTGGAGGAAGCCGCCCGGGCGGAGGCGTGAGGCCACCAGCGCCAGCCATTCGGGCTGGACCATGCGGCGCTTGTGGTGGCGCTTCTTGGGCCAGGGATCGGGGAAGAACAGGTTCACGCCGGCGAGCCCCGCCGGGGCGATGTGCTGGCGGAGGATGGCGACGGCGTCGGCGTCCATGACCCGGACGTTGTCGATGCCGTCCTCCTCCAGGCGGCGCAGCAGCCGGCCGACGCCGGTGCGGTAGACCTCGATGCCGAGGTAGCTGCGCTCCGGGTGGGCCTGCGCCATCTCCGCCAGGGCCTCGCCGTCGCCGAAGCCGATGTCGAGCACCACCGGCGCCTCCCGGCCGAAGGCCGCGGTGAGGTCGATAACCCCCTCGCCCGGCTCGATGCCGTAACGCGGATAGAGCCGTTCCAGCGCCCGCTGCTGGCCGCCGGTGAGGCGGCCCTCGCGGCGCACGAAGGAGCGGACGGGGCGGCGGGTGTTCCGGGTGGTGGTCTCGTCGTTCACGGGGTCATCCGGTTGTTCTGTCTCACGCACCGTGGCGACACGGCGGGCAACGTCCTAGAAGAACGTCCCTTCGAGCGGCGAGGAGGCGCTGGCGAAGCGCTTGCGCGGGATGCGCCCGGCGAGGTAGGCCTCGCGGCCGGACTCCACGGCGAGGCGCATCGCCCGGGCCATGCGTACCGGCTCCTTCGCGCCGGCGATGGCGGTGTTGAGCAGCACGCCGTCGCAGCCGAGCTCCATGGCGATGGCGGCGTCCGAGGCGGTGCCCACGCCGGCGTCCACGAGCACCGGCACGCCGGCGTTCTCGATGATGGTGAGCAGGTTGTAGGGGTTCTGCACCCCGAGCCCGGAGCCGATGGGGGCGGCGAGCGGCATGATCGCCACGCAGCCGATCTCCTCCAGCCGTTGGGCGATGATCGGGTCGTCCGAGGTGTAGACCATGACGTCGAAGCCGTCGGCGACCAGCTCCCGCGCCGCCTCGATGGTGGCGGTGACGTCCGGGTACAGGGTGCGCTCGTCGCCCAGCACCTCGAGCTTCACCAGGTTGTGCCCGTCGAGCAGCTCCCGGGCCAGCCGGCAGGTGCGCACCGCGTCCTGCGCCGTGTAGCAGCCCGCCGTGTTGGGCAGGATGGTGTAGCGCGACGGCGGGACGACGTCCAGCAGGTTGGGCTCGTCCGGCGACTGGCCGATGTTGCTGCGGCGGATCGCCACGGTGACGATCTCGGCGCCGCTCGCCTCGATCGCCTCGCCGGTCTCGGTGAGGTCGCGGTACTTGCCGGTGCCGACCAGCAGCCGGGAGCGGAACTCGCGCCCGGCGACGGTGAAGGTATCTCCTGCCATGGTGTATCCCGGTGATTGCTCGGATGCGCGGGCCGCGCGGCGGTCAGCCCCCGCCGATGGCGTGAACGATCTCCACTCGGTCGCCGGCGGCGAGTTCGTGGGCCTGGAAGTCGCTGCGCGGCACCAGCGCCTCGTTCACCTCGACGGCGATACGCCGGTTCGTGAGCCCGAGGTCGGCCACGAGCCCGCCGACGGACTGCCCGGGACTGACCTGCCGGGGCTCGCCGTTGACGACGATCTCGATGGGTGCGCGTTGCTCCTGCATAGCGCCACCATTGTACACCCGCCGCCCGTGGCGGTGGCTACCCGGGGCAGGTCAGTGCACGTAGGCGAGCAGGGCCGGCAGCAGGGCGAAGACGAGCAGCGTGGAGAGCACGATCATGCCGGCGATATCCTCCACCGGGCCGTCGTAGCGCTCGGCAAAGAGGTAGTTGAACACCGCCACCGGCATGGTGCACTGGATGATCAGCGTGCCCGCGGCCACCGGACCGAGCTCGAAGAGCGTCGCCACCGCCACGCCCGCGCCGAAGCCGATCGCCACCCGCGCCACCGCGAGCGCCGAGCTGCGTGGCAGGCGGTGCAGCCGCACGCCGCTGAGCGAGGCGCCGAGGGAGAGCAGCATCAGCGGGATGGTGATGTCCCCCACCAGCGAGATGCTGCGCATCAGCGGCTCCGGCGGGGTGACGCCGAGGGCGTGCAGCGCGAGTGCCGCGACGAAGGCGTGGAGCAGGGGCATTCGGTAGAGCGAGCGCGCGGACATGCCCGCCCCGGCGAGCGACGCACCGATGGTGAAGTGGCCGACCTTCACCAGCGTGGAGAAGGCCACCCCGAAGGCGAGGCCGGTGGGCCCAAGGGCCAGGAAGACCACCGCCAGCCCCAGGTTGCCGGTGTTCGGGAACATCAGCGACGGCAGGTAGCCGCCCAGCGGCAGGCGCATGGCTCGGAGTACCCCGGCCCCGGCCACGGCGAACAGCGCGAGCGCCGTGGTCCCCGCCGCGAGCATGCGCAGGATCTCGCTCATGGCGAGCTCCGCCTGGAGCACGGAGCTGAACACCAGTGCCGGGGCGCCGACGTTCATCACCAGCGCGCCCACGAACCGCCGGTCGAAACCGGACACCCGCGATATCAGCAGCCCGAGCGCGGGGATGAGGAACACGGGTGCGACGGTGGGGAGGACGCTGGCGTACATGGCGCAGTCTGGGCGGTGATCCTGGCGGAACCGGGCACGGTGTGGACCCCGGAATGAACGTCCGGGATTCTAACGGGCCGGGATCAGGACGTCACAAACCGGCAGGCCCTTATCCGGGTTTGCCGATATGGACTGCCGTGTTCATCGCGGAGTAAGGTCCGGTTCACGGGGTCCGGAGAGGGGGCCGGACCTGCGGGGCGGTGGCGTGTCGGTCCCCCGCCCGGGCTGGTGCGAGCGCCACCGCCGTGTTCCTACCCCCGGCAAGGCCCAGTCATGGACGACTTCTCCGCCGGCGACCTCAAGACGATCCTGCACTCCAGGCGGGCGAACATCTACTACCTCCAGCACTGCCGCGTCCTGGTCAATGGCGGGCGGGTCGAGTTCGTCACCGACGAGGGCCGGCGCTCGCTGTACTGGAACATCCCCATCGCGAACACGACGACGGTCCTGCTGGGCACGGGGACCTCGATCACCCAGGCAGCGATGCGCGAGCTCGCCCGGGCCGGGGTGCTGGTCGGGTTCTGCGGTGGCGGCGGGACGCCGCTGTTCAGCGCCAACGAGATGGACGTCGAGGTCGCCTGGTTCAGCCCGCAGAGCGAGTACCGGCCGACCGAGTATCTGCAGGCCTGGGTGGCGTTTTGGTTCGACGCGTCACAGCGCCTCGAGGCCGCACGGCGCTTCCAGTGGGCGCGGCTGCAGCGGATACGCGGGAACTGGCTGGATAACCGGGCGCTCACGGACGCGGGCTTCGAGGTGGCACGGGAGCCGCTGACGCATCTCGTCGAGCGCACGGAGGCGGCGGTGGCCGCGGCAGCGGACACGGTGGAGCTGCTGACGCTGGAGGCGCGGCTCACCAAGCAGCTGTTCGCCATGGCCGCCGGCGCGGTGGACTACGGCGAGTTCGTCCGCGCCAAGCGCGGCAGCGGCACGGACCCGGCGAACCGGTTCCTGGATCACGGCAACTACCTGGCTTACGGGCTCGGTGCGACCGCCACCTGGGTGCTGGGGCTACCGCACGGCCTGTCGGTCCTCCACGGCAAGACCCGGCGGGGCGGGCTCGTCTTCGACGTGGCCGATCTCGTCAAGGACGCGGTCATCCTCCCGCAGGCGTTCATCTCCGCCATGCGCGGCGACGAGGAGCAGGAGTTCCGTCAGGCCTGTATCGAGCAGCTCACCCGCACGGAATCGCTCGATTTCATGATCGATACGCTGAAATCCGTGGCCGTGACGCTCGGGACGCCCGCCCGATGAACGTGCTGCTCGTCTCCCAGTGCAGCAAGAACGCCCTCAAGGAGACGCGGCGGATTCTCGACCAGTTCGCGGAACGCCGTGGCGAGCGCACCTGGCAGACGCCCATCACCCAGGCCGGTCTGGACACCCTGCGCCGCCTGCTTCGCCGCAGCGCGCGCAGGAACACCGCCGTGGCCTGCCACTGGATACGCGGGCGCGATCACAGCGAGCTGCTGTGGATCGTCGGCGATGCCGGGCGGTTCAACGCGCGCGGCGCCGTGCCCACGCAGACCACGCGCCGGGACATCCTGCGGCGGGCGGACGAGAACGACTGGCACACCGGCGAGGACATCCTCCTGCTGTCGAGCCTGGCGGCCCTGCTGCACGACCTGGGCAAGGCGTGCGCCGCGTTCCAGAGACGCCTGCTCGACCCCGCCGGCGCCACCCGCAACGTCTACCGGCACGAATGGATCAGCCTGCGGCTGTTCGAGGCGTTCGTCGCCGGTGACGACGACGCCACGTGGCTCGCCCGGCTGGCCGAGCTGGATGCGGATGACGGGCCCTGGCTGGAACGGCTGGTGCGGGACGGCCTGGACGACGGCCCTGCCTCGCCGTTTTCCTCGCTGCCGCCGCTGGCGGCCGCCGTGGGCTGGCTCATCGTCACCCATCACCGCCTGCCGGTGATGCCGCGATCCGCCGACGACAGCGGTTTCCAGGCCGCGCAGCTGCGGGATCTGCCAGCGCTCATTACCGCGGACTGGAACGACGATGTCGTGAACGGGCGCGATCCCCGCGAGCTCCCCGGCTATTGGCGGTTCGATCACCCGTTGCCGGTGACTACCCAGAAGTGGCGCAACCGCGCCGCGCACCTGGCCGGCCGGCTGATTCGCCGTCTCGATCACTATCAGCAGCCGTGGCTGGACAATCCCTACGTCATGCACCTCGCCCGGCTGAGCCTGATGCTGGCGGACCACCACTACTCCAGCCTGGAGGATCCCGGCCAGCGCACGCGCGGCGAACGGGGTTATCCCCTCTACGCCAATACCGTGCGCCGCACCGGGGCGTTCAACCAGCCCCTCGACGAGCACCTCCTCGGCGTGGAGGCCGGGGCGCGCCGGGTCAGCGGCACGCTGCCCGGTGTCGAGCGCTACCTGCCGCGGCTGGCCCGCCACCGCGGATTCCGCCGCCGCAGCGCCGACCCGCGCTTCCGCTGGCAGGACCGCGCCTACGACCTCGCGGCCTCCCTGCGTGAACGCACGCAGGCGCAGGGGTTCTTCGGCGTCAACATGGCGTCGACGGGGTGCGGGAAGACCCTGGCCAACGGCCGGATCCTGTATGCCCTCGCGGACCCGGACAGTGGTGCGCGATTCTCGATCGCCCTTGGTCTGCGCACGCTCACGCTTCAGACCGGGCGGGCGTATCGGACGCTGATGAATCTCGGCGACGACGAGCTCGCCGTGCGTACCGGCGGGGCGGCGGGCCGCGCGCTGTTCGAGCACTTCGAGGCGGAGGCGGATGCCAGCGGCTCGGCCTCCAGCCAGCGCCTCATGGAGGAGGACGCCCACGTCTATTTCGAGGGCGATTTCGGCAACCATCCCCTGCTGCGCCAGCTCGCCCATGACCCGGGTATGCGCGCGCTGATCGCCGCCCCGATCCTCGCCTGCACCGTGGATCACCTCGTGCCCGCCACCGACGGGCTCCGCGGTGGGCGCCAGATCGCCCCCATGCTGCGCCTGCTCAGCGGCGACCTCGTGCTCGACGAGGTGGACGACTTCGACCTGGACGACCTCCCCGCGCTGACGCGCCTGGTCAACTGGGCCGGCATGCTCGGCACGCGGGTGCTGCTCTCCTCGGCGACCCTGGCGCCGTCGCTGGTGGAGGGGCTGTACCAGGCCTATCGGGCGGGGCGTGCCGTGTATCAGCGCAACCGTGGTGAGCCGGGGCGGCCGGTGAACATCGCCTGCGCCTGGTTCGACGAGAGCGACCGCCGGCACGCGGACTGCCCGGATGCCGCGTCCTTCACTGCTGCCCACGAGGCGTTCGCCGGCCGGCGCCGGGCGCGTCTGGCCGAGGCGGCGGTGAGGCGCCGGGCGGCCCTGGTGCCCGTCCCGGCATCCCGCGAGAGCGGGGCACCGACCATCGCCGAACAGATGGCGGCACAGATGCGCCGGCAGGCACTCGAGCTCCACCAGCGGCATCACAGCGTCGATCCGCGCAGCGGCAGGCGGGTGAGCTTCGGGCTGATCCGCATGGCGAACATCGAGCCCCTGGTGCAGGTCGCCCGGGCGCTGCTGGCGGCCGGCGCGCCGGAGGGCCACCGCATCCACCTGTGCGTGTATCACGCGCAGTTCCCGCTGGTCATGCGCTCGACCATCGAGCGTCATCTGGATGGTGCCCTCGATCGCCGTGACGAGATGGCCGTGTTCGAGCGCCCGGAGGTGCGGGCCTGCATCGACGGCGCCGACGAGCCGGATCAGCTGTTCGTCGTCCTGGGCTCGCCGGTGACGGAGGTCGGCCGGGACCACGACTACGACTGGGCGGTGGTCGAGCCCTCGTCGATGCGCTCGCTCATCCAGCTCGCCGGCCGGGTGCGGCGGCACCGGGTCGCCCCCTGTGAAACCGCGAACATCGCCCTGCTGGCCAGCAACTACAAGGCCATGGAAACCCCCGGCAACGTCGCCTTTACGCACCCCGGCTTCGAGGGCGCGGCGCGATGGCGGCTCAGCAGTCACGACCTGCACGAGCTGCTCGCGCCCGACGAGTACGAGGTGGTGGACTCACGGCCGCGCATCACCGAGCGCGGCGAGCTGCGCCCCCGCGACAGCCTGGTGGACCTGGAGCACGCCCGCCTGCGTGCCGCCCTGCTGCCCGGCGAGTCTGGGCCGGGCCGCGCCATGACGGCGCGGGAGCGGCGCGCCATGAAGGCGCCACCCACACCGCCGCTCAACGCCGCGAGCTGGTACGGCCTCCCGCGCGCGGACCTCAGCGGCGTGCTCCAGCGCAAACAGCCGTTCCGGCGGCAGACCCGGGAGGAGGTCGAGCTGGTGCTGATGCCCGACGACGCGGGCGAGCACTGGCACCTCAGGGAGCTGTGGCACGAGCCCGGCAGGCGGGGCGCCCCCCTCTATCTGGAGGCGGATGGCCGGCTGGAACGCACGACCCTGGAGGGCGTGCCGGGCGAGCGCATCACGCCCTGGATCGGCGCCGGCTACCTCGACGCCCTCGCGGCCCTGGCGGAGGACCTGGATCAGCCGCTGGAGGCGTGTGCGCGTCAGTTCGGCGTGGTGACCGTGCCGCAGAATGATCAGGGCTGGTGTTAC
>WBJT01000053.1_pt1 | contig 22572 bp, 21 predicted proteins | sample 5109881 | NCBI WGS metagenome assembly WBJT01 (sample SAMN11895465, study PRJNA545514) | wastewater metagenome | isolation source: saline BTEX enrichment culture, original innoculum from Kuwait petroleum... | place: USA:Stillwater, OK | collected 2018-09-01
CTACAGGTTGATGCAGACCACGCCGGCGAGGATCGCCGCGCCGCCGACCATGAAGTTCATGCTCAGCGGTTCGCCGAGCAGCAGCGCGCCAAAGGCCACGCCGAACAGGGGCGAGAGGAAGGAGAGCACGCCGAGCCGGGAGGCGAGGTAGCGCCGCAGCAGGGCGAACCACATGAGCAGGGCGGCGAAGGAGACGATGAGCGTCTGGTAGCCCAGGCTCGCCATGGCTTCGCCGGTCAGGCGTGCCCCGGCGAGGTCGCCGGCGATCCAGGCCGCGGGGATAAGCAGTGTGGCGGCGGTCAGGAGCTGGTAGAACAGCGTCTGTAGCGCCGGCGCCTCGGAGAGCCCGCTGCGGCGGACCACGAGGGTCGTGGCGGCCCAGCAGAGCCCGGCGAGGACCCCGAGGAAGTCGCCGAAGGCGATGGCGCTCGTGCCGTCGCCGTCGGAGGCAGTAGGTGCTATCGCGATGACCAGGCCGATGAAGGCGAGCGCGACCGCGAGCCAGTGGCGCGGCGCGAGTTGTTCGCCGGGAACGAGCAGGTGCAGTCCGAGTGCCGCGAACACCGGCGCAGTATAGAGAAAGACGACCATGTGCGAGGCCAGCGTGTAGTTCAGTCCGATCGCGACGAAGGCGAATTCGCTGGTGAAGCCGAGCCCTACCAGCACGCCGGGGCCAAAGCGCGAGGGATCGAACAGTGTCAGGCCGCGCAGGCGGGCGAGAATCCATACCAGAACCATGGCAGCGGTTGAGCGCAGCGCAATCTGGGCGAGGGGCGCGACGTCCCCGGCCACGGCCTTGATGGCGACCTGCTGCAGACCCAGGGCGATGCAGAAGACCGTCATCAGCGCGATGGCCTGGCCGTCCAGTCCCTGCCTTATCGCGACACCTCCGCCAGCCTGCTCCGCCACGATGCCGATTCTCCTCTGTTGGGTTCGACCATTGTCCGGGGAAGGCTAGCACTGGCCCGACGGCCGGACGAACGATATATTCACCGCACGAGGGTCAGGAATACTCAACCTATGATCGAGCGCCTGCCACTCAATGCGTTGCGTGCGTTCGTTGTTGCCGCGCGCCATGAGAGTTTCCAGCAGGCCGCTGCGGAGCTGCACGTCACCGCCGGTGCGGTGAGCCGGCAGGTCAAGGAGCTGGAGTCCCGGCTGGCCTTTCCGGTGTTCGAGCGCAACGCCCACGGCGTGCGTCTCAACGCGGCGGGCCGGCGTCTCGCGGAGAGTGCCGGGGCAGGGCTGGACCGGCTCGCCGAGGCCTACCGGGAGGCCCAGCGCTTGCCGCGCGCCGGCCTGTCGATCTCCGCTCCACCCTCGTTCGTGCAGCACTGGCTGCTGCCCCGGCTGGCGGGCTTTGATGCCCGCGGGGAGGAGGTCGCGCTGGAGGCAAGCGAGGTGCTCACGCAGCCGGAATGGGACGACGGCCGTGCCCGGCTCGCCATCCGCTACGGTACCGGGCCATGGCCCGGCGTGGAGGACCGGCCGCTGCTCTCCGACCCCATGTTTCCGGTGTGTTCGCCGGCGCTGCTGGAGCGTGGTCCGCCGCTGCAGGAGCCGGCTGACCTGGCGGGGCACACGTTGATTCATGTCTCCTGCACCGAGCCGGCGATTCCCACCTGGCGGCACTGGTTGGACCACGTCGGGGCCGCCGGGGTGCCGGCCCCGGTGCAGTGGCACTATTCCCTATTCAGTCATGCCTTGGACCAGGCCATCGCCGGCCGCGGTGTTGCGCTGGTGGGACGGGTCGTGGCGGCGGACCGCCTGGACAGCGGGGTGCTGGTGCGCCCGTTCGGCGAACGCTATGCATTCCCTTCGCCGTTCGGCTATAGCCTGATCACACCGGCGGCCGGCGAGCCGCCGCCGTTGGCGGTTCGTTTCATCGACTGGCTGATGGGGGAAGTGGCCCGGTTCCGGGAGGGGCATCCGGGCGACTAGCCGGCCCATGCCGTGTTTTCGCCCGGTGCCGCGTGGATGCCCGGGGAAGGCCGCCGGGTGGTGCACAATGGGTCGTGACGGTGACGGCGACTACGGATCGGATGCCACCGAAAACATGCTCTGCATGGTCTCGTTGGTCCAGTCCAGGCTGTCCGCGTAGCAGCCCTGCAGCATCGCCGGGTCGTCCCCGCGCGGCAGCTCGGTCCAGCGGCCGTCGACGAACAGGCATACCTTGCCCAGGACGTCGCCGACGTCGTTGTGTCCGCCTTCCAGTGCCTCCCGAATCTCCGTTCCGATATCGATCTCGGCAAGAAGTGTCTCCCGCGGGATGTCGAGCAGGGCGTCCATGTGGCGGAGCAGACCCGCGAAGAACGCCCGGTCGGGATCGGCGCGGCCGCTGCGTCCGGCCAGCAATTCGGACATGCGCGAGACGGTGAGTGCCTGGCGCACGAGCTCCGTGGGCGTGCCGTCCCGGGCGCCGAGCACCAGCAGGGCGACCCACTTGTGTACCTCCCGGCGCCCGAGCAGCACCAGCGCCTCCTTGAGGCTGCTTACCGGATGACGCACACCCAGGGCGCAGGAATTGAGCACGCGCAGCAGGCGATAGGTCAGCGGCGGGTCGCGTTCGATGAGCTCGATCAGTTGCCGGGTGGACACGTCCGGGTCAGCGAATGCGGCCAGCAGCTGTAGCAGGACGATGCGGTTGCTCTCGGGTACACGCCCGGTGAGCAGCTCCGGACGGCGCAGGAAGTACCCCTGGAAGAGCGTGCAGCCGAGCGTGCGGCAGTGCTCGAACTCCTCGCGCGTCTCCACCTTCTCGGCGAGCAGCGTTACGTTGTGGGGTGCGAGCAGCCGGACCTGTTCGGCCAGCCCGCGTTCGCCGAGCGCCTGCACATCGAGCTTCACGACGTCCGCCAGGGCGATCAGGGGCTCGAGGTGTCCTGCATGGGCGAAATCGTCCAGTGCGATGCGGTAGCCGGTCTCGCGGTAGCGTTCCAGGGCGGTGATCAGTGCCGGTGTGGGCGAGGCGTCCTCGAGGACCTCGATGACCAGCTCCGCCGGGGGAACGGCGGGCAGCGACTCGGCCTCGAGCATGTCCTGCGGCAGATTGACGAAGGCGGGCACGACACTGCTGCCGCCGGACCAGTGCAGGCTGGTGTAGCGGCTGATCAGGACCTCGCTCGTCGCCCGGTCGCCGTCGACCAGGTCGCCGGGACCGCGGCCGTCCGGACTGCGGTAGAGGAGCTCGTAGGCGACGACGTTCACCCCGGTGTCGAAGATAGGCTGGCGGGCCATGAGCACCTGGGTCGCTGTCTCCGTCATCGATGCCCCTGCTGTGTCGCCGATCGAGCGGCAGTGAACGTCCCCGCGACGATTTTTGACGAGCGTTATCCGGAAATCAACGCATGGGGCAAACGCCGCCGGTGGGGCGCCGCTGAACTGGTTGCAGAAAAAACCGTCGTTCGGCGTTAAGTGCCTTTTCTGATAATGATTTGCACTATTCGTGTGCTGAACTAATTTGCAGGTGCGGGAAGCACGAAAAACAGGTGCCGGCATCGTAAGGCAAGCCGTGCGATGGGCAGGTTCAAGGAGGGGGCATGCGTGGAGACGGAGACCGACTGTCCACCGGGATTGGTGGGCTGGATACCATCCTCGACGGCGGGCTGCTGCCGCGCTCGGCGTATCTGGTGCGTGGCGGGCCGGGCCTTGGCAAAACCACGCTCGGCCTGAATTTTCTCGCAGCGGCCGGGGATGAGGGCAACGCACTGTTCATCGGCTTTCAGGAGGCCGAGGACCAGCTGCGCACGAATGCCGCCTCGGTGGGTATCGATGTAGACGGCATCCGGTTTCTCAGCCTGGCCCCGGACGAGGAATTCTTCACCGGCCAGCAGGGCTACGATGTCTTCGCCTCGGCTGACGTCGAGCAGCAGCCGCTGGCGGAGCTCGTGGTCTCCGCGGTGGAGGCCGAGACGCCGACACGCGTGTTCGTCGACTCGCTCACCCAGCTGCGGTTTCTCTCCAGCGACGTTTTCCAGTATCGAAAGCAGGTGCTTTCGTTCCTGCGCTTTCTGCGCGACCGGGGCGCCACCGTACTGTTCTCCTCGGAGAGCAGCCGGGACCTGCCCGACGACGACCTCCAGTTCATGGCCGACGGTGTGATCGCGCTGGGCCGTGACGATATCGGCGCGTCCCTGAGCGTTACCAAATTCCGCGGTTCCGGGTTCCGGGAAGGGCCTCATCAGATGCGCGTGAGCGCACGTGGGCTGGAGGTGTTTCCGCGCCCGAGTCCGCCCGAGAGCAAGCTCACCGAGCAGCAGCGGGGGATCTGGTCGACGGGGATCGCGGCGTTCGACGACATGCTCAGCGGTGGGCTGGAGGCCGGGACGGTTTCGCTTGTCACGGGTCCGTCCGGTATCGGCAAGTCGACCTTTGCCTCGCTGTTCGTTGCGCAGGCGCTGCGCCGTGGGACGCGTGCCGGAATCTATCTCTTCGAGGAGGAGATGGCCTCGTACCTGACGCGTACCGAGGGGTTCGGTATCGAGCTGCGTGAGCCTGCGCGTGAAGGACGGCTCACCATTGAGCAGATCGAGCCGATGCGCTACCTGGCCGACGAGTTCGCCCTGCGTGTGCGCGAACACGTCGACAAGGAGGGTGTGGAGCTGGTGGTGCTCGACAGCATCGCCGGCTTCGAGCTGGCCCTGGACGGCGAGGGCATCAAGGCGCGACTGCACGCGCTGGCAAAATCCCTGGCGCGTGTCGGAGTGACGGTGCTGCTGATCAACGAGATCGAGGCCATGAGCGGGCAGAGCAGCATCTCCGAGCGCAGTATCAGCTATCTGGCCGATAACGTGATCTGTCTGCGCTATGTCGAGCTGGATGGTGAGATGTGCAAGTCGATCAGTGTGCTCAAGAAGCGGCTTAGCGATTTCGACCACACGCTCTACGCCTTCGAGCTGAACGAGGGCAGCATCCGTCGGGGGGAACCGCTGCGTGGTCTGGGAGATGGCCTCATGACCGCGCAGGCGCGACAGCGGAACCCTTAGTCATGACGGACAGGGGCAAGGACGTCCTTCTCGTGATGAAGCGCCCGGGCAACGTCGCCGTGATCCGCGAGGCGCTGGTGGGCCTCGGTTATCGCGGTATCGGCATCGACGACGAGACCGCGCTCGCCGATGCGGTGGCGGCGCCGCCGATGCCGGCGCTCGCGCTCGTGGACGTCTCGGGCTTCGGCCCGTCGGTCTGGTCCATGTGCGCGGTCCTCCAGGCGAACGAGGTGCCTTTCGTGGTGCTCTCCGCGCCCGAGGAACTCTCTCTCGGTGGTCGTGCCGTTGCGAGCGGTGCCCGCACCGTGGTGCAGAAACCCGTCGCCAAGGTGGCCCTGTTGCGAATCGTCCGCGATCTGGCAGGTCCGGGATGAAGCAGTGTAACCACTTGCACACCGTCGGACGACGGGGAGGCAGGGCTTGAACTACCGGTATGATGATCTCCACGGGGTGGCGTGGCGCGGAGTGGCGACGGACACGGTGGACGATACCGTGCCTGCCGACCGCGTTCTGCTCCTGCTCGGCGCCTCCGGCAACCGGCGCCTTCTCGAGGGCCACCTACAGGATCACTGCACGGTGCTCGAGCCGGGCAAGTGCGGGTTGCCTGAGGACGGCTTCGATCTGGTCATCGCCGACGTCGGCGGATTCCGGCACTGGCGCCGCCGGCTACAGGAGGCGAAGCGGCGCGAGGCGCCGACCTTCCTGCCGGTCGTGCTGCTGCTCTCGCGCTCCGAGCTGGATCGCCGGCTGGCGGCGTTATGGGATGTGGCCGACGAGTTCATCGTCACACCGATCGAGCGCCGCGAGTTCAGCGAGCGCGTGGCCATGCTGTTACGCGCCCGTTCCATGGCCATCGCCCAGCGCGATCACCTGGCTTACCTGGTCAACTACGACAGTGTGACCGGGCTGCCGAACAAGAGCCTGTTCCTCGACCGCCTGGTCGCCGCCATACGTGAGGCGTCGGTGCTCAACCGGCAGCTGCCGGTGACCGTGATCCGTATCCCCCTGGGCCGGGTGCTCAAGTCCTTCGGCCACCATGCGCTTGAACGGGCGGTGACCGCCTGTTCCCGGCGCCTGCAGACGTTACTGGGTGATACCGCCTCGCTGGCGCGGCTGTCCACGGACGAATGGGGGCTGCTGCATCGCCCGGGCACCACGGTGAACGAGGTGCTGGAGGTGTGCGGGAGAATCCGCCAGATCGCGGAATCGCCGGTGGAGATCGGTGACGAGCGCGTGCGCATTACCCCGCGGGTCGGCGTCGGCCTTTACCCGGAGGATGGGGCGGATGCCGCGACGGTCCTCGACCGGGCGACCAGCGCCCTCTCGGAGACCGACGATGTCGGGCCGGTATTTTACTCCCGCCAGGTCCAGCAGGAGGCGTTACGGTTCGTGCGCACGGAGGCACGGCTGCTGGAGGCGCTGGAGAAAGGCGAGTTCGAGCAGTGGTTTCAGCCCCAGCTGTGTCTGGAGACGGGCAGGATACTGGGGGTCGAGGCGCTGGTGCGATGGCGTCTGCCCAGCGGGGAGCTGGTCCCGCCCGGGGAGTTCCTTGCCGTCGCCGAGACGTGCGGCCTCATGCCCCGAATCGATCACTGCATGCTTGTGAACGTGTGCGCGACCATGAGCGAATGGCGTCGGCAGGGGGTGGGGATCGAGCGGGTTGCGGTGAACGTCTCCGCCGAGGACGTGCGCGCCCCCGGGTTTGCCGCAACGATCCGCGACACCCTGGAGCATTACCAGCTGCCGCCGCCGTCCCTGGAGCTCGAGCTCACGGAGACGGCGCTGTTCGACATCTCTGACGAGAACCTCCAGAAGCTCAACGATCTCAGGGGCCTCGGCGTCAGCATCGCCGTGGACGACTTCGGTACCGGCTACTCCTCATTGAGCTACCTCCATCGCCTGCCCATCACCACGCTCAAGATCGACCGCGCATTCATCACCGACGTGCACCGGGACGAGACCAACGCTGCGATCACCCGCACCATCCTGTGGCTCGCGCACAATTTCGGTCTCGAGACCGTCGCTGAAGGGATAGAGACCCCGGACGAAGCACGTTACCTGCGCTCCCTTGAGGTATACAGCGTTCAGGGGTTTCTCTTCGGTCGTCCGATGCCGGCGCGGGATCTGCTTCGCTGGATGAAGCAGCGCAGTGCGCGCTGGCGGCTGTGATCCCCCGGTGGGAGGCCGGTTCAGCCGGCGGGCGGATGCGGGTGGCAGCGCCGGGCGAGTTCGGCGCGCGAGTGCACGCCGAGCTTGTGATAGGCCCGGCGCCGGTAGGTCTCGGCGGTGCCCGGGTTCATCCCGGCCGCTGCCGCCGCGCTCTTGAGCGTGTGGCCGCGTAGCAACAGCGTACACAGCTCGCGCTCGCGCGTGGAGAGCGTCTCCAGCAGCCGGCTCTCCGCCGTGCCGGGGCCCTCCGTCGGTGGGCCGTCGCTGTAGTGGCGGCGCATCAGGCTTGCCAGCAGGGGGGCGAGCGCCGAGATCTCGTGGACCTCGTCGCCGGTGAAGGCCCCTTCGCCGCGGCCGCGATAGAGGTTGAGGTAGTAGGCCACGCCCTCGCCGGGCACTCGCAGCGAGACCTTGTCCACCAGCGCGGGTCGGGCAAAGAACTCGTCGCGATAGGCGTCGGGCATCGCCGTCGTCCGCATCGCCTCCGGCGCGGCATCGTCAGTGGGGCGCGTCAGCAGCTGGCGCAGCCGTGGGTAGTTCGGGTCGTTGCGGAACCCGCCGCCGACGTAGCGCCGGGCAAGCCTCTGGGCGAGCGCCGGCTTGCGCGGGTTTGCGGCGAGCAGGCAGCCCATGCGGTCGCCGTGTCCGTAGGCGAAGAGCATGCACTGCTCAATGCCGGTCTGGCGCCTCAGCAGCGCGAGCAGGGCGTCCTCGAAGTCCGGGCGACCGATGGCGTCCACGCATGCTCCGGCGGCCCGGAACGCCGTCGCGCCCATGCGGTCGTCTCTATCGGTTAGCGTCGCCATAACGGGATGTCCTGCATTTCACGGGACAGGCTGAAGTCCCTCTCTCCTCTAGCATGGACACGATACGTCCTGAAAGGTTGGTAAACGACCGTCCCGGTCACCGCAAGCCAGGGGAGGAGAGCCATGCGGCCTGCCGGACGCGGCGAGTACGACTCGCTGTATTTCGACTATCCATACTATGCCTTCGAGCGTCCACCGGAGTTGGACGGCACCCACCGGCGACACACCGTGGCCATCGTCGGCGCCGGGCCGGTGGGTGTGACCGCCGCCCTGGAGCTGGCACGCCACGGGGTGGCGAGCGTGGTGCTCGACGACAAGGACACCGTCAACGATGGCTCCCGGGCCATCTGCATCTCCCGTCACAGCCTGGAGATCCTCCAGCAGCTCGGTGTCGCCGGGCGCTTCACCGACAAGGCGCTGGGCTGGCGTTACGGGCGCACCTACTTCGGCGAGCGGGAGGTGTTCCGTCTGGAAATGGCGCACTCCGAGCAGGAGCGGTTCATGCCGATGTACAACATCCAGCAGCAGTACATCGAGCGCTTCCTCATCGAGCGTGCACAGGAGACCGGGCTGGTAGCGCTGCGCTGGCGCAGCCGGGTGCGTGACGTGGATGCCGGCGACGACGGCGTGAGCCTGTCCGTGGACACGCCGGAGGGATGGTATCGCCTGGACGCCGACTACGTCCTGGCTGCCGACGGGGCGCGCAGCGGGGTACGGCGGGCGTTAGGGCTCGGCCTCCAGGGCGAGGCCTACGAGGGGCGCTATGTCATCGCCGACATACGCATGCGCTCGGACTTCCCCACGGAACGCCGGGCGTTCTTCAACCCGCCGGCGCTGCCGGACTCGACCCTGCTGGTCCACCGTCAGCCGGACGACATCTGGCGTATCGACTACCAGCTCGGTCCCGATGACGACCCCGACGAGGCGCTGAAGGAGGCGAGCATCCGGCGAAACGTGGGTGCCGTCGTGGAGATGCTTGGCGAGGCCGACGACTGGGAGCTGGAGTGGTGGAGCCTTTACAAGGCCTACACCCTGGCCCTGGATGATTACCGCCACGGCCGGGTGATGTTCATCGGTGATGCCGCCCACCTGGTGCCGATATTCGGCGTGCGCGGTCTCAACAACGGCTTTGCCGACGCCATGGACGCGGGCTGGAAGCTCGCCTGGCGGATCCGGGGCTGGGGTGGAGATAGTCTGCTGGCGAGCTATACCCCGGAGCGCCGCGGCGCGACGCTGGACGTCTTCGCCAACGCCGGGCGCAGCACCCGCTTCATGACCCCGCCGACGCGGGGCTATCGGCTCATGCGCGATGCAGCGCTGTCGCTCTCGCTGAGCTGCGACTATGCCGGCGGGTTCGCCAACCCCCGCCAGGTCACACCCTACACCTACGCCGACAGCCCATTGACCACGCCGGACACGGTGCCGGGGTTCGCGGCGGGGCCTGCGCCGGGGGCACCGCTGGTGAACCGCCGGCTCGGTGAGGACGACTACCTCCTGGATCACCTCGGCCCGGGCTTCAACCTGCTGTACTTCAGCGACGCGGGGGACGTCGAGCCGGCACACCGGGAGTCACTGGAGGCACTCGCCGGCGGGGCGATGCCGCTGCACTGCCTCGTCGTGGGCGCGCGGGTCGACGAACACGCACCGTGGACGCCGGTTCCGGATCCCGACCGCGGTATCGCCGCTGCCTACGGCGCGCGGGCCGGGAGCTGCTATCTCGTGCGCCCGGACCGGCACGTCGCCGCGCGTTGGCGCGACCTCGACACGGCCGCCCTGTACCGTGCCCTGGCCACCGCTACCGGAGGGATGTCCTGATGGCGTCGCATACTGAAGAGCACCTGCCGTTCCCGGAGCTGGAGGCGGCCTACGAGCGGATCGCGGAGACGTTGGATAGGTTGCCGGAACGGCAGACATCGCTGTTCCTGGCCAAGCTCTCCCTGGCGCTTGCCCACCGTGTGGGCGACGGCGAGCGGGTCCGTGCGGCCATCGACGAGGCGGCCCGGGATATCGGTGACTGAGCGCCCGCGCCGTGCGTTGTATGCCGGGACAACACCGCCGAGGGGCGGGGCTTTGCGCGTTGCCGGGTGATGGGGGAGACTGCCACGGTACCCACCCGGCAGAGAGGAGCGCCCCATGGCCCATGCACGACACATCGGCTATGGCGACGGTGACGATCCGAGCGCCATGACCCTCACCCTCGGCCCCGAGCAGCTGGTGATCCGCCGGCGCTACGAGGCGGCCAGCATCTTCAACGACTTCCTCGTCGCCGGCTGGTTCCTGGTGGGCAGTATCCTTTTCCTTTACCCGGACTGGGAGCCGGTCGGTGTGTGGCTGTTCATTATCGGCAGTGCGCAGTTCATGCTGCGCCCGACGCTCCGGCTCGCGCACCGTATTCACCTGCGCCACGTCCCGCCGAGCCGCTGGGAGATGTAGTGCCGCCGTGCCGTCCGCCGCCTTCAGGTGCGGAAGCGTGTGACCACCCGCTCCAGTGCCTCGGCGCTCTGCGCCACCTGTCCGCCGGCCTGTTCCGTACGCTGCGCCCCGGTCACCGTCTCCTCGCTGACCTCGGCGATGTCCCGGGTGTGGCCGTCGGCCACCGTGACCGTCTCATTCTGGCGGCCCGCGGCATCGGCGATACGGTGGTTGATCCCGGTAATCGCGTCCACGGCCTCGTTGATGGCGCGAAGGGCCTCGCCGGCCGTGTCGACTGCACTGACCGTGGTCCCCGCGTCGTCACGGCTGCGTGCCATCGCCTGTGCAGCCTCGCGGGAGGAGGCGACGAGCTTCTCGATGGTCTCGGCCACGTCGCCGGTGGCCTCCTGCGTGCGGGCGGCGAGAGAGCGCACTTCCTCGGCGACCACGGCGAAGCCGCGACCCTGCTCGCCGGCGCGGGCCGCCTCGATGGCGGCGTTGAGGGCGAGCAGGTTGGTGCGCTCGGCGATGTTGTCGATCACCCCGAGGACCTCCTTGGCGCTCTCCGTGCCCTGCGCCAGCGACTCCACCATCCGGCCGGCCTCGGCGACCCCGTCGGCGAGCCGGCTGATCGCCCGGGAGACCTCATCGACGCGGGCGTGGCCGTTGTTGGCCTGATCCCGCGCGTCGTCGGCGGCGCGACTGGCCTCGTCGGCGTTGTCGGCGACTTCCCGTGCGGCCTCGCGTACCTCGGTCATCGCCTGATTCAGGCTCTCGATCCGCTCGGCCTCCGTGTTCGCGCCCTCGCGGGTGCGCTGGGTCTGTTCGGTGAGCGTGGAGGCGGCGTCGCGCAGGCGCTCCGTTTCTCCGGCCAGGCTGCGCACGGTGGACTGGAAGTGCTCCAGCAGCCGGTTGACCGCATCGGCCACGCTGCGGAACTCGTCGTTGCCGCGCACGTCGATGCGTGGACGCAGGTCCTCCTCGGAGGCGACGGCCTCGGTGGTGTCGCGCAGGGCCCGTAGCGGCCGGATCACCACCCGGCCGATAACGGCGCTTAGCACCGCCAGTCCGGCGAGGAAAATGGCGAGGTTGATGCCCACCGTGGTGGTGATGTCCCGCCAGACCGCTGTGTCCATGCCGGCCATTGAGAAACGGACGCGTGTAGCACCGAGCACGGCGCCCTCGTCGGCGTTCGCGTGGCAGCCGGTGCAGTTGGTGCCGTGATAGTCGGTGAGGTTGAGGTGGGGGACGGCCACGGTGAGGGCGCGGCCGTCCTCGCCCTGCGCCACCGAGACGACGCGCTCGCCGGAAAGGACACGACGGTCGATGGCGTCCCGGGGCTGCTCCTCGTCCATGCCCGGGCCGTAGAGCGCCTGGACAGGCTTGCCGCGCAGGGTACGCGCGGAGATTACGTTCTGGTGGGACTCGAGCTTACGGAAGAGGATACCGCGGCGTTTCATCTGCCCGGTCAGCATCAGTGCATTGAGGCTGTCCAGGTGGCTGGAGATCAGGGTGTCGGCCTGTGCCACGGCGTTGTCGAGCACCCGGGCGCGCTGGCGGTGTGCCGAGTAGACCGTCACCAGCGCCATCGCGAGCAGGAATACGCCGGCAATCGCCGGCAGGATCTTCAGCTTGATGGATATACGTCGCATGCCCCGTCCTTTCTGCCCCCTCGTCCCTTTGCCCCGGTCTTATCGGCACGTCGGGGTCCTTGTTTAGTCCATTTCGGATTCTACCGGGCCGGGACGGCCGCCTCTTGAGCTGGATCAGCTCGGTGGCTGTCGCTGTTCGGAGACAGGCCGCCGGCGGTTCGACACCACCGGGCCGGTTGTGGCGGGCGCTGCGCCGTATGGGGGCCGGCGGCGGCGCGGTCTCCGTTCATCGGCGTTTCGCGGCCGCAGGCACCGTAATTGACCGTCGTCATCCCCGGCGCACCAGGGCCGGGCATAACGTGATTCCCAGTGCGTGCCGGTGGATAACCGGGGCGCGCCGGAGTCGGATCTCCGGGGGCGTGATGTTGGGTGATTCCGGGAGGAATACGAGATGGCCAAGGAGATGAAGGCGGACGCGCCGAAGGCGGTGCCGGCGGAGCAGACGCCGGCGCCGACGGGTCGCACGATGGGTGTTTTCGACGATGTCGACCGGTTCATGGACACGGTGTTCGAGCGCGGGTGGATGCGCCCGTTCCGCTGGGAACATCCGCTGTGGGAGCGCATCGCAGGGGGCGGCGAGGGCCGGATCCCGCGGGTGGACCTGCTCGAGCGCGACAGCGACGTGCTGCTGCGCGCCGAGCTGCCGGGGGTGCAGCGCAGGGACCTCGACGTCTCGGTGACGGACGCCACGGTCACCATCCGGGGGGCAACGGCGAGCGAGAAGCGCGCGGAAGAAGGGGCCTATTTCCGCAGCGAGATCGCCCGCGGGGCGTTCAGTCGCACGGTGTCCCTGCCGGCCAAGGTCGACGCGGACAAGGCGGATGCCCGCTTCGCGGACGGCATCCTCGAGATCACGCTGCCCAAGGTGAAGGAAGCCCGCCGCCGGCGTATCGAGGTGCGCTGAGGGCGGGCTTGATCGTCGTGTCGCCCCTGGGGCGAGGACTGCATGGAGGAAAGGACGATGACGACATCATCACTACGATCTCTGAACACGTTCAACCACGAAATGCTGGATGTCGGGCGCGATATCTCGGAGGGCGCGATGCGCAGCGCCGCCTGCCTCGGTTACGGGGCGGACGGTCCGGAGCGCGCCTACCGTGAGGGCGTCGCCGTGGCCCACAACGCGGTGGAACGGACCATCGGGCTCGAGCGTGCGATGGTTCACGCCTGGCGTGCCCAGGCCCGTGAGCAGCCGGCGAGCGGCGCCCTCTGGGAATCCGCGCTTGGCCTCATTGAGCAGGGTATCGACACCCGGGAACGCCTCTGGACGGCGTGGTTCCGCGCCCTCGAGGGCGCGTCCGTGAATGCGTTGACCGGTGCGATGCCGGCTATGTGGGGCGAAGCGGGCAGTTCGGCCCGTAGCGGGGCGGACGAGCCGCAGGCCGCGTCGTCGAAATCGTCGGCACGGGCCACCCGTGGCGGGCGCACGGCGTCCCGTGGACAACCGAGGTCGGAAACCGGCGGACAGTCGGCGGCCCAGGGCTAGCTCGGATCCGGGAGCCCCGAATCGCCAGGGAGGAGAGAGTCATGCCCGATATCGATCGGACAGCGGTGTTTGCGTGGCCACGGCGGGCGCCCACGGCCCGTACCGCTCTGGCGGCACGGCGCCGTCGGCGCTTCGGCTGCGAGATCCATCCCGCCTGGGACGGTAGTGGCTGCTACGTGCTCTGGGCCTGGGTGGAGCAGGAGGGTGAATGCGAGTGGGCCGTGCTTGATCATGAGGACGGCGCACCGTTGCGTTTCTGTACCCCGCAGCGTGCCCAGGCGTATGCCCTGAAGCGCGGCTATGGAACGGATGCCGTGCGCATGCGGTGGCCGCCGACGGCGCGCTGATACAACGCTCGTCGGCGTATGCCGGCCACCGGTCCACTAACGCGTCGATTCCGGCAATGATCTGAATTTCTGAGAAGTTATTCCGTTTTGCCTGTGGCGTGATGCGTCTATATTTTCCGGGAAATCCCGTGAAACGCTGTCCACCGGCGCGCGCCGGTGGACAGCGTCCCCGCGTCGATGGTGTCTTCTTGACCAGGGATGGGGCCTGATCGAGCACGGGTGCCGACAGGGCATCGCCATCGAGGGGCTGGCGTTTAGGGAGGGACGCGGTATGGATACACGCCAGGGCAGAGACGCCGTTGTCGAATTCCGCCCGGACTGCCCCCTGTGCGGCAGCTCACCGTGCGTATTCCATTGCAGGGATGAGTGTACCGAGGCGAGGACGCTCCGCCGGATCGTGGAAGTGGGACGCCCGATGGTCCTGGGGCAGTACCTCTACCACGCCGGCTCCCCGTTCGCAGCGCTGTACACGGTCCGCGCGGGTACGGTCAAAACCTGCGCCGTCACCGAGGACGGGGAGGAGCGCGTCATCGGCTTCAGTTTTCCCGGTGACATCGTCGGTCTTGATGCGATCGGTGGCAGCACCTACCTGACGGACGCCTGCGTGCTCGAGACCGCGAGTGTCGGTGTCATCCCCTTCGCCCGTCTGCAGCCGCTCCTCAGCGAGGTGCCCGCCCTGCAGCACCGCCTCCTTCAGGCGATGAGCCGCCAGATCGCCGCCGAGCACGAGATGCGGCTGGCCCTGCTCAAGCGTACCGCGGAGGAGCGTTTCGCCGTGGGTCTGATGAGCCTGTCCGAGCGCTTCGCGGGCCGGGGTCTGTCACCGACCGCCCTGCGTCTGGCCATGTCCCAGGCTGAGCTCGGCAGCTATCTCGGACTCGCTCCGGAGACGGTCAGCCGGCTGTTCCGCCGCTTCCGCGAGCAGGGCTGGCTCGATGGTACCGGACGGGAATGCGAGCTTCTCGATATCGGCGCGATCCGGGCGGTGGCCCGGCGTCAGCGCGGCGTACCGTCAGGGTCTTCCGGCGATGAAGCCTTGCGCGCTGTCGGAGCGGGGCGTTCCGGCGGCGGCTCCTGATCGTGCGTGTCTGCCTGTGACGGCCCCGCGGGCGGAACGCCTTTGACCGGTGTGGATTGGGGCAGGGACGATTTTTCAGGAGGAATTCGGGATGAGGACAGTCAGCAGCAGTATGCGTGTGGCCGCGGTAGCGGTAACGGTGACCTGGGCGGTGTTAACCATGCCGGATGTGGCGGCCGCGGGTGGCGGCGGGGGTTCCGGTCACCGGCAGATGATGACCGATGGGCAGGGCGGCGGCGGGGTTCGCAGCCTGGACCAGGACCGTCTGCGTGAGCTGGATCAGCTTCGCGACCGGATTCACAATACGAACGATTCCGCTGAACGCCAGCGCCTGATGCGGACCTACCGCCAGCGTATCGACCAGGACTTCGAGATGATGCGCCGGGGGCAGGGGCCGGGCCCCAATGCCAGCGATGCCGAGCGGCTGCGTTACATGGAGAACCGCACGGAGCGCATGCAGCGCCTCATGAACCACATGTGGGAGTACGAGAACCGCATGGGTGCCGGCGACGAATGACCGGTGCGGCGTGCATCGCCGCTTGATCGGTCGCCGTCCGAAAGGCGATAGTCCGGTTGCAAACTGATGACCCCGTGCCGCCCTGGCCGGGGTCGCGGTCGCCTTTCAGCAACCGGGAGTAATGCCATGCAGATCGATCTTACCGGCCGCATTGCCGTCGTCACCGGCTCGACCGCGGGTATCGGGTTCGCCACCGCCCGCGGCCTAGCGGGCGCCGGGGCCTCGGTAGTGGTCAACGGGCGGCGCAGCGAATCCGTCGACGCGGCCGTCGCCCGCCTGCGCGACGAGGTCCCGGGTGCCGAGGTGCGCGGTGTGGCCGCCGACCTCGGCACTGCGGAGGGCTGCGACGCCCTGGTCGCCGAGGCCCCGTCGGCGGACATCCTGGTCAACAACGTGGGCATCTTCGGCCCGCAGGACTTCTTCGAGACCGATGATGCCGTCTGGGAGCACTTTCTCGCGGTGAACGTGCTCTCCGGCGTGCGCCTCTCCCGGGCCTATCTCCCCGGCATGGCCGAGCGGGGCTGGGGGCGTGTGATCTTCCTCTCCTCCGAGTCCGCGCTCAATATCCCCGCGGACATGATCCACTACGGCGTCACCAAGACGGCGGATCTGTCGCTCTCCCGCGGGCTTGCCAAGCGCATGGCCGGTACCGGTGTCACCGTCAACGCCGTGCTGCCCGGGCCGACCCTCTCCGAGGGCGTGGGCGCGATGCTTGCGGACGCGCAGCAGGCGGGGGAGTCCCTGGAGGAAACCGCGGCCTCGTTCGTGCGTCGTGAGCGCCCGAGTTCGATCATCCGGCGTGCGGCGACGGTCGAGGAAGTCGCGAATATGGTCGTTTACGTGGCCTCGCCGCTGTCCTCCGCGACCACCGGGGCGGCGCTGCGCGTGGATGGCGGTGTGGTGGACAGCATCGCCTGAGCGCCGTTCTCAGTCCGCTCCGCCGGTGCACGGCGGGCCGGCGCGGCCCGCCAGGCAGCGGATCACGGCGTCGTCGCTGACCTGGCCGAAATCGCGGAAGTACTGGCCCACGGCCATGAAGTCGCCGGGTGTGGCGAGACAGACGACCTCGTCCGCCAGCGCATCCAGGGTCTCGACCGCCTCCGGCGGCGCGACGGCGAGCGCGGCGACCAGCCGCGCCGGTTTCCGCCGCCGGACCGCGCGCAGGGCGGCCGCCATCGTGGCGCCGGTGGCGCTGCCGTCGTCGACGATCACCACGGTGCGTTCCGCCGGATCCACCGGCGGGCGCACAGGGGTATAGCGCCGGCGGCGCCCGCGCAGGGTGTCGAGCTGGGCGGAGACCTCGGCATCCACGTAATCGGCGCCGAGGTGGCGGCGTGCGTCCTCGGACAGGTCCGTGGTGCCGTCCTCGCTCACCGCACCGATGGCGTACTCCGGGTTGCCGGGGGCGCCGAGCTTGTGCACGAGCACCACGTCCAGCTCGCCGTCCAGTGCGTCGGCCACGGCCGCGGCCATGGGGACACCGCCCCGCGGGATGCCGAGGATCAGCGGGCGGGTTCCGGTGAGATGGCCGAGTCGTGTGGCGAGCTGTTCTGCGGCGTCGGTGCGATCCCTGAACATGGCGGGCGTCCTCCCCGGATGCTGGGCATTGTCTTTGTGGTGTGCTATTGCCTGAGCGGTGGGCGTAACACCCTCGGCGCGCGCCCTGCCGAACAGTATGGTTCCGGAGCGGTCATCCTGGGAATGTTCTCAGGGAGGAGTGAGGCATGACGGTGGGCGAGTACTGCAACCGCAACGTGATCACTATCGATGCCGACGAGTCAGTGCGTGCCGCGGCGGAGCTCATGCGGCGTCACCACGTGGGCGATCTCGTCGTGCTCGAACCCGGCCGGCCGCCGGCGGCGATCGTCACCGACCGGGACCTGGTGGTCGAGGTCCTGGCACCGGGGCTCGACCCCCAGGCGCTCGCGGTGCGTGACATCGTTACCCACTCCGCGTTCTTCGTGCACGAGGGCGACAGCCTCTTCGACGCGCTGGAGGTGATGCGCGGGCGCGGCGTGCGGCGGGTGCCGGTGGTGGACGAGGCCGGCGATCTCGCCGGGATCATCGCTGTGGACGACGTTGTCGGCCTGCTCGGGGAGGTGCTCGAAGACCTCGCCGCCGTGGTCGAGCGCCAGCGTGACCGCGAGGTGGACGAGCGGCCCTGAGGGGCCGCACCGGTCACAGCAGCTGGCGGCGGATGCGGCGGTTCCAGTTGCGCGAGAACACGCGCTGGCCGTTCTCGTAGGCGTCCAGCTCGGCGTGCACGTGGAAGTGCCCGCCGTCCGCGGTGAGCAGGGTGCGGGCGCGGGTCTCGATATCCCAGCCCTCGCGGCGCAGGCGCTGGCGGGTGACCACTTCGCCGCTGGGCGAGCTGAAGTCGTCGCCCGCGTAGCGGTAGTACTCCCGGGTCTCGTCGGTCAGCTCGATGTCGGCGTCCTCGATGCGCACGGTGCCTTCGTCCTTGATCACCTCCAGGGTCGCGTAGTCCCCTTCAAGGTCGCGGTGCACCAGCCAGCGGTACTCCGCCTCGTGCAGCCGTGTTACCGGCGACGGGGCCGGGTAGTCCGGTGCAGGCAGGCGTACCGCCGGCGCGTTCGTCTGGGCGCTGCGCACCGGCAGCCACAGGCGCGTGTCCCCAAGGTCCACGGTGAGCCGGACGGGTTCCGGGGACGGCCAGGCCAGCGGCCAGTAGGAGGTGGAGATCGCCAGCCGCACGCGGTGGCCGGTGGCGAAGGCGTGGCCCACGTTGTTGAGCGGGACGCGGACCCGGTAACGCCGCCCCGGTGTCAGCGGCTCCGGCTCGGCGTGGCTGTCGCGGTGGGTAAGGTTCAGCAGGCCGTAGGTGGTGCGTGTCGCCTTGTCGTCCGGTGCGACGTCGGAGAGACGCACGGCGACCATCGCCACCGGCCGGTCCACGGAGAAGGCGAGTTCCAGCTCCGGCGCACCGAGCAGCTCCAGGGGGGCCTCCAGCGGCGCCGTGTCGAACACCAGGGCCCCGCCGTCCTCCTCGCGCTGGTCGTAAGGCAGGTCCGGGCCGGCGGCATAGGAGCACCACTTGCCGGCGAACAGGCCCACGCTGAGAGGGGATTGCACGGTCTCGCTGCCCGGTGACGGCACTGCGGTCCGAGCGAGGTCGCGCCCGGGATTCAGGTAGTACGGTGTGGCCGTGATGTCCGGTGACGGCCATTGCCGCTCGCTCACCCAGCGACCGGGACGATGCTCGTACTGGGCCGCGGGTGCGGTGCTGTCCTGGACCCAGGCCCGCAGCATGGGCTCGGCGTCGATGCCGGTATCCCGGCCCTTCAGCCAGCGGTCCCAGAAGCGCAGGACCTCCTGCTGGAAGCCGATCGCCGGACCCGGTACGCCCTCGTGGGGATACTTGTGGCTCCACGGCCCCACCAGCCCGAGGCGCGGTCCGGGCAGGTTCTCCAGTAGACGGAATACCGTGTTGGTGTAGCCGTCCGCCCAGCCGCTGACCGCCATGACCGGGCAACGCACGTCGGTGTAGTCCTCGCAGACCGAGCCGTGGCGCCAGTAGTCGTCCCGGTGGGGATGGCGCAGCCAGGTGTCGAGCCACAGGCCGCTGCCCTCCAGCCGTTCCATCCACATGCGGCGCCAGTCGTCGCCCACCAGTGCCGGGTCCGGTGGCAGGGCGTTGAACGCGAACATCACCGAGGCCCAGGAGAGGTTGTCGCCAAGGAGGCAGCCGCCCATGTAGTGGACGTCGTCGGCGTAGCGGTCGTCGGTGGAACACACGGTCACCACCGCCTTGAGTGCCGGCGGCTGACGGGCGGCGATCTGCAGGCCGTTGAAGCCGCCCCAGGAGATGCCGATCATGCCGACGCTGCCGTCGCACCAGGGCTGGCTGGCAAGCCATTCGATCACCGCGATGCCGTCGTCCTGCTCGATGGGCAGGTATTCGTCGGTGAGCACCCCTTCGGAGTCGCCGCTGCCGCGCAGGTCCACCCGGACCGCCGCGTAACCGTTCGCGGCGAACCAGGGGTGCAGGGTCTCATCGCGGTCGCGGGTGATGTCGCGCTTGCGGTACGGGATGTACTCCAGGACCGCCGGTACCGGCACGTCGCCGGCGTCCGCCGGCAGCCAGATGCGGGCGGCGAGCCGGGTGCCGTCCGGCATGGGGATGTTCGTGTGCTCGATGCTGCGGACCCCGGCGGCGGTGGACGGACTGGTATCAGACACGGCGGCGGGTCTCCCTTGCGGTGCGTTCTGTGCGCGGAACGGTAGCGCAGGCCTGCCCGCGTCGTCACCGCCCGCCGCGCTGTGGGACCCGGATTCACGATGCGGGCGCTCCGGTGCGTCCCGGTTTACAGGATGACCCGGGAGGCCGTAATCGCCCGGCAGGGACCTCCGGCTGGCGGCCCTGCCCGGTTATGAACGCGGGCACCGTCTGGTCGACAGGCTTGACGCCGCGGGTGGGGCCATCCCGATCATGGGAAGGGCAAGGCAGCGTGTATCGTGCGTGGTCGGGACAGGTAGGGGTCCCAAATTGTCGCTCGCGGCGGGATCGGCGTGGTGGGTCCGCTGGACGTGGCGGTTCGTGACTTAGTCACAGTCACGGTTGCAGCCGGCGTAGTCTCATAGGGGGTGCGGTGCAGCAAGGGCACCGCCTGCGGGGTCGGAGGATGACCTCCACAATGAGTGAACGTGCGTTCACTCGCATTGTCATAGAACAATGATCGTTGTCGAGGGGAGGAGCGGTACGGCGGACCTCCAGGGGCGGGCGCGGCGTCCTGACAAGGCCCGTCGCCAGGGAATGTCTCTCTAGAAACCGGGGTATCGTCATGGAACTCGACCCATTGCTCCTGTCGCGAATACAGTTCGCGTTCGTAGTCTCCTTTCACGCCATATTTCCCGTCTTCACGATCGGGCTCGCGTCCTATATCGCGGTCCTCGAAGGGCTGTTCTACCGCACCGAGGACCCGGTCTGGGCGCGGCTGTCGGGCTTCTGGAGCCGCGTGTTCGCCGTCGTGTTCGGCATGGGCGTGGTCTCGGGCATCGTGATGTCGTTCCAGTTCGGCACGAACTGGAGCAACTTTGCCCAGGCCACGGCGAACTTCATGGGGCCGGTGCTCTCCTATGAAGTGGTCACCGCGTTCTTCCTGGAAGCCGCCTTCCTCGGCGTGCTGCTGTTCGGGCGCAACAAGGTCCCGCCGGGCACCCATCTGTTCGCGGCGGTCATGGTCGCGCTCGGCACCTTCATCTCCTCGTTCTGGATCCTGTCGGCGAACAGCTGGATGCAGACGCCGGCGGGCGTGGAGCTGCGTGACGGCGTCTTCCACGTCACCGCCTGGGGCGAGGCGATCTTCAACCCGTCGTTCTGGTATCGCTTCTTCCACATGGCGCTGGCCTCGTTCCTAACGGGCGGGTTCGTGGTCACCGGTGTGAGCGCGTACTACCTGCTGCGCGGGCACGACGTGCCGGCCAACCGCCGTGCCCTGTCGATGACGCTGTGGCTGCTGCTGTTCATCGCCCCCGGCCAGCTCCTGGTGGGGGATATGCACGGGCTGATGACGCTGGAGCACCAGCCCACCAAGGTGGCGGCCATGGAGGGCAACTGGGAGCGTGAGGCCGGGGCGCCGATGCTGCTGTTCGCGCTGCCGGACCAGGACGCCCAGGACAACGCCATCGAGGTGGGCATCCCCAATCTGGCGAGCCTGATTCTGACCCATGAATGGAACGGCGAGGTCCCCGGCGTCACCGAGGCACCGCGGGACGAGCAACCGCCGGTGGCGATCGTGTTCTGGTCTTTCCGCGTGATGGTTGGCCTCGGGCTGCTGATGATCGGCTTCGCCTTCTGGGGCGCATGGCTGCGCTGGAAGGGGCGGCTGTATGACGCCAGGGGCTATCTTCAGGGGCTGCGGCTGATGGCGCTCACCCCGTTTCTGGCGGTCCTGGCCGGGTGGTTTACCACCGAGGTCGGTCGTGCGCCCTGGCTGGTCTACGGCGTGATGACCCAGTCCGAGGGGGTGACGCCGTCGCTCACCGGCGGCATGGCGCTGTTCAGCCTGATCGGCTACGTCCTCGTCTATGCCGTGGTCTTCGTCTCGGGCGGCTACTACCTGACCCGGGTGGTGCACCAGGGCATCTCGGAGGAGTCGGAGAACGAGTCCGACCGGCCGATGCGCCCGCTGTCGGCGGCGCACACGCCATTCGACGAGGACACGGCCCGGGCCGGGAGGTAAGCAGTCATGGGAACGATCGATATCACGATGATCTGGGCCGTCATCATCGCCTTCGGCGTGGTGATGTACGTGCTCATGGACGGCTTCGACCTGGGCGTGGGGGTGCTCTTCCCCTTCGCCCCGGACGAACGCTCGCGGGATGCAATGATGAACTCGGTGGCCCCGGTGTGGGACGGCAACGAGACCTGGCTGGTGCTCGGCGGCGCCGGGCTGCTGGGGGCGTTCCCACGGGTCTACTCGGTGCTGTTGCCGGCGCTCTACATCGGCGTGTTCCTGTTGCTCGCCGGGCTGATATTCCGTGGCGTGGCCTTCGAGTTCCGCTTCAAGGCGCAGCGCTCGCGTTACCTGTGGAACTGGGCGTTCGCCGGCGGCTCGACAGTGGCCGCGTTCGCGCAGGGGGCCGTGGTCGGTGCCTACATCCAGGGATTCAATACCGTCGACGGCGTCTACGCCGGCGGCGCACTCGACTGGCTGACGCCGTTCACCGCGCTCACCGGTATCGGGCTGCTGCTGGGCTACGCGCTGCTCGGCACCAACTGGCTGATCCTCAAGACCGAAGGCGAGCTCCAGGAGTGGGCATACCGGCTCAGCCCCCGGCTGCTCGCCGCGGTGCTGGTGGTGTTCGCGATCATCGGCGTGTGGACGCCACTGGTGGATGACATGGTGCGGGAGCGCTGGTTCGGCAATCTCAGCACGATCTGGATCCTGCCTGCGCTCACCCTGGCCGCTGCCGGTGTCCTTTACCGGGCCGTCCGCCGGCGCCAGGAGGGCGTGCCCTTCGTGGCGACCATGGCGGTGTTCGTGTTCACGTACCTGAGCCTGCTGGTGAGCAAGTGGCCGTACGTGGTGCCGCCGGCGTTCACCTTCCGCGAGGCGGCGTCCGCGCCGGAGTCGCAGCTGTTCCTGCTCATCGGCGT
>WBJT01000055.1_pt1 | contig 22488 bp, 21 predicted proteins | sample 5109881 | NCBI WGS metagenome assembly WBJT01 (sample SAMN11895465, study PRJNA545514) | wastewater metagenome | isolation source: saline BTEX enrichment culture, original innoculum from Kuwait petroleum... | place: USA:Stillwater, OK | collected 2018-09-01
GGGCCTGATCCCGCGCCGGGCGAGGGCAGTCAACCCGCCCACCGTCGCCGACCTCCGGTAGGTCGTGCACGGCCAAAGGCCGTGTGCGACATCCCCCGCCACCGCCCGAGACGTCGCGCGCCTGACCTGTGCCGGACGATACCCCATCTTCCGTAGGTCTATGTCGCACGCCTTCGGCGCACGACCTACGGGTGCTGCGCCTGGCAGCCGACATTCCCCGCTCCAATGCCTCGGCATGGTGATGTTGGCTGCCGGGAGCAGCGAACCTACCGGAGGCGGTACGACAGCGTGCCAGGTCCGGCCGCCCCCGGGATGCCGCACACGGCCTGCGGCCGTATACAGACGAGAGCCGTTGACCAAGCGTCACCGAGGCAGCGGTAGGTCGGCTGCTCGAAGGCAGCCGACGTTGCTCGCGGTGGGCGCCGGGTTGGGGTGTTGGCTGCCAGGAGCAGCCAACCTACCGGAACTGTTGGGACGTCGCACACGGCCTTTGGCCGTGCACGACCTACCCGTTCCGGGAGGCCGTAGCCGGGCTGTAGGTCGGCTGCTCGAAGGCAGCCGACGTTGCTCGCGGCGGGTGCCGGCCGCGGATGTTGGCTGCCGGGAGCAGCCAGCCTACGGGAACTGTTGGGACGTCGCACACGGCCTTTGGCCGTGCAGGACCTACCCGTTCCGGGAGGCCGTAGCTGGGCTGTAGGTCGGCTGCTCGAAGGCAGCCGACGTTGCTCGCGGTGGGCGCCGGGTTGGGGTGTTGGCTGCCGGGAGCAGCCAACCTACCGGCACTGTTGGGACGTCGCACACGGCCTTCGGCCGTGCACGACCTACCCGTTCCGGGAGGCCGTAGCTGGGCTGTAGGTCGGCTGCTCGAAGGCAGCCGACGTTGCTCGCGGTGGGTGCCGGGCGTGGGTGTTGGCTGCCAGGAGCAGCCAACCTACCGGAACTGTTGGGACGTCGCACACGGCCGGTGGCCGTGCATGATCTACGCCCGGGGCACCCCCGTGCCGGGTAGGTCGTGCGCCGCAGGCGTGCGACATCCCCTGCGGCTGACCGCGGCACCTGACAGGCCCGGCCACTCGATAGCGGCCGACCGCACCGCCACCGCTATTCCAGCACGTCCTCCGGCCGGGTGGCGGTGAGGATGCGCTCGGACCACTCCAGCAGCGTCTCGGCGTCCGCGGCCTCGATGCGCTCGCGATGCACCGGCGCCAAGGCCCCGAAGCGGCGTTCCATGAGCCGGATGAGCACCGCCGCCTCGCCCCGTTGCATCCCCTGGCGCATCCCTTGTTCCATTCCCTGCCGGGTGAACCGCTCGGCGAATGCGTTCATCACCTCTACCTCGTCGGCGTAGCGCCGTTCGAATTCCTTGCGTTCATTATCATCGAGCGCTGCATAGATGTCGATGAAATCCAGGTACTTGGCCTGCCGCTCCGGGTCGGGTTCCAGGCCGAGCAGGCCGCGCAGGGCCTGCGCGAAGACCGGCAACTTCTCGCCGGGCGGGTAGGCCATGTTGGGCAGGTTCAGCCGCGCCACCAGGTTGTCGCTGTCGAGATACCGCGCCGCCTCGAGGCGCGAGAGGTCGCAGGCGAGATAGCGGAAATGCAGGTAGCGGTGGCGATCACCGCCCAGCGACAGCGCCGCCGGCGCCGCCCCGCCGCCGCCCAGGAAGATCACCACCGGCACCACCCTCGCCGTGTCGAACAGCGCCGCCAGGTCCAGGCAATAGTGCGCAAGGCGGTGGATGCTGAACCGCCGCCCCGCGCTCTCCTCCTCGAGGGCGAACAGCACCGCCTCGCGCCGCCCATCCGGCCATTCGAGCAGCAAGGGCACGTCGAGCTCGCGGAAACGCTCGCCCAGGCGCTCCTGGAGCTGCTCCTGGCGGATCGGCACGACCCGCGCACCCTCGTCCACCGCGGCGGCCTCCTCCGCGGCGAAGAAGCGCAGCGCCTGTAGCGGGTAGTCCAGGATGAGGTTCTTGAAGTTCTGATCGTGGTTCATGGGGGGCACGTCCCTTGCCCGGGGGACCGACGTCCTGTCGGATGAGGGCTACAGCCTAGCACAGCGGGCCATCCAGGGCACCGCCGCCTCGCCGCAAGGCCGCGCAGCGGTCCCCGGGCGCGCGGTCTCATCGGCGGCTCGCGCCCGCGGCTCACCTCGCCATACGTCGGCGGCTGCCCAGCGGCCGACCTCCAGCCCAAACCGTGTTCGTAGGCGCGGCGACCGGCCGTATGCGGCGTGGCCCCACTCGCCACCACGGTATGGCCCCACGTGCCCCCGGCGAAATAGCCCGGCGGCCCAGGGCCGGCGACGCCCCTCCAACGCGCCACTGCCGGTGACGAACGCACTATGGGCCTGCGCCAAGCGTGGTCCGGCGGCCACCGCGACAGACCGGCGGCGCCCGCATCCAGCGAGCGCTTGGCACTGGCACGAGAACATGCCGGTGGGGCATCATCTCGCCCCTCCGTGCCCCACCCACCGAACGGCGTCACGGAAGGCACCGGCCGTGGCGCGCCGGGAGCGGCCCAGTCGGCCAGGCCTTGCAATCGCGGGCCACAACACGTTCAATAAGTCGATCATCGTTCAGCCACTGAACACGGCCATGGCATCAGACGAGCTACGCCTGCAGGCCCTGCGCCTGCTCGAGGCAAACCCCGAGCTTACCCAGCGGGAGCTCGCCAGCGCGCTCGGCGTCAGCCTCGGGCGGACGAACTACTGCCTGCGTGCGCTCATCGACCGTGGTCTGGTGAAGGCGGAGAACTTCCGGCGTAACCCGAACAAGCGTGCCTATCTCTACACCCTCACGCCCAAGGGCGCGAGCGAGAAGGCAGCGCTGGCGGTGCGTTTTCTCCGCCGCAAGGAGCGTGAGCACCGCGAATTGCTCGCGGAGATCGAGACCCTGCGTGCCGAGGTGGCCGGGCAGGGCGACGTGTCGTCCGGCGGAGACAGCAACGACAGAGGTATGTAGGTCGGCGGGCGTGTAGGTCGGCTGCTCAAGGCAGCCGACGTCTCCGGTGCGGTGCGACGTGTGATGTTGGCAGTACGTAGGTCGGCTGCTCAAGGCAGCCGACATGCCCCGTCCCGATGCGCCGCATCAGGACGTTGGCTGCCGCGAGCAGCCAACCTACGGCGATGTACTGGACAGCGCGGCGGTGCAACGGACAATCGGTGCACGGCTCCTCGAGCCCTCTCCGTGGACGGGAGACGGCTCCTCGAGCCCTCTCCGTGGACGGGAGAGGGGCGAGGGCGTCCCGCCCCGTAGGTCGTGCACGGCCAAAGGCCGTGTGCGGACGGATACAGGGGTCCAAAAAATCAGCAACTTAAACGATGGGATCGCTGCATCCCAGGCGGTAGCGTGCCCGGGCACCTCATCGAGTCGACATTCTGGGAGAATATGCTGGACCGGAAATGAGTTCGAGCACGAGCACGACATCACCGCGAAAGCAACCGCGCCGGCTTTCAGCACCGTCGGCGCCACCATCCTCGCCGTGCATCCATCGGGAACTCCCCGAGATGGGCGCCGAGGTCATCCGGAAGCCGGGGCGGGGAATGCCGTGCGCTTCGACGCGAAACCCCTGCTGCCGCGGTGCGCTGCAGGGGCGGGGTTGTGACAGGAATGCGCACCATGGAGGCCGTGAATCATGCTCTCTGAGCAGGCGCTGCTGACCCTCAAACAGGGCGGGGAATCCGAGCGGGTGGAATTGAAGCCGTCCACCGCCCAGGGTCACGCCATTCGCCGAGCGATCTGCGCCTTCGCCAATGACCTGGCGGGCGGCGGCGAACCCGGGGTAATCCTGATCGGGCTGGCGGACGACGGCGCCTGTCGCGGCCTCCCTGACCTGGACGAAGCCCAGCAGAAGCTCGCCAACTGGGCCCATGGTGGTGATATTCTCCCCCTGCCGGACGTCGAGATCTATCACCGGGACCTGGACGACTGCCCGGTCATCATCGTCGAAGTCCGGCCGCACGCCGAGCCGCCGGTTCGCTACCAGGGCCAGACGTGGGTGCGGGTGGGAACCACCAACCACCGCGCCACGCCGGAGCAGGAGCGGCGGCTCACAGAGCGGCGACGGGGCGGAGACCGGCCCTTCGATCACCGCCCCGCGGTGGGTACGGGCCTCGCCGATCTCGATCTCGACTACTTCCGGCGGGAGTATCTCCCCAACGCCGTTTCCCCGGAGGTGCTCGAAGAGAACCAGCGCACCACCGAGGATCAGCTTCGCTCCCTGCGTTTTTTAACGAACGACGAACCCAACAACGGTGCCCTCCTGGTCCTCGGTAACGACCCGGCCGCCCATATTCCCGGCGCCTACGTCCAGTTCCTGCGGATCGATGGCGCCGAGCTGGCCGATCCCATCAAGGACGCAAAGACCCTGGCGGGCGCCCTGCCGGGCGTCATGGCCCAGCTGGATGAGCTCTTCGACGTTCATGTTCAGGTTGCGGTGGACATCGGGGCCGCACCCCGGGAGCAGCGCCGGCCGGACTATCCCATCGTCGCCCTGCGCCAGCTCGCCCGCAACGCCCTCATCCACCGGGATTACGAGGCGACGCACGCCCCGGTGCGGATCTACTGGTTCAACGACCGCATCGAAATCCACAATCCCGGCGGGCTCTACGGCCAAGTCACCCGGGAGAACTTCGGCCAGGGCGTGACCGACTATCGCAACCCCCTCCTGGCGGAGGCCATGCACATCCTCGGCTATGTGCAGCGGTTCGGTTTCGGGATTCCGCTGGCCAGGCGCCACCTGCGGGAGAACGGCAACCCCGAGCCGCTGTTCCACTTCGAGCCCACCTACCTGGCCGTCACCGTGGGGGCTGCCGAATGAAGACCATTGCCTTCTTCAACAACAAGGGCGGGGTAGGCAAGACCGCACTGGTCTACCACCTGGCCTGGATGTTCGCCGACCAGGGCCGCTCCGTCCTGGCGGCCGACCTCGACCCCCAGGCGAACCTCTCCACCATGTTCCTGGAAGAGGATCGGCTCGAGACCTTCTGGCCGGAGGGGCGGAGCACCCACACCGCCCTGGCGCCCATTCGCCCCCTACTGGAAGGCGAAGGCGGGATCGAGGAGCCGTACGTGGAAGAGGTCGACGACATCGGTCTGCTGGTGGGGGATCTCGCCCTCTCCGGCTTCGAGGACGAGCTCTCCCAGCAGTGGCCGCGGTGCCTGGACGGCGACCGGCGCGCCTTCCGCGTGATCGGTGCCTTCGCCGAGGTCATCCGACGGGCCGGCGCCAAGCGCGACGCGGACCTGGCCCTGGTCGACGTGGGCCCCAACCTGGGCGCCATCAACCGCGCCGCCCTGATCGCGGCCGATCACGTGGTCGTGCCGCTCGGGCCGGACCTTTTCTCCCTCAAGGGTCTGCAGAACCTCGGTCCCACCCTGCGCACCTGGCGCAAGGACTGGCGGAAGCGGCTCAACGAGTGCCCGCCCGGCATGGAGGTTCCCGAAGGCCACATGAACCCGATCGGCTATGTCGTCATGCAGCATTCCGTGCGCCTGGACCGCCCCGTGAAGGCCTACGGCAAGTGGATGGACCGCATCCCGCGGACCTATCACCAGTACGTCCTGGACGAGAGAGACCGCGAGACCCTGCGAGTGAATGACGACCCGGAATGCCTGGCCGCGCTCAAGGATTACCGCAGCCTCATGCCCATGGCCCAGGAGGCCCGCAAGCCTATGTTCCACCTTAAGCCCGCCGACGGAGCCATCGGCTCGCACGTCCAGGCGGTCAAGAATTGCTACCGGGACTTCAGGGATCTGGCGCACGCCATTGAACAGCGTGCCCACTGACGGAACACCATCGCGATGGTCGTGCGCGGCCACCGGCGGTATGCGACGAAAGGGGCAGTACGTAGGTCGGCTGCTCAAGGCAGCCGACATTCCCGGTCCCGATGCGCCGTATTAGGACGTTGGCTGCCAGGAGCAGCCAACCTACGGAAACTCCGGGCCCCTCGCCCTTTATGGGAGAGATTCTATGTCCGGTGTCAAGCGGCCGCGGCGATTTTGCTCGGGTCATAAGTGGTTTGGTTTTTCATCAGGCTGAAGGCGATGCGCGCGAGCTTGCGGGAGAGAGCAACATGGGCCTGGGTCGGCTGGAAGCCGCGCTCGCGCAGGCGCTCGTAGTAGGCTTTGAGATCCCGGCGGGCGGCGGCCCGGGCGGCGTTGTGTAGCAGCCGTCGGTATTCGCTCTCGCCCTGCTTGGTTAGCTTGGACTGACCCTCGTAGCCCCCGGATTGGCGCAGGCGTACGTCCAACCTCAGGTAGGCGACGAAGGCATCGGCACTTTTGAACGCCCGCGTCGGAACGCCATCACCAACGTGGCACCTCCGGCGGAAGTCGCCCCGCCATATTAATGCTCCATTGTGTAAAAAAATCTGGACTACCTGTTGAGAAAGCCAGTCACCAACCTGCTGAGCAGTACGTTTCTCCGGAACGTCGCCGTCGTTACGTCGGGAACCACCGGTGCCCAACTAATAAACCTATCCTTCGCACCTATCATAACCCGCTTGTATGGACCGGAGACGTATGGGCTTTTGGGTACATTTTTAGCAAGCGCCGCTACCGTTATTCCACTGGCTGCGTTAGCTTACCCGGTGTCCGTTGTCTTACCGAAGAATGAAAGCGATGCATGGGGTGTGGCACGTCTATCCTTTAATGTTTCTATTGGTCTCGCAATTCTCTTAGCTTTGGCGTTGTATTGTGTCGGTGACTCGATTTTTAGAGTGATTAACGCAGACAAACTCGAAACCTTTTGGCCTCTATTTGTGCTTGCGCTGTTATTTTCAGGGTGGATGCAAACGGCACAGCAGTGGTTAGTGCGTCAAAAGGCGTTCCGAGAGACAGCCAGAGCGGCCATTCTCCACGCTCTTTTCGTGAACGCGTCAGTATCGGCAATAGGTCTTTTCTACCCTTCTTCTGGTGCCCTAATCACTATTTACGTTATAGGGATAGGTGCTCATGCTTTGATGCTAGGCTTCGGGGCGCTACCGCAAGGAATCCCCCCGGAAATTGTTCGTAATAAAAAATCGCGGTATTCACTATACGATCTCGCGTATAAATACCGAGATTTTCCATTATATAGAGCGCCACAGAACGTAATAAATGCGGCGTCACAGAACGTCCCAGTGTTGTTCTTATTTACGCTTGTGGGGCCGTCCGCTGCAGGGTTTTATGCACTGAGTAAACGTATAATGGGTGCCCCCTCGAGCTTGTTAGCTGAATCCGTGGGGCGAGTATTTTACCCATATTTCGCGGAAGTTAATAAGCGTAAACAAAGCGCGTCCCCGCTGTTGCTTAAAGCCACGTGCGGGCTAGGAGTTGTGGGGCTTATGCCTTTCGCAGTAGTGTTTTTTTGGGGGCCGTGGATATTCGCCACACTATTTGGAGTGGAATGGAGCGACGCGGGTGAGTATGCTAGGTGGCTATCCCTGATGTATTATTTTAATTTCATTAATCGGCCGAGCGTGATGGCCGTGCCCGTACTGGGGCTGCAACGAGGACTATTGATCTATGAGATATTCAGCACTGGAGGCAAAGTGGCCGCGTTAGGTGTTGGATTAATGGTGTATAGTAACGAAATAATGGCCGTGGCACTTTTTTCTATTTCTGGTGCTGTTGCCTACGTGTGCCTAATTTTTTGGGTTATTGTTACCTCGTATAAATGCGACTGGGAGAAAAACAGTGTACGAAAAACAAGTTAGTAAGGAGCACTACGGGTTCTCCGGTTATCTTGGAAAACATCGGTGGGCGAGCGTATGGCATCAGCTCGATGAACTGATGAGATTGAGTCCCCGGTCGACACTAGAAATCGGTCCTGGTCCAGGTGTCTTCAAGGCGGTTGCGGCACTGTTCGGTATTAATGTCGTAACGTTGGATATCGATTCAGAATTGAGGCCTGACTACGTTGGTTCTGCAACGGCTATGCCGTTCGATAATGGGTCTTTTGAGGTCACTGCGTGTTTTCAAATGCTGGAACACATGCAGTATGAAGACGCTTTGAAAGCGCTTAAGGAGGTTCGGCGAGTTACGACCCGACGATTAATTTTATCTTTACCGGACGCAAGGCGGAGCGTAGGCATGGGCTTTCGTCTTCCCGGTTTCGGATTTAAGATGGCCATGCTAAATATTCCGGAAATCCGACTGCGACGGCATGTGTTTGACGGGCAACACTACTGGGAGGTAAATAAACGTGGATATTCACAAAAGAAATTCGTCGCAGACGTTGAAGCGCTAGGATTAAAGTTGTATCGGTCTTACAGGGTGCCTGAGGTGCCTTATCATCGTTTTTTTGTTTTCAATGTCTCTAACGGTGACGAGTCAGAAAAATCCATTTGAGAGGAGACTTTGAGAGGGGGTTTTGGGAGAACAGGGGAGGCTTCTTATGGCTGAAAGGTCACCGGATGGCGAGGCTGTGCTAAAAATGGTAGTGCCAACGTTTAGGCGGCCCGAACGTCTTGAAAGATTGCTCAAGGCCGTAGCCGGCTTGATTGGGGATTTCTTCGCTGTCGCGGTTATAGATGACAGCAGTGGTCCACCATGGGATGACCGCTATCTAATGCTGAAAAAGACGTATCCGAATGTGGAATGGTATTTTCAAGACAAGAATTGCGGAGGCGGTGCGGCGAGAAACATAGGATTTAAAAATGGGGTTCGCGCGCGTTGGGTGTGGTTTTTCGATGACGACGATTACGTCGCGGCTCAGGATGTAAAGAAATTAATGGCGTATTTAGTAGAGTGTCGGCATGAAAAGCTTGTGTTGTTATCGGCAGTTATTGTGAATGGCTGCGAAGAAGCTTGTGTGACCCCAAAGGGAGAATCGCTGTTTGAAAGATTTTCTAGCGTTGGCCATCAAGTGAATACGTCTTGCGCGATATTTGATGCCGGACTTTTGAGGGATGTTGGGGGCTGGGACGAAAATCTTGTGTCGGGGCAAGATACCGATATCTTTCTGAGGGCGTCGGAATATACAAACGCGCGCGTCTTTGAGGAGATATATGTCACTGTTTATCATCATAACGACGAAAGGATAACGGCGGATCCGAGAAGACAAATGCGAGGAAAGCGCCAGTTTCTTATGAAAAACTGGCGAAGGCTGGCTTGGCGTAGACGTCTTAGATACGGGCTAACCTATGCGCTTGGTGTTCCCTACTTGAAGAGAATTCTGGGGAAGTGATGAGGGTGTTTTGGGAGGCGATATTTTTTATCGTCTTTTTCAAGATTTCGCTATTTTACGGAAGTTTGTATCTGGCGCTAGGCGTTGGTGCTGCGTTTTCAGGTCTGGCGGTCATTAATAGTCGTTTGCGCCGTGCGGTATTTTTTGGTCTAGGGCATCTTTTCTATGCTCTGCTGTGGTTGTTATTGATACAGTCGGTCTGGTGGGACACTCTGACATTGGAGAGTGTGCATGAGTTTGACGTATCGTTCGTTGTTAGGACGTTGTCGCTTATCGGTATGTCGGTAATTCCCGGTGTCACGATCGGGGTGCTTTATGTGCAGAACTCCACTGAGCGTCTTCGAAAGATTGTTTTGGATGCCTTTGTTGTGCAGTTCTTGTTTTGGGCGGTCACTTTTTTGTGGCCAGAAGACGTGAAGGTGTTTCTTTATCATCTCATGGGGCAGTCGTCGGTAAACCTTCGGCCGTATAATTTGGAGGTGCGCGGATTTGGTTTGTCAAATGGCGTTAATTATATGAGCCCCGTTATGATGGTGATAGTTTCGGTTATGGTGCTGGGTTATAGAGGCGTCACGGTGATGACTATGGTGACGCAGCTTGTGAACTCGAATTTAGTTGCTGTTGGAATTTTTTTGAGTGTGTTCTTTCGTCGAATTAATCCGGGTCGAGTTGTTTTTGCGATTTTTGGTGTTTCAGCCGTCGTTCTGCTATTCGGTCAAATGGTGTTTAGGCGTTTCTTTGCAGAGTTGCAATCCGGAGGGTTGCGGACGGTGACTGCGCTTGTTAATAGACATATATTCTTTAATAATGACGGGGTCTTGCAGCACATTTTTGGTAGTGGGGAGATAGTTTATGGCGGCGCCGCGGAGAGGATGTCTGATATTGGTTGGGTAATTATGTATAATTATGGTGGTGCGCTGTTCGTGCTCTTGTTTTTTTTGTTGATTGGTTGGTTGTGCATTAGGGCGTTTGGCTTTAATAGAGTTGCGTTGATGTGGTTGGTTTTGGGCGTTGTGCTGAATACGAAGGGGATGGCATATGGGCCGAATATTTACTTCTTTATGTCATCGCTTTTGGCAGGATGTCGGTGGTCGGGTTTTGATGTATTAAGAATGACGGGGCTAGGTGATGCCGGCACGCGACCCCGAGGTTTCGGGCGATCCGGAACATTGAGAAAAAGAAGTCGTGAGCGTATCAATGAGGTATTCGCCGGAGGCTCGTCAGAGGCTGGTTAGAGGGTGAGAATGTTTGAAGCTGAAGTGGCTGGGACGGTGCATAGTAGACGGCGTCGAGCATGCAGTGGTATTTGTTGGTGTTATGTTTTGTTCCATATAATCAATGAAAGTTTTCATGAAACGATCTTGCAAGTGCGTAGAGTGAAATGAAACAGAATACGGTATTGGTTACTGGTGGGACTGGTTCGTTTGGCCGTGAAATGACAGATCGGCTTTTGTCGCTTGGCTGCGAGCATATTCGTGTTCTCAGCCGGGACGAGGCAAAGCAGGAAGCGATGCGGATAGAGTACTCGAACCCGGCACTGCGGTTTTACATCGGCGACGTGCGTTCCCGGCATTCTGTGGACAAGGCGATGCGCGGGGTGGATCTCGTATTTCATGCTGCGGCCCTGAAGCAGGTTCCATCGTGTGAGTTTTTTCCGCTGGAGGCGGTGCAGACAAATATCATAGGCAGTGCCAACGTCGTGGACTCTGCGGTGGAGCATGGAGTCCGCCACGTGGTGTGCCTGAGCACCGACAAGGCCGTAATGCCTATCAATGCGATGGGGATGACCAAGGCCCTGATGGAGAAAACTGCCCAGGCTGCGACCCGGGACCTGGGGCCGGGGGATACGACGGTCTCGTGCGTGCGTTACGGCAACGTGATGTATTCCCGGGGATCCGTGATTCCGCTATTCATAAAACAAATCAAGGAAGGACGGCCGATTACGATCACCGAGCCCGGTATGACCCGTTTCATGCTGGCGTTGCCGGAGGCAATACAATTGGTGGAGTTCGCTTTCCAGAATGCGGAACAGGGCGACGTATTTGTGCGCAAGGCGCCAGCATGCACGGTACACATGCTGGCGGAAACGCTCATTGAAATGTTTAAGGCGGATAGCGAGATAAAGGTTATCGGCATGCGTCACGGTGAGAAGCTGTACGAGACGCTCGCCAGCGCCGAGGAATTGCGTCGCGCCGAAGATATGGGGGGCTACTACCGAATTCGCTTGGATACCCGAGACCTGAACTATTCCAAGTACTTCACTGAGGGCGACCCTGAAGAGGTAGTAACGGAGGATTACCATTCTCATAACACCCGACAGCTTGATCATGCGGAACTTAGGGAGCTGCTCCTGTCACTGCCTGAGGTTCGGCGCGAGCTGGACGAGTGGTACGCGGGGAAAAAATGACTGGAGGACGCATGGTAAAGATTGGTGTAACCGGGGTCGCAGGCCTCATTGGCTGGCACACGAGATGCCGGCTGCAGGCCGAAGACGGTGTTGAAGTGGTGGCTGCTGGACGTGAGCTCTTTGACAGCGCGACGGCGCTCGAGCGCTTCGTCAGTGACTGCGATGCGGTTATCCATCTGGCCGGGATGAATCGCGGGGACGATGCCGAAATGCGTCAGGTCAACGTAGGACTCGCCGAGTCATTGACGTCGGCATGTGAGCGGGCGGGGGTCACGCCACACGTGGTGTTTTCGTCGTCAACCCACATAGACAAGGATACCGTGTACGGCCAGTCTAAGCGGAAGGCCGCCGAGATCTTCGCAGAGTGGGCGGATCGGCGAGGCGCGCGCTTTACCAATCTGGTGCTTCCCCATGTGTTTGGAGAGTGTGGGCGACCTTACTACAATTCCGTGGTTTCGACGTTCTGCTATCAGTTGGCCCGAGGGGAGACGCCCTCCATCGCGCATGATGGGCAGCTGGAGCTGTTGCACGCTCAGGAAGTGGCGGAGCTGGCGTTGGCCGCGATTCGCTCCGGCAGGACGGGAGAGCAGCGTCCGGCGGGTCGCGAGATGCGCGTGTCCGAGATGCTGAACTCGGTAACGGCGCATGCGGAACGCTATCGGGCTGGCGTTATCCCGGAGTTTCGAGATGTCTTCGAGTTGCGGCTGTTCAATACGTTCCGCTCGTATCTGTTTCCGGACTACTACCCCAGGCCGCTGAAGCTGCATGCCGATAATCGGGGCGCCCTCTTCGAGGGTGTAAAAACGGACCATGGGGGGCAGGCATTTCTCTCGACTACGAAGCCCGGAATCACTCGGGGCGATCATTTCCACTTCAATAAGGTGGAGCGCTTTCTGGTTCTCCAGGGCGAGGCCATTATTCGGTTGCGACGGATGTTCGATGACCGGGTGATCGAGTTTCCCGTGAGCGGTTCCGAGCCCGCTTTCGTGGATATGCCGACACTCCACACGCACAACATAACGAATGTCGGCGGAGGCGAGTTGTTGACACTTTTCTGGTCCCACGAGATTTTCGATCCGGACAACCCCGATACCTATCGTGAACCCGTTAGCTAACTGTCCAGGTCTATGATGCATATGAAGGTTATGACCATCCTGGGTACTCGCCCGGAGATTATTCGTCTTTCCCGGGTGATGGCCGCGCTGGATCGGGTAGTCGACCACAAGATCGTGCACACTGGACAGAATTACGACTACGAACTCAACGACGTATTCTTCGAGGAACTGGGCGTGCGCCGGCCTGACTATTTTCTCGACGTCGACACGTCATCGCTGGGGCGTACGCTCGGGGAGATCCTGATCAAGGCGGAGGAGGTACTGCTGAAGGAGAAGCCCGATGCCGTGCTGGTGCTGGGTGACACCAACAGCGCCGTCGCCACCTTGATGGCGAAGAGAATGAAGATACCGACGTATCACATGGAAGCCGGCAATCGCTCCTTCGATGCCAACGTTCCGGAGGAGATCAACCGGAAAATGGTCGATCATCTGGCCGATTTCAACCTCGTCTACACCGAGCATGCGCGGCGGCATCTGCTCAGCGAAGGGCTGCCGCACCGATTTGTCTATCTGACCGGCTCGCCGATGCGGGAGGTGCTGGAGCATGTATTGCCGCAGATCGAGCGGTCCGATGTCCTGAATACCCTGGGTCTGGAGCGCGGCAAGTATTTCATCGTCAGCGTACACCGGGAAGAGAACGTGGATAGCCGGGACAACCTCCGTAAGGTGGTGGATGCCCTGAAGGGCCTCAACGAGGCATTCGACTATCCGGTAGTAGTCTCTACGCATCCCCGTACCCGCAATCGCCTGGAGAAACAGGGATTGGAGGATGGCGGCGAAGCCATTCGCTTTCTCAAACCGTTCGGGTTCTTCGACTACAACCATCTGCAGATGCATGCGTTCTGCGCCGTGTCCGATAGCGGAACCATCAGCGAGGAGGCCTCTATTCTGGGGTTTCCCGCGGTTACGCTCAGGCGCTCCATTGAAAGGCCGGAGGCGCTCGATGCCGGTGCCATTGCCCTTACGGGGCTCGACAGGCGCGTGCTGGTGGAGGGGGTCCGCATCGCGACGGCCGACCGAGATGTGTTCTCCGGCACCGAGCGTGAAATACCCGCCGAATATCGTGTACGTAATACCTCCGAACGGGTTGTGCGCCTGATCGCAGGTACGGCCAAGCTGGCCAACCGCTGGCGAAATATGGACCAATTCAGCCGCTATGACTGGAGTTGAGAGCGGCGATAGCGGCGAGTCCTCTCCGCTGAAAGTTCTCGCTGTTCACCGATACTACTGGCCGGATGCGCCCCCGTATGCGTCGATGCTCCGGCGAATTGTCTGCCGCTGGCGCGACGATGGTCACCGGGTCGAGGTGTTGTCCTCGCAGCCCTCCTACAAGGCCGGGCTCGAGAACGTTCGCCGACCAAAAGGGGAGCATGTAGACGGGGTGGAAGTCATCCGCCTGAACCTGCCTAACGAGGTTCGTCGGCCGGTGGTACGTATCGTGAATGCGCTGAGACTTGGTCTTGCGCTGCTTTGGCGAACTTTAAGCCGGCGGTACGACGTCATCATGGTTTCGACTGCACCTCCGGTCCTTGGAGGAGCTGCTGCGGCGCTCGCGGCGAAGCTAACCGGTGCACGCTTCATCTATCACTGCATGGATATCCACCCGGAGGTGGGCCGGGTTTCCGGGGAGTTTGCGCACCCTTTCGTCTTTGGTCTGCTTCGAAAGCTGGATAATTGGAGCTGCCGGCGGGCCGAACCGGTTGTCGTGCTCTCGGCCGACATGGAGGCGACACTAAGAGAACGGCCTGGTGGCGATCGGCTCTCCATCGCGATACTCAACAATTTCAGCCTGCCGTCGGAAGGACCGATACCGACGGAGTCGCCATTCGAAATCTCCCCTGACCGCTTTACGGTAGTTTTTGCCGGCAATATTGGACGCTTTCAGGGACTGGAGTCGGTAATACAGGCAATGGAGCGGCTTAAGGAAAGCGATGACGTCGAGTTCATCCTGATGGGTGACGGCGTGGCCAAGGCGGAGCTTGAGGAAAAGGCTCGAAAGTGTGGTGCCAGGGTTCGCTTCTTGGGGCACCAGCCTGTTGAGGTGGCCAAGGCCGTCATGCGTGAGGTGGACGCCGGTTTCGTGAGTTTGTTGCCTGGTATGTACCGCTACGCATACCCAAGTAAAACAATGACCTATTTAGAACAGGGCTGTCCGTTGATCGTGGCTGTGGAAGAAGAGAGCGAGCTGGCCCAGGACGTTTCGAATCAGGGATATGGCTACGCTGTGCCCGTGGGAGACAGTGAGGCGCTTGCGCGTCTGCTAGCGGAGCTGGCCAATGATCCTTCTTGGCGGGATGAAATGCGCGCCAAGGCTCAGAAGAAGGCGGCTATTGATTTCTCCGAGGCGGTGATGCTCGAGAAGTGGTCCAGTCTGCTCTTGAAAGAAAGGGAGCGCTCGATCCAGTGACACACCAGGACGTTATTATAATTGGTGCGCCGCGTTCCGGAACCAATATGCTTAGGGATGTGCTGTGCTCGCTCGAGGGTGTCGCCACCTGGCCATGCGACGAGATCAACTACATTTGGCGCCATGGGAATGTGCGGTACGGGTCGGATGAGTTTGTTCCGTCGATGGCAGATGGAACCATTGCAAAATATATTCGTCGTCAGTTCGACTGGGTAGCACGCAGATACCGGGCTCATACGGTCGTGGAGAAGACGTGTGCGAACTCGTTGCGCGTCCCGTTCGTCGATCGCGTGGTTCCACAGGCCCGCTATCTTTTTATCTACCGTGATGGCTTTGATGCGGTAGGGTCGGCGATGAAGCGCTGGAAGGCGCAGCTGGATATTCCCTATCTGGCGCGGAAGGCGCGCTTCGTGCCGGCGACGGATCTCCCCTACTATGCTTTTCGCTATTTCTGGAATCGGGTCTATCGCCTCTTCTCCGGGGAGGAGCGCCTGGCGTTCTGGGGACCTCAACTCGACGGCATGCAGCGCCTGCTGGAAAAATATTCCCTGGAGGAGGTATGTGCGCTTCAGTGGAAGCGCTGCGTCGAGATGTCGCACAACGCCCTTGAACAACTGCCGCATGAGCGCGTTTGCAGTGTGCGCTATGAACACTTCGTGGACCGCCCGCTGGATGAGTTCTCCCGCATCGCCGGATTTCTCGGATTGGAGGTGTCGGAGGCGCAGCTCGCCAGAGCAGTACGCGATGTTTCGGCGAAGAGCGTTGGCCGAGGTCGTCACGAGCTGGGGGAGGACCTGGTGAATCGGCTGGCACCTTTGGTTGGCGAGACGCGGCAGGCGATGGGGTATGTGTGACGTCGGAGGCGGTTGAGGCCGGGTCGGTACCGCGAGGGCTGTCGGTGCCGCAGGCAACGCTCAAGCGTGGCTTCGACATCGGCGCGGCGGGTTTCGGACTGTTGTTCACCGGCTGGCTGATCGTTCTAGCTTGGCTGGCGGCGACGGTAGACACTCGGGCCAACGGTTTCTTCACTCAGGATCGTGTTGGTCGTCACGGGCGTGTATTTCGTGTGGTCAAGATCCGCACCATGCGCCCGTCGCGTACTGTCGATACGACTGTCACGACCCGCGATGATCCCCGGATTACGTCGCTCGGCCGGTCGCTCCGTCGCACCAAGATTGACGAGCTGCCGCAGCTCTGGAACGTACTTCTCGGGCATATGAGCTTTGTCGGACCGCGGCCGGACGTGCCGGGCTACGCCGATGTGCTTAAGGGCGCGGACCGGGTGATCCTCTCGGTCCGGCCAGGAATTACCGGGCCGGCAACGCTGAAGTATCGCGATGAAGAGATGTTACTGGCTGCGCAGGAGGACCCGGAGGCGTATAACCGCGAGGTCATCTACCCCGACAAGGTGCGTCTCAACCGGGAGTACGTGGAGAACTGGTCGTTCCGGAGCGACCTCCGATATATCTGGTGGACGGTAACAAGATGAGACCCTGGCCGAGTCATGACGCCGACGAGATCGAAGCTGTACAACGTGTCCTGGCATCAGGGCGCGTGAATTACTGGAATGGCGAGGAGGGACGGGCGTTCGAACGCGAATTCGCGGCATTCCACGGCATACCGTATGCGGTAGCGGTGGCGAATGGCAGCGTAGCGCTGGAGCTTGCTCTGCGGTCCCTGGGGATCGGAGAGGGTGACGAGGTGATCGTTACGCCTCGCACGTTCCTGGCTTCCGCCTCCAGCATCGTGATGTGCGGGGCACGACCCGTGTTTGCGGACGTCGATCCGGTCAGCCAGAACATTACGCCGGAAACGGCGCGTGCCGTACTCACGGAGCGTACCCGCGCCGTCATGACGGTCCACGTGGCCGGATGGCCATGTGACATGCCGGGGTTTATCGAGTTGGCGCGGGAGAAGGATCTGAGGCTGATCGAAGATTGCGCGCAGGCTCACGGTGCCACGATCAACGGCCACCCAGTCGGGTCCTTTGGCGACGCGGCGGCGTTTTCGTTCTGTACGGACAAGATCATGACCACCGGAGGAGAAGGTGGCATGGTGCTGTTCCGGGACGAGGGCGCGTGGCGCCGGGGTTGGAGCTATAAGGATCACGGCAAGGACTGGGACGCCGTGTATAACCGTGAACATCCGCCGGGATTCCGCTGGCTGCACGAGTCGTTCGGGACCAACTGGCGTCTCACCGAGATGCAGTCCGCTGTCGGTCGCGTTCAGTTACGGAAGCTTCCCGAGTGGAGCGCGCAACGGCGTGCTAATGCACAAGTGCTGACTGAGGCTTTCTCAGGGCAGCCCGCCTTGCGACTGACCGTACCGCCGGTATATATCGGCCATGCCTATTACAAGTATTACGCCTTTATCCGGCCCGAACGTCTCAAAGCGGGATGGGATCGTGACCGAGTCACCGCTGCGATTCGGGAGCGTGGGGTGCCGTGCATGCAGGGGTCTTGTTCAGAGGTGTACCTGGAGAAGGCGTTTGACGGGATCGGATTGCGTCCTGACGAGCGGTTGCCGGCCGCTCAGGAGCTTGGTGAGACAAGCCTGATGTTCGTGGTGCACCCCACGTTGACGGAGGCCGATATGGCCCATATCGCTGACGTCGCCCGGGATGTGTTGGGGGAGGCGACTCAATAGGCAGGTTTGGTTATCGGATGCCAAAGGCAGCCGACCTGCACAAGGACACCGCCGTGGACATCATTGACCGCCTCGAGTAAGCGGGATACGTGTTAGGCCCATCTCTGCCACGCCGGCCAGTAGCAGTGGCGTGAATGGAGCGAAGCGGGCTGCATCCACGCACTTGGACATCTGAAGGGAAACGGAAACGCATGAACGTTCTTTCGTTAATCGGGCGCGAGGCGCCGTTGTTTGACGAGGACCTGACGCGGTACCGAAGCGAACTCGCTGAGCGGGTGGCCGGGGGGCGGTTCCTGGTCATCGGTGGGGCAGGGACCATCGGCCAGGCGGTGGTGCGGGAGGTCTTTCGCCGTAATCCGGCGGCGCTCGACGTGGTCGATATCAGCGAGAACAACCTGGTGGAGTTGGTGCGGGACCTGCGGAGTAGCCTCGGCTACATCGACGGGGATTTCCGCACATTTGCGCTCGACGCCGGCTCCGTCCCGTTCGACGCACTCATGCGGGAGGAGTGTGGTTATGACTATGTTCTGAATCTCTCGGCGCTAAAGCATGTGCGGTCTGAAAAGGACCCGTACAGCCTCATGCGCATGGTCGAGGTGAATATCGAGAATACCCTGCGCACGGCGCGTTGGGCTCGGGAGAAGGGGGCGAGTAAGTACTTCTGCGTGTCCACGGACAAGGCGGCGGCCCCGGCGAATATGATGGGGGCGAGCAAGCGGATCATGGAGCTGTTCCTGATGCGCGAGAGCGAAACCCTCCCGGTATCCATGGCCCGTTTCGCGAATGTGGCCTTTTCCGACGGAAGTCTTCTTCACGGCTTCAATCAACGCCTCTTAAAGCGGCAGCCGTTGTCCGCACCCAACGATGTACGCCGCTATTTCGTCACGGACAGGGAGTCGGGGGAACTCTGCCTGCTCTCCTGCATGCTCGGGGAGAACCGCGATGTCTTCTTCCCGAAACTGAGTGAACGCCTGCACCTGACGACGTTCTCCGAGATCGCCGTGCGCTATCTCGCCGCGCTGGGTTACGAGGCCGTCGCGTGTTCGACCGAGGTGGAGGCGCGTGCCAGCGTGGAGGAGATGGCCGCGAAAGGGCAGTGGCCCTGCTATTTCTTTGCCAGTGACACGACCGGTGAGAAGGACTTCGAAGAGTTCTATACGGATGGCGAGGACCTGGACTGGGAGCGTTTCCGGAACCTGGGTGTGATCCGTAACCCGCCCGAGTACGATGCCGACAAGCTCGACTATTTTCTGAGGGCTGTCAGTAGATTGCGCTTTGCCGGCCGCTGGGAGAAACGCGGTCTCGTCGAGCTCTTCAATGAGTTGGTTCCGGAGTTTGCCCATAAAGAAACGGGCCGATATCTGGATGGGCGGATGTGATCATGCAACGCGTACTGGATATGCTGTTTTCGGCGATCGCGCTGCTTGTCCTGGCGCCCTTGCTGATTCCTGTCGTCCTTATCCTTCGATTCACGGGCGAGGGGGAGGTTTTCTTTCGTCAGGACCGTGTGGGAGAAGGGGGGCGAACGTTCCGTTTGCTCAAGTTCGCCACGATGTTGAAAAACAGCCCTAACATGGGGACCGGTACGGTTACCGTAACCGATGATCCTCGTGTCCTTCCGTTCGGGCGTTTTTTGCGCAAGACGAAGCTCAACGAGCTGCCCCAGCTCCTGAATATCCTGACCGGCGACATGAGCATTATCGGCCCCCGGCCGCAGACACGCCGGTGTTTTGATGCCTTCCCGGAAGAGGCACAGGCCGATATCGTCAAGGTCCGACCGGGACTCTCCGGAATCGGCTCCATCGTTTTTCGCGGTGAGGAATCGCTCTACGCTGGCGTGGAGGATCCGGATGATCTGTATGACCGGTTGATCATGCCGTACAAGGGGGAGCTGGAGAGGTGGTACGTGGCACGACGTGGGCCGGGGCTGTATTTCCTTCTAATCGGGCTCACGGCTTGGATAGTACTGTTCCCGGGGAGTCGGATCGTTTGGCGGCTGTTTCCGGGGCTGCCCAATCCCCCCAATGAACTCGCCGATAAGCTGTAACGGCTTGATGCGCTACATAGCGAGTGCCAGCCGTCTTTGTAGAGTGGCTCGGCAGTAGTCGTGACGTTTGTGAGCCAGGGGGTGCAGCCGATAATTCCGGTACTGTTGTGCGGTGGTTCCGGGGAAAGGCTGTGGCCGCTTTCGCGGGCCCGCCATCCCAAGCAGTATATTTCGCTTGTTGATGGGAACAGCCTGCTGCAGCAGGCGGCGTTGCGAATTGCGGGTGTCCCGCAGAGTGCGCCGCCTGTGACAGTCGCGAATGCGCATCACCGTTTCCTCGTCGCCGAACAGCTCCAGGCCGCAGACATCGCGCCGGGCGCAATGCTGCTGGAGCCGGCGGCGCGGAATACGGCGCCGGCGGTCGCGGCCGCGGCCATGTGGGCCCTCGAACAGGATCCGGAGGCGGTGCTGCTCGTCGCGCCTTCCGATCATCTCGTACGGGATGTCAGTGCCTTTCACGACGCGGTCTCCCGCGGCATGGATCACGCCCGTTCGGGTTACCTCGTGACGTTCGGGATCATTCCCGATGCCCCCGAGACCGGGTATGGCTATATCCGAAGCGGTGCGGCCATCGCCGACGGCGTGCAGGCGGTGGATGCGTTCGTCGAGAAGCCGGATGCGCAGACAGCGGCGCGTTACCTTGCCGAGGGCGGGTATCACTGGAACAGCGGGATCTTCCTGTTCGCCGCACAGCGGTACCTGGACGAGCTTGCGGCGTACCGGCCGGATATCCTCGAGGCGGTCACGGCGGCGTGGGCCGGGCGTCAGGAGGACCTGGACTTCATCCGGCTGGACGAGGCGGCATTCGCGGCCTGCCCGGCGGAGAGCATCGACTACGCGGTGATGGAGCACACGCGGGACGCCGCGGTCGTGCCCATGGACTGCGGCTGGAGCGACCTGGGGAGCTGGGGGACGCTCCACGCCGTCGGCGAGCGAAGCGAGGAGACGGACAACGTCCTGATCGGCGACGTCGTGGCCGAGGATACCCAGGGCTCCTATATCCGTTCCGAAGGGCGTCTTGTCGCTGCGGTGGGTCTGCGGGATGCCGTGATCGTGGAGACGGCGGATGCGGTGCTCGTTGCCGACCGCGAGCGCGTCCAGGACGTGAAGCGCATCGTCGCGCGCCTGGAGGCGGAGGGCCGGGACGAGGCCACGGTCCATCGCCGGGTCAATCGTCCATGGGGTGCCTATGAGGGCATCGCCTCGGCGGAACGCTTCCAGGTGAAGCGCATCACGGTCAATCCGGGGCAGCAGCTGTCGCTGCAGATGCACCATCACCGGGCCGAGCACTGGATCGTGGTGAAGGGCACGGCCCGCGTGTGGCGGGGGGAGGAGAGCTTCCTGTTGACCGAGGACCAGTCGACGTACGTGCCGCTCGGCACGGCCCACCGGCTGGAGAACCCGGGGGTGATCCCGCTGGAGCTCATCGAGGTCCAAACCGGGAGCTACCTCGGCGAGGACGATATCGTGCGCTTCGAGGATGCCTATGCGCGGGAGTAGTCGGGCCGGGGGCCTGTCGGGAGTCGCCGAGCTACGGGTTCGGAGGCCTGGGATGTCGCACACCTGCGGTGCACGACCTACCCGCTCTGTCGGCTGCCAGGAGCAGCCGACCTACTTGAGGCGGGTTAAAGCGTGTCCATGATTGATTGTCGGCTGCCGGGAGCAGCCGACCTACCTGGGGTGTAGGTCGGGCACGGCCGTAGGCCGTGTGCGGCGTTCCTGCTGATACGCAGCGGTCGTCGAGCTCCCGTGGCATTGTCGCCAGCCGATCCCGGGCAAGTGGTGGCCTTTGCCTGGGGTTTGATAGGCTTGCACGAAAGAAACCAGACTCCGGATAGATTGACGCCATGCACCCCCTGATCCAACGCAAGCGTAAGGATATCGTCGCAGCTTGTCAGCGTTACGGTGTGCGGCGCCTGGAGGTGTTTGGCTCGGCGGCGCGGGGTGCGGATTTCGATGATCGTCGCTCGGATGTGGACTTCCTGGTGGAGTTCGCGCCGGATAGCGCCGCCGCCTCCTCGCTGCAGGAATATTTGGCATTCCGTGCTGAGCTGGAGAAAATCCTGGACCGTCCTGTCGACCTGCTCCCTGTGGATGGCACTCGCAACCCCTATGTCCGTGCCGAGATTGATCGTAGCCGGGAAGAGGTCCATGCGGCGTGATCCTAGGGCCTAACTGTGGGATGCGCGTGAAGCCGCTCGAGCTGTCGCTTCCTTCATCGACGGGGCTGACGAGGCCGAGTATCTGAATAATCCGTTGTTACGCTCAGCGGTGGAACGGCAACTCGAGATTGTCGGCGAGGCTTTGGGTCAGCTGGAGAAGGTTGCACCGGAGCTGGCTGAAGAGATCCCGGAACTTCGTGCAGCGGTGGATCTCCGGAACATCCTGATCCACGGCTACGCAAAGGTGAATGACCGAATCATCTGGAATGTCGCGTGCAAGGACTTGCCTCGCCTGGCCGGTGAACTGGATGTGCGCCTGCAAGAGCCGGAATCCCGATTTCCCCGACGTCGTGCAAGGTGCCGGAAGAATGGCTCATGCGTATCAGGGCCAGATGTCGGCTGCCAGAAGCAGCCGACCTTGTGTTTTCGACGGTAAGGGTTTGTAGCCCTTAGTGTCGGTCCCGGGGACGCCTGGGAGAGAGGGGAGCAGGGAGGCTGTAGCCAACCTTCGGCCTGCAGGACAGAGCCTGCGAG
>WBJT01000034.1_pt1 | contig 22348 bp, 18 predicted proteins | sample 5109881 | NCBI WGS metagenome assembly WBJT01 (sample SAMN11895465, study PRJNA545514) | wastewater metagenome | isolation source: saline BTEX enrichment culture, original innoculum from Kuwait petroleum... | place: USA:Stillwater, OK | collected 2018-09-01
CGCCGCCTCCACCAAAATCTCGAATAGAAACAGCGGCTTAAAGCCGCTGTTTCTTTTTCTGCCTGATGATTTTCCGACTCCCTCCCGGCACTCCGGTGATAGAGGCCCGGCATGTACGTACCGCGTGAGCCGTTTATCATTAGCCCTCGAATAGCTGCCACAAGGATCAATGCGCATGACCGGCGAACCCACCCGCCAGTCCGAGACGCTGCGTCCGAACGCCCTGCTCACCTTCGTGATGGCGGTGGCGTGCGGCGTGGCGGTCGCCAACATCTACTACGCCCAGCCGCTGCTCGACACGTTGGCCCGTGACTTCGGGGTCTCCCGGGGCACGGCGGGGCTGATCATCACCATGACCCAGCTCGGCTACGCTGCCGGGCTGATCCTGCTGGTACCGCTGGGGGACCTGCTGGAGCGACGACGGCTGATCACCGTGGTGTCGTTCGGTACCGCCCTCGCCCTGGCCGGCACGGCACTGGCCCCGGGGATCGGGATTTTCATCCTGTGCGCGCTGGCGACGGGCGTCACCGCCGTGGTCGCACAGATCCTCGTGCCCTTCGCTGCGCACCTGGCGAGCGACGCGGAGCGCGGCCGGGTGGTTGGCCGGGTGATGAGCGGGCTGCTGCTCGGCATCCTGCTCGCGCGGGTCATCTCCGGCGGCATCGCGGACGCCTTCGGCTGGCGCACGGTCTTCGCCCTGGCCGCGGCGCTGATGGTGATCCAGGCGCTGGTCCTGGCCCGGCTGCTGCCCCGCGAGCGCAGCCACAACCGCATGTCCTACGGGCGGCTGCTGCTCTCCGTGCTGACCCTGATGCGCGAGGAGCCGCTGCTGCGCCGGCGCATCTTCTACGGCGCCATGGTCTTTGCGGCCTTCAGCGCCTTCTGGACAACGATGCCCTTCCTGCTTGCGGGCGCGCCGTATCACTACAACGACTCGGTGATCGGCCTGTTCGGCCTGCTCGGCGTGGCCGGCGCGCTGTGCGCCAACCTCGCCGGCCATCTCCATGACGGCGGCCGCTCCCGCGCCGGTACCGGCAGCTTCCTGGCGATGATCGCGTTGAGCTTCCTGGTGATGGCGATGTTCGCGGAGCAGCTGGTGGCCATCATGGTGGGGATCATCCTGCTGGACCTCGGCGTGCAGGGCACGCAGATCCTCAACCAGAGCGCGATCTACCAGCTCCGCCCGGAGGCCCGCGGGCGCATCACCACCGCGTACATGACCTGCTACTTCCTAGGCGGTGCGGCGGGTTCGGCGGCCGCCGCCTACCTGTACGTGCTCGGCGGCTGGACCGGGGCCTGTGCCCTGGGCGGCGCCTTCGGTGTGCTCGGCGTGCTGTTCTGGCTGACGGAGTTCCGGCCCGGCACGGCCGCACGGGCCGCGAGCGTCTGCGCGCAGCGCTGATCCCACCCGGGACTCACAAATCGCGGAAATAGCCCACCATGCGCTCACGCCCGGACGTGTCGGGCAACGCACCATGGGCGGCGCCGACGTTGTCCGCGGCGTGGGCCGGATCGCTGGTGGCGGGAATGGCGCAGGTCACCGCCGGGTGCGAGACGATGAACTTCAGGAAGTACTGCGCCCAGCTGGAGGCCCCGACCTCCCCGGCCCACGCGGGCAGCGCCCGGCCGCGCACACGGCGGAACAGCGTACCCCGCTCGAAAGGCTCGTTGACCAGCACCGCCACGCCGCGGTCCGCCGCGGCCGGGAGCAGACGCTGCTCCGCGTTACGCTGGACGATGTTGTAGTTGAACTGGACGAAGTCGATGGGCTCGCGCTCGACGATCCCGGCCAGCTCCCGGTGCATGTCGCTGCGGTAGTGGGTCACGCCGATGTAGCGCACCCGCCCCGCCTCCCGCCAGCGCCTGAGGGTATCGAGCTGGGTGCGCAGGTCGACGAGGTTGTGTACCTGCACGAGCTCCAGCCGGCCACCGCCCATGCGCTCGCCGGAGCGCTCCATCTGGGCAATCCCGTTCTCGCGGCCACGGGTCCAGACCTTCGTGGCCATGAACAGCTCGTCGGCGATGCCGAGCTGCCGCGCGAGCGCCCCGACCACCGCCTCCGCGTGACCGTACATGGGCGAGGAGTCCACCAGTCGCCCGCCGCCCTCGAAGAACCGGCTCATCACACCCTGCAGCGGCGCCATCGCCGCCGGATCACCGGGGTCCACGTCGAAGGTACGGGCCGTTCCGAGCCCGATGACGGGGATGCGCTCAGCGCTGGCCGGGATCGACCGGCGGATCAACGGCCCCGTCGCCGCCCGCAGCCGGACCGGGCCGAATACCGCCACGGCCCCCGCGGCCGCCGACCACCCGAGGAAGCGCCGTCGGCTGATGCCGCCATCAGGCGCTGATCGACTCCGTCGCCGGCTCATCACCCACCTCCAGGCGCGCCTGTCGCGCCAGATTGCCCTGTATGACACCCAGCCGGTAGCCGATCGCCGCCCAGATCAGACCGAGCGGCGCAGCCACCACGGCGATGCCCGCCACGCCCAGCCCCAGCGCTCCAAGCGCCGTGTACACCCAGCCCGCCAGGGCGTCACCGCCCCGATAGACCACCGTATCGATGAAATTCTTGCTCTTGTATTTCTGCATCCGCGGTACGACGGTGAACAGCATCTCGCGCCCCGGCCGCGCCACGGCATAGTTGCCCGAACGCCGCAGCACCTGGAAGACCACCAGCACGGCCAGCACCGGCAACGCCGCGAGCACCAGGAACCCTGCAGCCACGATCAGCGGCACCAGCGCCAGCGCCCGGCCCAGGCCGATACGGCGGACCAGACGGCCGGTAACGAAGAGCTGCACCCCCACCGTCAGCGCGTTGGTGGCAAGGTCCATGGCGGCGAAAACGCTGGTACGGTCGCCGGTGTCCGCGAACGCGCGCTCGACGATGGTGGCCTGGGCAAAATAGAGGAACGTCGCCAGGGTCGTGTACAGCCAGATGAAGGCGCAGATGCCGAGAAGATAGCGCGATCCGGCAACGGCACGGACACCTTCGAGCACCCTGCCGCCCAGGGCCTGTTCGCTGCCGTCCCCCCGCAGGCCGCCGTCGTCGCGGCGGTACGACCACCGGTTGAGGGCAGCCATGCACGGCAACGTCAGTGCCAGCACGCCCGCCGCCAGCGGAAGCAGCGCATGCGGCTGAACCATCTGAACCAGTACGGCCGTCAGCCCCGGCCCCAGAATGGCCCCCGCGCTGCCGCCCGCCGCGATGGCGCCGAACAGCCGCGCAGCCTGGGCGTCGTCGAACAGGTCGACCATGAAGCTCCAGAACACGGAGACGACGAACAGGTTGAATACCGAGAGCCACACGAAGAACGCCCTCGCCCCCCAGGCCATACCCCAGTCGGAGCGCAGCCACAGCCAGAAGCCGAGGATGCAGGCGATGAAGATGCCGTAAACCGCGGGGATCAGGACGCTACGCCGGAAGCGCGCTGCCAGCGCCGCAAACACCGGCACCGCCAGCAGCATGGCGACGAACGTGGCGGTGAACAGCCACTGCATGTGCTCCACCCCGCCGCGCACCCCCATCTCGTCGCGTACCGGCCGCAGGATGTAGTAGCTGCAGAGCAGGCAGAAATAGTAGAGGAATGCCGCCGCCAGGCCCGGCAGCTCCCCGCGCCGGAACAGCAGCACCCGCGCGAGAAGCCGCGCCTGAGGGGCGCCACCGGGTTCGTCGGCCATCGCCACGCTGCCTCGGCCACGCGAAGGATCGTTCATCCAGCATAGCAGCCGCCCGCTCCGGCAACGCCGGCACCGGCCACGCGGCAATGGGCGAACGGGATCACCGGTATGGCGGCGGGCGCGTCCGCGTTAGTAACCTTGGGGCATGAACCGGAGAGTGAACGGAAACGCGACGATGAACGACGGCGACGGTGTGACGCGCCTCCCTGCGCCGCTGAGTGCCCCGGTCGGCACCGGAGGGACGGCATGACGGAGGACCATCGACAACGCAGCCCGGCCACGGCACGGAACCGCGAGCCGATCCTGGCGGTACTCCGGGAGACGATCCCGGAACGCGCCCGCGTGCTCGAGGTGGCCAGCGGCACCGGCGAGCACGCGGCGTTCTTCACTGCCGCGATGCCCGGCTGGACGTGGCAGCCCAGCGATCCGCAGCCGGCCGCTCTGGCGTCCATCAGGGCCTGGCGGCCCTACGGCGGCGACGGCCTGCTCGTGCCGCTGGAGCTGGACGTCACCGCCGAGTGGCCGGTGGCCGGCCCGCTGGACGCGCTCGTGGCCATCAACCTGATCCATATCTCGCCCTGGCGGGTCACCGAGGCGCTGATGGCCGGGGCCGGCCGTCTCCTCGCCGACGGCGGTGTTCTGGTGCTCTACGGGCCCTACCGGGAAAACGGAGAACACACGGCGTCGAGCAACGCCGCCTTCGACGCAGACCTCCGCGCCCGCGATCCGCAATGGGGCGTCCGCGACCTGGAGGCGGTGACAGAGGCCGCGGCGGTGCACGGCCTGATGCTAGAGCAGCGTCACGCGATGCCCGCCAACAATCTCACCGTCGTCTTCCGCCGTTCCGCCGGGACCGGCTGACCCGCCGCGGCGGGACCGGCTCAGTCCGCGGCGCCGGTCAGCCCGTCACTGCTGCGCAGCGCCAGGTGGACGGGCGGAGCCATTTTTCCACCGTCACCGCTCCCGCGCGTCTGCGTCTCAGTGTCGGCGACCCGGCGGCGGTCACGCACGGTCTCGAAGGCGGACGCCAGACGCGCCAGCGCCGGGCGCTCGTCCGGATGTGCGAGCGCCAGGGAGAACGGCGTAATCGCCCGGTGGTAGGCGGCGAGCTGACCGTCCGGAACGGAGGTGCCGTCCGGCAGCGCGACCTTCAGGGGGTCGTGGGGCGTGCCGTTGACCCGGATCTCGAAATGCAGGTGCGGCCCGGTGGCCTCACCGGACTCGCCGACGTAGCCGATCACCTGCCCCTGGTGCACGTGGGTCCCGCTGTGCATCCCCTTCGCGAAGCGGTGCAGGTGCCCGTAACGCGTGGCGTACGGCCCGAAGTGCCGGATCTTCACCAGCCGGCCGTACCCGTGGCTGTGCCCGGCGAAGGTCACCGTCCCGTCCCCCGCGGCACGGATCGGTGTGCCGATGGGCGCGGCGAGGTCCACCCCGTGATGGGGGCGATAAATGTGCAGGGTCGGATGCCAGCGCCGCTCGGTGAACGGCGAGCTGACCCGGGTATAGTTCACCGGCGTGCGCAGCAGCGACGGCGACAGCGACTCGCCGTCGTCGTCGTAGTAGTGGATGTCCCCGGCATCATCCTCGTACCGATAGGCCTCCAGCGTGTGGCCGCGGTTGGTCAGGCGGGCGGCGAGGACGGGCCCGGTGCCGATTCGCCGGCCACGGGCGCTGCGCTCCACGTAGGCGACGGAGAAACGCGCCCCGCGCCGGAGATCCCGGCGGAAATCGACCTTCCAGTGGAAGATCTTCGTGAACACGGCGGCGACGCCGGCCGGCACCCCGGCACCGGCCATGGCCCCGGACAGCGATCCATTGACCTGGCCGGCCGCGACACGCACGGCATAGTGCACCGGGGCCTGCTCAATATGCGCATCGACGCCGTTCGCCCCGGCCGTCACCACCAGCGTGCGCTCCGGCCCGGGCTCGTAGCGCAGCCCTGCAAAGTCGCCCGACGGGGTGGTATGGAACGAGACCTGATCCCCGGGATGAAGCGTGGCCATGGTCCGTTTCGCGAGACCGTCGTCCAGGACCCGTACGAGTACGCCGGCCCCGAAGCCGGCGCGCTCGAACAGCGCCGAGAGGGTATCCCCCGGCTGGACACGGTAATCGGACCATCGGGGTGTCTCCGTAACGCGCATCTCCGCCAGCGGCGGCGGCGGGGGATCACCGCTCAACGGCCCCGCATCCGCCGGGGCCATGGCGGGCTCCGGCGTACCGGCATCCCCGTCTTCAGCGGTGAAAGGCTCCGGCTCTGTCGCCAGGACCGTTTCCGTATCCCCGACCGTCGCCCGGGCATCGGCGTGATCGAGCAGCCGGTGCGCCGCGAAGAGTCCCGCGAGGGAGGCAAGAGTCAGGTAGGCCGCGATACGAATGCGCCGCGAAGGACGCCGGGAGCCGGGAAATGACGCCATGTTTCATGCCAGTTCGGTGTTCGGTTGCGCTGCCGGGCACGGTGACCGGGGTGCCGTTGTGCCCGCCCGGAAGCCGCGTCACCATAACATGGCCGCAAGCCGCGGCACGTGCCGCATCCGTCAAAATACGGCGGTCTCACTCGAACCGTAGCGCCTCGCCATTGCTGTCGAAGGCGAGGTACGGCGTCAGATCCCCGCCGGCGTGCACCGTGCGCACCATGGCCTTGAGCTGCTCGTCGGTCTCCGCATCGCTCGGCGGACGACCGTCACGCCCGGCGAGCGCGGCCGCGAGCAGGATCTGCCAGCGCTCGCCCTGAGCCCGGGACTCCTCGACCAGCGCCTCGAAGCTCTCGACTTCCTCGGGACGCCTGTCCACGTACATCACCGGCAGCAGCGCCCCGCCCCGGCCGGCCCGGTATCGCGCCGCCTGACCCTCATCGTGGTCCTCGGGCAGCTCGACGCGCAGGCACACGAACAGCAGCCGCTGCGGCTCGGGCTGGGCACGGGCCGCCTGCAGAAACGAGGCGAAGTCGGTAATGGCATTCATTATCAGGACCTCCCCGCGTCGTCGCTCACGCCCTGTGCCAGGCCGGCCCAGTCCCAGTCATCGCGACCGTGGGCAATCCCGGCGATCAGGCGCTGCCGGCACAGATCCGCCAGCGGCATGGGCACCCCGGCCCTGGCTGCCGCCTCGCCGGCGAGGGTGAGGTCCTTGAGGCCGAGCGGCATGGGGAAGCCCGCGGGCTGGTATGTCCGGGCCGCGATCCGTGCACCGTAGCCCTGATGAACCGGACTCGCGAACAGGGTGCTCGAGAGCAGCTCATGGACGCTGTTGCGGTCGATGCCGTGGCCCTCGCACAGGGTATACGCCTCCCCCATGGCCTCGCTCGCCGCGGCGATCATGAAGTTGCCGGCGAGCTTGACGATGTTGGCCGCGCCGAGTTCATCGCCGAAGTCCCACACGCCGGCGCCCATGGCGTCCAGCAACGGCCGGGCGCGGGCCTTGGCGGCGGCGTCCCCGGACACGCAGATATTGAGCTTCGCCGCCTCGGCCATGTCCGGGCGCCCGAACACCGGCGCCACCAGGACCTGTTCGCCGTGCTCCGCATGCCGGCTCGCGAGCTCGCGGCTGGTCTCCGCCGCCACGGTGCTCATCATGACGTGCAAACCACCCTCACCCAGCCGTCCGGCGATACCGTCCTCGCCCAGGGTCACGGCACGCACCGCGGCATCGTCGGCGAGCATGGTGATGACCACGCCACCGCCGGTCACCGTGCCGGCCGGAGTGTCGGCCACTGCGGCGCCGGCCCCGGCCAGGGGACGGGTCTTCGCGGCCGTGCGGTTATGGACCGTCACGTCGAAGCCCGCCCTGACCAGATTGGTCGCCATCGGCGCCCCCATGGCACCGAGCCCGATGAAACCGACAGCCGTATTCTCCGTCATGGCGCTTGCCTCCCGCCTCGCGGCCCGAATCAGTGAGTGGACTCATTGTCCACGCCACACCGCAAGCCCGGCAAACAGTATCGTCAAACCAAAATTGCTAATGATTTTCATTTGAATTACGGTTCGGAGCACCAGCCCTGGACAGCGGTGAGGGGAGCCGCGGGACCGCCCATCCGTGAATAACGACGATACGTACCTGGAACTCTACCGAACCCACCGCCCCGCGCTGATCGAGTACGCCACCCCACTGGTGGGCGACCGCATGCACGCCGAGGACGTGGTCCAGGAGGCATTTCTCCGCCTGGCGGGGCTGGACAGAGCCGATACCCCCGGCCAACACAGCGTTGCCCGGCCCCTTGCGTACCTTTACCGCTGCGTGCGCAACCTCTCGGTGGACTGGAACCGGCGGCGACGACTGGAAGCGGACTGCCGGGATAACGGTGCGATGGCATTGATGGGCCCGGCACCGACAACCCCGCCCGAACAACAGGCCGGGCGAGACGAGACGCTGCGGCGGGTGACTATGCTCGTCGACGACCTTCCGGACGACGCCCGCACGGCACTGCGAATGCACCGGGTCGATGGGTGCACCCTGCAGCAGATCGCCGACCGCCTCGATATCTCGGTGGCGACCGCCCATCGACTGGTCAAACGCGCCATCCTGCACGTCACCGTGGGCCTGGCAGCCAATGACTGAAAATCGCACCATACGGACTGCCGATCGTGGGCGGACCGCGTGTTCCCCTCCGCACCGATCGACTGACGGCAACACAGACACAGCACGGCAACGGAGGCATCGCGTGTCACGGCCCTCGCCCACCGAGCAGCAGGAAGCCGCGGTGGAGTGGCTTCTCCGGCTCGACGATGCCGACGAAACGGAACGCCGTGCGTTTGCGGCCTGGCTGGTTGCCGACCCGCGTAACCGGGAAGCCTGGGAACAGGTCCTGCACGCCTGGCAACAGACCGGCGTCCACTTCGCTGCGCCGGACGCCGCCGAGGCGCCCTCGACGACCCACACCTCAACGGCCACATCGCAGGAGATCCACCGCCCGGGCAGGCGACCGCGCCGACGACATACACGACTAATGACCGGCGCCGGCATGGCCGTCGCCGCCGCCGTGGCCTTGGCCGTCGCCCTGCCGGCGGTATTCCTGCGAATGGAGGCGGACTACCGCACCGGAACCGGTGAGATCCGGGAAGTCGCGCTCCCCGACGGCAGCACCCTGCACCTGGCCCCGCAAAGCGCTGTCGCCACCGATTTCTCCGGCACCCGACGCCGCATAGACCTCCTCCGCGGCGCCACCTACCTGGAGGTGCGCTCCGATGCTGGACGCCCGTTCACCGTCGACGCGGACGACGTCGAGGTCACCGTCACCGGCACCCGCTTCGGCGTCCGCCTCTCGGATCGGGCCATCGCGGTCGGCGTGCGCTCCGGGCACGTGCGGGTACGCGACACCCGCAACGCCACGCCCGGGGTTGCACTCGGACGCGGCGAACGCCTGACCGTCAGGCGTACCGACCGGGCACAGCAACGCACCGGCGTCCCGCCGGAAGCCGTCGGGCTGTGGACCGACGGCCGGCTGTACGTTGACGGCGCCACCGTCGGCGCCGCCATCGACCGGCTTCGCCCCTATCTCCCCGGTTGGACCGTGCTCGCCGCATCCGGCCTGGAGACACGTCGTATCACCGGTACCTACGACCTTACCGCCCCGGAGTCAGCGCTCCGGGCGGTGGTCGGCCCCCATAGCGGAACCATCCACCACGTCTCACCGTGGCTGAGACTGGTAACCGGTCCGGAAGACACTGCGACGACGGGGGGTGAAAAATAACGCGGCGCCATTCGTCACAGGGGGCGACAACACGAATAGGACTTATTCGTTTCACCCTGGATGGAGAGCGCCCATGACAGACATCCCGAACCGATCCACCACCCTCGCTGGGCGACACCGTCGACACCCGCGCACGGCATCCTCCATCGCCATCCTGCTGGCCGGCGGCCTGATCGCCGCGGCTCCCGCAATGGCGGCCACCGCCCCCGGCGGCACACAGACCCGGACCGCCAGCACCGAGCGCACCGCAGTCTTCGACATCCGGACCCGGGACCTGCGCCGCGCCCTCAACGCCTTCGGCCAGCAGTCCGGACTGCAGGTCACCGTCGCCACGGACATCGCCGAGGGCGTGCGCAGCCGGACCGTGACCGGCCGGCTGACGGTCGGCGAGGCACTGGACCGGCTGCTTCGCGGCACCGGCCTCGCCTGGCGGTTCACCGACGAGCGCACGGTAGTGCTGACCCGGGCGGCCGGCGGCAGCACCTCCCTGCAGCTCGACCCGGTGCGCGTGGAGGCCGCCGGTGAGACGGCGGACGGCGCAGCCGACGGCTATGTCGCCTACAGTAGCGCAGCGGCAACCAAGGCCGATGTCCCCCTGATCGAGACACCGCGCTCGGTGTCCGTGATCACCCGGGACGAGATGGCGGACCGCGGCGCGCAGGATGTGGTTGACGCCGTACGCTATTCCGCGGGCGTGACCACAGGCGCCTATGGACTCGATCCCCGCTTCGACCAGATCCGGGTACGCGGCTTCTCCGTCACCACCGTCGGCGACTACCGCGACGGGCTGCGCCAGCCCTACGCGCAGTACGGTACCTTCCGCACCGAGCCCTACAACCTGGAGCGCGTGGAGGTCTTCAAGGGCCCAACCTCCTCGCTTTACGGCGCCAGCTCCGCCGGTGGCCTGGTCAACCGGGTGAGCAAGCGCCCGACCACGGAACCGCACCGCGAGATCCGGGCGCGCTACAGCTCCGCCTCCCGCCGGGAGCTGGCGGCGGACGTCTCCGGGCCGCTGGACGAGGCGGCCCGGCGGCGCTACCGCGTCGTCGCCCTGGCCCGCGAGGGCGACGGCAACTTCCACATCGCCGACGACCGGTTGATGCTCGCCCCGTCGTTCACCTGGCAGCCGACAGCGGACACCTCGCTGACCCTCATCGGCCTGCTCCAGAAGGACGAGACCGACAGCAACGTCGCCTCGCTCAACCGCAACGGCCAGATCTACGACATCCGCGCCAGCGACCCGGACTACGACTACCAGAAGGTCACCCAGTACCAGTTCGGCTACCAGCTCGCGCACCGCTTCAACCGCGTCTTCGAGGTGGGACAGAACGTCCGCTACAGCGGCCTGGACCTCGACGCCCGCTACCTCACGGGCTCCGCGGCCGGCGGCGGCTGGGACGGCGACACCTACCAGCGCGGTGCCACCGCCCTCGAGGAGGACATGGACGCGTTCCAGGTCGACAACCACCTCAAGGCCCGCTTCGATACCGGCGCACTGCAGCATCACTCCATGCTGGGCGTGGACTACCACCACTTCGACTCCACCTTCGGCCAGGGCAGCAGCGCCGCCGATCCGCGTTACGACCTGTCCCTGGAGGACCCGCACTACGGTGCCTCCGGCCCGACGCCGGACATAACCTCGGAGACCGGGATGGAGGTTCGCCAGCTCGGGGTCTACCTCCGTGACCGCGTGCACATCGGCGGCTGGCGGCTGTCCGCGGGCGTGCGCCGGGACCGCCTGGACCAGACCTCCACCGACGAGACCGCCGGCACCACCACCGCCGACCGGGAGACGAGCCGCACCACCGGCGACGCCGGGCTGCTGTACCGCTTCGACAATGGCCTCGTGCCCTACGCCGCGGTGGCGACCTCGTTCGAGCCGGTGACCTACCGGGACAGCGACGGCGACATCCTCGAGCCGATCGAGGGGCGCCTCTACGAGGCCGGTCTCAAGTTCCAGCCCAACGACTTCAACGCCCTGTTCAGCGTCGCGGCGTATCGCCTGGTCGAGGAGAACTCGGCGCAGTACGTCGGCTACAACGCCTCCGTGGGCTCCTATTACGAGGCCGTCGGCGAAGTCGAGACCAACGGCGTCGAGCTGGAGGCGCGCGCGGACCTCGGCGGCGGCGTGGACCTCACCGCGGCGTACACCTACACCGACGCGGAGATCACCGACGACGCCGACGAGGGCGACATCGGCAACACGCCGTCACTGACGCCGGATCACTCGGCCTCGCTGTGGCTCGGCTACGAGGCGCCGGCCGGCGCACTCCGCGGCCTGTCGTTCCACGGCGGCCTGCGCTACATCGGCCGGACCTACACCGGCAGCAGCAACACCGACACCAACGACGCCCATACCGAGGTCGACGCCTCGGTGCGCTACGACCTAGCGGCCGTGGACCCGACCCTGCGCGGGGCCAGCGTATCGTTCAAGGCGACCAACCTGACGGACGAACGGCGCGAGGTCTGCAACGCCGGCTACTGCTATCTCGGCGAGGGCCGCACCCTGCTCGGCGAGTTCCGCTACCGGTGGTAACGCCCCGTACGGCGCCACGGACGGCGCCCGCCTGCGCCGATAACGCTGGAGGATCAAACCATGCCCCTGAGACCGTTTGCGGTCGCACTGCTCACCGGGATACTGGCACTCGGCGCCGGTAGCACGGGTGCAGACGGCAGATCGTCGCCACCCCCGGTCACACTGCCCGGGACCGCGCAGATCGAACTCACCGCCGGGCCGGACGGCGGCCGGCCCTACCGGCTGCTCGTCAGTGAACCCCGGGAGGAGGTCGAACCGCCGGACGACGGCTATCCGGTGCTCTTCGTGCTCGACGGCAACGCCCACTTCGCCGCCTTCCACGCCGCCAGGCGGCTGCAGAAGCGTTTCGCGGCGACGATCGTCGTCGGCGTCGGCTACCCCACCGACAAACCACTGGACTTCGAGCGCCGTTCCTACGACTTCTCGCCGCCGGCACCGCCGTCACGCAACGACCCGCCCCAGGGCGGCGACGCCGCGTTCCTGGAGACACTGTCCCGGCACATCGTCCCGGCGATCGCCGAACGCTATCCCGTCGACCGGAACCGCCTTTCGGTTTTCGGACACTCCTTCGGTGGCATGTTCGCGCTCCACGCCCTGTTCACGCGGCCGGGACTGTTCAGCGACTACGTAGTGGCGAGCCCATCTCTGTGGTGGCAGCACGACTACCTGCTCGACGAGGAAAGGAGATTCGTTGCACGGGTGAAGGCCGGGCGGGTGGACGTGCGCGACGTGAGCGTCCTCCTCGTTGCCGGCAGCAGGGAAACGCCGCAGACGATCCAGGACGCACGGGCCCAGGCCAAACGCCTGCGCCCGCTGTCCGCCCACGGTCTGCGCACGGCGTTTCACCTCCAGCCCGGCGAGGGGCACATGTCGTTGCCGCCGGCGATCGTCACGCGCACGCTGCGCCAGGTGTTCACGGCACGCCGGTACTGAACCGAGCGCGACGGATCACGGACGCAGTGCCAACGTCAGCGCCGCCCGCGCCGCCGGCCACATCACGCTGCCGTGGTCCTCGCCGGCGAAGACCGTCAGGTCCACGCCCCAGTCCGGATGCGCAGCACGGAGCGCGGCGGCCATGTCGCGGGTCCGGTCCACCATCGCGCGCTCACGCACACGGGCCGCCCGGGGTGTGCCCTGGGCGGACGGGCCGGGCGTCTGCTCGCGGGCACCGACGCCGAGCAGCACCGCCGGCGCCTGCGCGCCGTCGGCGGACACCCCGTTCCCGGCGACGGCCGGCCCCCCGGCCGGGTACCACCACAGCGACGGGCTGATCGCCGCGTAGCGGTCGAAGGCGGCCGGCCGGGTGAGCAGGGTGTATACCGCGAACAGCCCCCCGTAGGAATGCCCGAGCAGCGTCTCCCGGCCGGTATCGACCGCAAAGCGTTCGTGGATGGCAGGTTTGAGATGCGTCTCGATGAAGTCGAGGAACCGCGGTGCACCGCCGTGCGGACGTTCCTGCGGGGGCCTGTCCGGACTACCTTGCACCGGGGGCGTGTAGTCCCGGCTTCGCCGGTCAAAGGCGAACCGCTCGGTGTCCGTATAGCCAACGCCGACGATGAGCAACGGCTCCGGCGACGCCGCCGGGCCGTGGCGGGTCAGGCTCTCGCGGGCGGCAAGGAGCAGCGGGAAGCGGGCGTTGCCATCGAGCACGTAGAGCACCGGATAGCCTGCCGCCGGCGCCGGGCCGTCGGGCACGGCGACCTGGATCAGGTAATCACCACCGGTCTCCGGCGAGTGCATGGTCCATTGCCGGGTACCGGGCAGGGACACATTCCCCTCGCCCCTGCCGTCAGCCGCCATCACCCCTCCCGTCAGCAGCATCAGTAACACGCCGCACAGGGTGCGGCGCAGGTAGCGGCGCGCCACCCGGGGGCAACGCGCCATGGGTGGATCGCCGGATTCAGAAGTCATAGCGCAACGAGGCAACGACATTGAACGGCTGGCCGACCATGTTGAAGGTGTTCACGCCGCCGACGCGGGTGTAGTAATCCCGGTCGAAGACGTTGTTGAGGTTCACCTGAGCGCTGAGCCGGCGGGTGAAGTCGTAGCCGACCATGGCGTCGACCACCGCGTAGCCCGGTGCCTCCACGTCCTGGCTGGAGCTGAAATCGCTTACCGCCGTGACGCCGCCACCGACGTGCAGGCCGTCGAGGGCACCGCCGGAGAACTCGTACTGGGTCCAGAGGTTGAACATGTTGTGCGGCATTAGCAGGAATATGCCGTCGTTCCGCGAGGTGGACGCCTCCTTCACCTCGGTGTCCAGGTAGGTATAGCCGGCGATCACCTGCCACTGCTCGGTGAGGTTGCCGGTGACCTCGAACTCCCCGCCCTGGATACGCATCTCGCCCACCGGCACCGAGTAGTTCGCACCGGGATCCGAGGACGCCGCTGCGCGGTTTTCGTCGTAGAGGCGAAAGGCACTGACACGGGCGTTGAGCGCCCCGCCCATATAGCTGCCCTTGATACCGACCTCGTACTGATCGCCCTCCCTGGGCTCGAGCAGATCACCGTCGGCACCGACGTCGGTCTGCGGCTTGAAGACCTGGGAATAGCTCGCGTAGACGGAGTGAGCGTAGTTCAGGTCGTAGACCACCCCGGCGTAGGGCGTCACCTCCGCATTGCCTTCCCGGTCGGCGTGGGTACCGCCCGCACGGTTATCGTAGTCCACGCTGTAACGGCTGACGCGGGCACCGCCGATCAGCGCCAGCGACGGGATCGGCCGCAGGGTGAGCTTGGAGTAGAGCCCCGTCTCGCGCAGCACGGTGCGTTCGTCACTGTAGCGATACCCGCCTGTGCCACTGCGCGCCGCCCCGAGGATATCCACGTAGGCGATGTCGTGGATCCCGCTCTCGGTAACGCGACCGGCGGTGAGGCTGCGCGTACGCCCGGACTCGGTCTCGGTGTCATAGCGCTTGTAGTCGGCGCCGACGACGAACTCGCTGACACTGCCGAACGCCTCGAAGGGCTGGCTGTAGCTGGCGTCCAGGGACAGGGACTGCTGATCGACGACGCTGCCGAGGCCGGCGACCGCGACGGTGTCGTTCGCGTCCAGTGCACTGCCGCCGAAGGCGTAATTGTAGTCCGCGTGGCGGTCGGAATAGCGGGCTGCGACACGGCCGTAGCCGCCGTTGACGAAGTCGTGGGTGAGCTCCGCGATCCAGTCGTCGCTGCGGCTGTCGAAGTCGTTCCACTCGGCGCCGAAGAAGGCGTCCTCCGACAGGTGCACCAGGTTGCCGTCGGCGTCCGTGGGCAGGCCGTTGTTGACGGTAATGTCCTTGTCGTTGTGCAGGTAGCCCAGCGACAGCGTCGTGTCCGTGCTCAGGTCCACGTCCAGGGCGGCATAGACATCGTTCTGGACGTTGTCGTTGTAATCCGCGAAGGCCGCATGCTCGTTGTGATCGGCGACGATGCGGCCGCGCACGTCGCCGTCGGCGTCCAGCGGACCACTGACGTCCGCCCCGAGATATCGCTGCTCGATGCTGCCGTAGCGGGCATCGACGTGGCCCTGGAAACCCCGGGTCGGGCGCTTGCGCACCAGGTTGACGATCCCACCCATCTCGCTGGTGCTGTTGAACAGCCCCGAGGGCCCGCGCATGACCTCGACGCGGTCGATCGCCGAGAGCGACGGCACCGTGCCGTTTATGCTCTGCATGGGCGCCGGCAGGCCGTCGATATTGAACTCGCTGTACTCGTAGCCCCGGGCGTAGATGGACGAGCGCCCGTCGTCGTTGTTCAGCACCCGCATGCCCGGCGTGCGACGGCCGAGCTGATCGAGGGTGTCCAGGTTCTGGTCGTCCATCGCCTCGCGGGTGACCACGCTCACGGACTGCGGGATATCACGCAGCGCCGCCGGCGTCTTGGTACCCACGGTCGCGGCGTCCACCGCATAGCCGCCGGTCTCCTCGGAGGACGGCACCTGGTAGAGGCGGTTACCCTCGACGGTCAGCGTCTCCAGCCGCGTGCTGTCCGCGTCGACGCCCGTATCGTCGGACTGGGCCCGGGTCACGGGCACGAGACAGACAACGGCGACCAGCCCGCCCGCCGTCGCCAGGGTGATCGGCTTCACTGCTTTGCGTGCGCTCACGGTTACTCTTCCCCTCTGGTGGTGGGTGAAACGGTAACTGACATCAATAGGAATGAGAATCTGTTGCAATTGATATCAGGTCAGCGCATTCTCACACCTGCTGCCTCAACGGTGCCTTTGCGCTTTTCGCGGATGGTTTTGCGGAAACGGCGTTTCCGGCACCGTCCGAAAACTCGGGAGCGCCCCGGATGCTCAGTGTTCAGACATCACCCGTGACGACGGATAAACCCCTTGCGATCGATGCCGGCCAGCTGCGTGACGTGTCCGCGCCGGTGGCGCACCGTCATAGGCTGCAGGCTCCGAGCTGGAACCACCGTGCCCCGCTGCTCGACGGATTCATGCACCTCACGGAGATCCAGCCGGGGATGCTCCTGCGCGTGGCCGACGTCCACGACCGCTATGACCTGACCAGCCGCGCCGAGCTGCCCGCCGGCGTAAAGATCGCACTGGTGCTCGACGGCAACGCGCACGTGCGCTTCGGCGGACGTGCCATCACCCTGGGCAGGGACGAGCCCGCCACCGACCGTGCCGTGGCGGTGACGCTGGCACGGCCGGAGCGGTTCGTGCGCAACGGCCGCGCCGGCGGCCACGAGCGCACGGTCACATTGACGCTCACACCCGCCTGGCTGGCGGCCAACGGCTACGCGTGGCAACCGGACCCCCGGACCCCACCGCATCTGACCCGATGGACACCGTCGCCCGGACTGCTCGGCCTGCTGGAGGGCGTTATCGACCCGGGCGTACTCAGCGCACCGCCGCGCACCCGCCAGCTGCGGCTCACTGGCGCGGCGCTGAGCCTCGCGGGAGAGGCGCTGGCGGCGGCGTTCGACGGTGTCACCGCCACCGGTACGGAAGCACCGGTGACGAGCGACCGGCGCCTGCGGCGACTGATACGGCTGATCGATGGGGGCGCCGAACTGCCATCGACGCAGGCGCGCCTGGCGGCGCGGCTCGGCATGAGCCTGAGCAGCCTCCAGCGCCAGTTCCGCAGCCACTACGGCATGCCGCTGGGGCGCTACCTACGTCGTCGGCGACTGGCGGCCGCCGGCGAGGCGATACGCCAGAGGGGCATGAACATGGAGACAGCGGCGAATCTGGCGGGCTACACGAGCGCCGCCAACTTCGCCACTGCATTCAGGCGGGAATTCGGCATGCCCCCGAGCCGCTGCCGGGGGGCGCTGCAGGCGGATTGAGTCGACCGTGTCCCGGCAGCGCCGTCGGGGACGGCACTGCCGGGAACGGCCGGGCATGCGCGGCATCAGCCGGTGCGGAACCGGCCCATCAGCCCCTCGAGCTCGCTGGCGAGGCGGGCGAGCTCGTCGCTGGCGGTGGACACCTGGCCGGCACCGGTGGCCGTACGGCCGGAGATCTCGCTGATCTCGGTGATGTTGCGGTTGATCTCCTCGATGGTGCTGCTCTGCTCCTCGGCCGCGGAGGCGATCTGCGAGGTCATGTCACTGATGCTCTGGATACCGGCGGTCACGGTCTCCAGCTGCTCGCCACAGCCGCGCACCATGGTCACGGTCTCGCCGCTCTGCTGACGCCCGGTCTCCATCAGCTGCGAGGACTCCCGCGCGCCGCTCTGCACCCGCTCGATGATATCGCGGATCTCGTTGGTGGAATCCTGAGTACGCGTGGCGAGCGTGCGCACCTCCTCGGCCACCACGGCGAAGCCGCGGCCGTGCTCGCCGGCGCGGGCGGCCTCGATGGCGGCATTGAGGGCGAGCAGGTTGGTCTGCTCGGCCACGGCATTGATGACATCCAGAACCGTGCCGATCTGCTCGGCGTCCGCCGTGAGGCGCGAGACGCCCTCGCCGGTACGGTCAAGCTGACGGGCGAGTTCCTCGACGGTGGTCACCGTGCGCTCCATGGTCGCGGCCATATCATTGGCCTCGCGGGTCGCCTCACCGGCGGATTCCGCCGCCTCACCCACGTTGCGCGCCACCTCCTGGACCGTCGCGGTCATCTCGTTGGTCGCGGTACCGACCTGATCCGTGGCGTCGTGCTGCGCATCGACGTTGCTCTGCGTCTCACGGCTGGTCGATGCCAGCTCCTCCGCCGCGGAGGAGAGCTGCTTGGTGGTGTCCGCCGCGCGGCTGACCATTTCGTTGAGCGTACCCAGGAAATCGTCGATCCGGTCCGAGAGCCTGCCGATCTCGTCCCGGGCCGGGTTCGCGAGGCGGATCGTGAGGTCGCCCTCGCCGCTGGAGAGATCTTCCACACGGGCCGACATCGCCTGAAGCGGCTTGAGCACACTCCGCGGCAGAACGATGAGGATGGCGACACAGACCGCCAGCCCGATGAGCAGCGCCGTGGTCAGCGTGATACGGCTGCTCACCGCGTCCGCCTCGACCTGCGCAGACAGCTCGGCGGCCATGTCGTTGACCCTTCCGGTCATCTGGTCGAGCTGGTTACGGGCGGTGTCGAACTGCTCGGCGCCGTCCCCGCTCGCGAGCTGGACCGCCTCGTCGACGCGTCCGTCATCCACGAGGCTCCGGACACGACTGTTGATCTCCGCCCAGCGGTCGATCTCCTTGTCGAACTGCGCCGCGAGCTTCGCCGCCCGGGGGTCACCGAGCAGCTCCGCGGCCCTGGCCACGCGCTCACGGGCCTGGGTCAGGTTTTCGGCCTGCACCGCACGCTGCTCCTTGCGCTCCTGGGCGTTACCGGCCTGCAGGGCCCGCCGCTGCGCAATCAGGGACTGGTGAAGGTCACGGTCGGCCTCCAGGACCCGGGACCCGCCGGGCATGAGCTCGCCGGAATAGATCCGTGCGTCGTGAGCGAAAGTGCCTAGCAGCGACATGGAGAGGCCGGCCACGACCACGAGTATGAGAGTGAGCACGGCAACGGGGACGCCGAGCTTCCAGCGGAAAGACAGGTCACGCAACCAACGCATCGGTGCATTCCTCTAACGGGTAGTTCATGTTTGATAAAGCCCTTGCCGTCCCTGTCGTTTGTTTTTTATCCAGGTCGTCCCATTCCCCAATACGGTTATCGGCATCGTCGCACCACACGTTAGGGCCGACTTCGTTCCGGCAGCGCTTGAGGCCTCCCGCCGCAGAGTGATGGGTCACACACCGCCCACGTCTTACTGCCCGGGACAGCCAGCAAACGGGCAACCGGCACGCTTCCCGCCCCGACCACCGTGACCGGCAGTGCCCGCGGTGATACATTCCGCCATCACGCGTGCGACGGTTGCCGGACGCCCGATCCCATGGGACTGCAATTCGCACGCGCCTGCTGACAAGGCACCGGCGGGCGATCGCCCCCGCACACGGGAGACCGTTCGGCGGCGAGGGGACACCACCCGTCCGACAGGCAACGGCCGGCAGAGGCGATCGATGTAAAGAACTGCCGTCCGCAGTCGTTATGCGGGGTGAGGGGTATCGATGCGGCGTCGGCGTCCGGGGATTCGCTGCCGTCAGACACCGCCCGATACGCCAGAAGACAACGAACACAGACGGGGACACTCGGATGTCGCTTTTCCGTAATCTGACCATTCAGGCCCGCATTCTGCTGGTCTGTCTCCTGCCCCTTGCACTGGTCACCGCGGCTATCGTCGCCGCAAGCGCAAACAGCCTCCAGGATCAGGGTGCAAAGGACATCGCAGAGCTGCGCGATTCGCTGATCAACGCCCGCAAGGAATCGCTCAGGAACCTCGTCGACACCGCGGTCTCGGCAATCCGGCCGATCTATGAAAACGCCGGGCCCGACGATACGCAGGCGAAGGAGCGGGTGAAATCGATCGTGCGGAGCATGGACTACGGCGACAACGGCTACATCTACGTGTACAGCTACGACGGCACTGCCCGTGTCCTGCGCCCCAAACCGGAGCTCGAGGGCCAGAACCTCTGGGATCTCAAGATGGACAACGGCGAGTACCTCATCCGCGAGCTGATCGCTGATGCCAAGGAGGGCGGTGCCTTCTACCGGTACCGCTGGGATAATCCGGCCACCGGCAACGAGGAGCCCAAACTCTCGTTCACTACGGGCCTGGACAAGTGGAACTGGATGATCGGCACCGGCGTGTACCTCAACGACGTCGAAGCCAACGTCGCCGCGGCCCGCGAGGCGGTGAACACCAACGTCCGCCGCGAGGTCCTGGTAACCGCCCTGTCGGGTATCGCCGCCTTCGCGTTGATCGCCGTCATCGCCGTGATCATGACCCGCCGCATCGTCGGCCCGATCCGCGAGACCTCCCGGGCCATGCACGAGATTGCCGAGGGCGAGGGCGACCTCACCCAGCGCCTGCCCGTCGCCCGCGAGGACGAGGTCGGCGAGCTCGCCCGCCAGTTCAACGCCTTCGTCGCCAAGGTCCAGGACACCCTCCGTGACGTGCGCGGCACCACCGACCAGCTCGCCTCCGCCGCCGAGGAGCTCAGCCAGGTCGCCGCCCAGACCCGCAGCAACGTCGACAGCCAGAGCCAGGAGACCGACCACATCGCCTCGGCGATCAACGAGATGACCGCCACCGTTCAGGAGATCTCGCGCAACGCCGGTACCGTCCAGGAATCGGCCCGCGACGCCGACGAGCGTGCCCGCGAGGGTGACGGCGTGGTCCAGGAAAACCACACCGCCATGGAGACCCTCGCCGAGGACATCAGCTCCACGAGCACCGCGGTCAGCCAGCTCGCCGAGCGCAGCCGCGAGATCGAGACCGTACTCGACGTCATCCACGACGTCACCGAACAGACCAACCTCCTCGCCCTCAACGCCGCCATCGAGGCCGCCCGGGCCGGCGAGCAGGGCCGCGGGTTCGCCGTGGTCGCCGAGGAGGTCCGGGCTCTGGCCAAGCGCTCCAGCGAGTCCGCCGACCGCATCCGCACCATCATCGAGGGCCTGGTCGCTGACACCCGTACCGCGGTCTCCACAATGGAGCGCTCCCAGGAACGCTCCCAGAGCAGCCTCGAGCGCTCCCACCAGGCCCGCGAGGCGCTGCAGAGCATCGCCACCGCGGTCTCGGAGATCCATGAGCAGATCACCCAGATCGCCACCGCCGCCGAGGAACAGGGGCAGGTCGCCGAGGAGCTCAACCGCAACGTCTCCGGCATCGTCGAGGCCGCCGGGCAGAGCTCCGAGGGCGTGCAGCAGACCAGCCAGGCCAGCGGCGAGCTCAGCCGCATGGGCGAGCAGCTCCGCGCCGCCGTCTCGCGTTTCCGCGTCTGAGACGCCACGCCAGCGGGCCGCCCACGCCCGGGCGGCCCTACCCCGCTCCCGCTCTCCACGCTATCCTGTGACCTTCCCGGAACCGACATTGCCGTAGTGCCGGAAACGCCCGTCGCGCGACGCCGGCACGCCGCGCAGGCCCGGAACGCAAGCGCCGAACGCGTATTATCGCGGCGGCGTGCCATCCGCCGACAACCAGGCCCCGACGCCGTGACCAGCTTTCTCAGCCCCGGACTGCTCTACGCTTTCCTGCCCACCTTCTTCCTGGTGTCCATCACGCCGGGGATGTGCATGACCCTGGCGCTGTCGCTCGGTATCACGGTCGGCGTGCGCCGCGCGCTGTGGATGATGGCCGGCGAGCTCGCGGGCGTGGCGGTGGTGGCGGTCGCCGCCGTCGTCGGCGTGGCCACCGTGATGCTGCGCTATCCCATGGCGTTCGCCGTCCTCCGCTACGCCGGCGGCGCCTATCTCGTATGGCTCGGCATCCAGCTGTGGCGCTCCCGCGGCCGGCTTGCCCTCGACCTGGACGAGACACCGGGGGCGGGCGCGGGACGGCGCGACCTGGCCGCCCAGGGTTTCATCACCGCGGTGGCCAATCCCAAGGGCTGGGCGTTCTTCATCGCGCTGCTGCCGCCCTTCATCGACACCGCCCTGCCGCTCACACCCCAGCTCGCCACCCTGGTCGGGATGATCCTGACCATCGAGTTCTCCGCGCTGCTGATCTATGCCGCCGGCGGCCGGGCCCTGGGCAGACTGCTGGCCCGCCGCGGGGGCGTCACCCTGCTCAACCGCATCGCCGGCACGCTGATGATCGGCGTCGGGATCTGGCTCGCACTGGAGTAGTCCCCCGCCGTTCGCCGGAGCCCCGTGTGCACCGTTATCATTGCCATATACCCGGCAGCAGGACGGCGGGCCGATGAGCGACGAGCAGACCTCCGGCGGCGACGGACACGCCACACGCACACCGCGACGCCAGATCACCCTGGTGCTCCAGGGGGGCGGCGCACTGGGGGCCTTCCAGGGCGGCGTCTACGAGGGCCTGGCGGAGGCCGAACACCGGCCGGACTGGGTCGTCGGCACCTCCATCGGCGCGATCCACGCGGCGATCATCGCCGGCAACCCGCCGGAGCGGCGCCTGGAACGCCTGCAGACGTTCTGGGAGCGGATCACGCGCCCCGAATGGCCGCCGGCC
>WBJT01000056.1_pt1 | contig 22316 bp, 17 predicted proteins | sample 5109881 | NCBI WGS metagenome assembly WBJT01 (sample SAMN11895465, study PRJNA545514) | wastewater metagenome | isolation source: saline BTEX enrichment culture, original innoculum from Kuwait petroleum... | place: USA:Stillwater, OK | collected 2018-09-01
CGCTTCGCCGTGTTCATGGATACGGCGCTGCCCGTCCCGGGCACGCCATGGCGGATCGGCGCGGACGCCCTGGTGGGGCTGCTGCCGGGGATCGGCGACGGTGCGATGGCCGTGCTGGCGCTCTACCCCGTGGTGGAGGCCCGCCGCCTCGGGGTGAGACGGCGGACACTGGCGCGCATGCTCGCCAACATCGCCGTGGACTTCGCGGTGGGCAGCATCCCGCTGGCGGGGGACGTCTTCGACGCCGGCTTTCGCGCCAACCGCCGCAACGTCGACCTGCTCCGCGGGGCACTGACGGCGCGGCGCGGGGAATGAGCGCTCGGGCGGGGACGCCCGGGTCCGCTATCATGGCGCGCAAGCGCGCGCGAACGGAGGAGACCATGGCCGCCACCGCCGAGGAGATCATCCACGCCCTGTCCCTGGAGCCCCACGTGGAGGGTGGCTACTACCGGCGGACCTACCAGGCGGATGCCCAGCCGCGGGTGCTCACGCCGGGGGGCGAGCGCCACGCCATGACCTCCATCCACTACCTGCTCACTGCCGCCGCCCCGGTCGGCCACTTCCACCGCAACCGCTCGGACATCGTGCATTACTTCCACATGGGTGATCCGGTGCGCTATCACCTCATCCACCGGGACGGACGCCTGGAGCAGGTGGACCTGGGACACGGCCTGGCCGCCGGCCAGCGCCTGCAGCTCACCGTCCCCGGGGGCGTGTGGAAGGCCTCCGAGCTGCTCGCCGGCGAACACGGTTACGGGCTCATCAGCGAGGCGGTGACCCCGGGCTTCGACTTCGCGGACATGGCCCTCGCCGAACGCGACACCCTCGCCGCCGCCCATCCGGCGCACGCCGCACTGATCCGGCGGCTCACCCGGGGGTGACGACTGCGGGGGCCGCGCAACGCGGCCCCCGGCAGTGATAGACCCCGCCCGGCGGCAGGTTACGCCAGACCGGCTCGAACGCCACCGTGCGGAAGAACCGACGGTAGAGACCGTAGTACACCCACGGCATCACCGTGATCTGGCTCACCCAGGGACCACCCCGCTCGGCCAGAACGGCGAACACCCGCTCGCGCAGCGCCGGCGGCAGGCTCGGCGTCGGCAGCCCGCTGAGAACGCCGTCGAGCCGGGATATGCCCCGTTCGTGCAGCAGCGCCTCCAGGTCGGCGACGTCGGCGACCACCACTTCCGCCCGGGGGGCGGCCCGGGCGGCGAGTGCAGCGAAGTCCGGATCGCGTTCCACGGCGATGAGACGGCTGTCCGGGTGCATGCGCGCCGCGGCGGCACGGGTGATGCTGCCGGTACCCGCACCGAGCTCGATCAGCCACTGTGGCCGCCCCGGGTCCACCCCCCGGCAGGTCGCCGCGGCCAGATGCCGGCTGGACGGCGCGAACGACGCCACCCGCCGGCCCTGCTGGAGGTACTTGCGCAGGTACAGCCGCCGCTCGCCCCTGCGCTCCTCCGCCATGCGTGCATGCATCCGCGTCATCGTGCCTCCACTGGTACCCACCCCGACACGGGGCCTGTCGGCGCAGGCTAGCGGTGGGGTACTACACGGGCACGACAGCAGGGTTACAGCAGGTCGACGCCGGGCAGCACGCCGGGCACGGCCAGCGCCCCGAGGACCACGAACAGCCCCGCCGCCACGCCGTGAACCAGGCGCATCGGCAAGCGGTTGGCGGCGGCCCCGCCCATGAACACCACCGGCACGTTGGCCGCGAGCATGCCCACGGTGGTGCCCGCCACCACCGCCCAGAGCGGGTCATAGCGCGCCGCGAGCACCACCGTCGCGATCTGGGTCTTGTCCCCGATCTCCACCAGGAAGAAGGCAATCAGCGTGGTGAGGAAGGCGCCGTAGGGATAACGCGCCGCCGCGTCGTCGTCATCGTCGGGCACCAGCAGCCACAGCCCCATGGCGACGAACGACACCGCCACCAACCACTGCTGCACCGCCGGCGGCACCAGCGCGGCGATCCAGGCGCCGGCGACACCCGCGGCGGCGTGGTTGGCCAGGGTCGCAACGAGGATGGCGGCGACGATCGCACCGGGCCGGCGGAAGCGCGCGGCGAGCACCAGGGCCAGGAGCTGGGTCTTGTCACCGATCTCCGCCAGGGCGACGGAGACGGTCGAGATCAGAAAGGCTTCCAACGGGGGATCCTTCGGGGGCGGGCCTCACGGACACGATGACACACTGCATCCGCCCGCCCCGGTCCGGATGCCGCATGTCAAAGGTCTCGTCAGGCACCTCCCGGTGCTGCCCGCGCCACGATCCGTTGAGGGATCAAATCTGTTGACGCGCGCCCCGCGGCCACCGGCCCCGGGCGACTACTCCCCAAAGACGGACCGGAGTGTATCCGCTGCCGCGGCCCGGGTCCAGCCGGCGGGCTGTCATGCGCATGCAATCCGCAACGCCTACAACTGGCGTGCCCGACCGGTCCCGCGCACCGGCGGTGGCGTCCTTTCCCAGCAGGCAGTACTGGCGCATATGCGAAACGTCACGATTCGCGCGAGACTCTGGCTCACCCTGGCGGTCCTCGTCGGGGCGATCGCCGCGGTCTCGCTCACCGGCTTCTGGCAGATCTCCCGGCTGGATGCGGCGGTCACCGCCGTCGCCGACCGGGCACTGGCCCGGGTACGCGACGCCCAGCAGGTCCGCAGCGCGATCACCGCGATCGAGCGCGCGGAAAAGGGCGCGCTGCTGGCACGGGCGTCGCTGGACATCCCCGGCGCCAAGGCCTACTTCGCCGAGGCGAAGCAGGCGTTCGAGACCCTGGACACGCTGATCGCCCGGCTCGATTCCCTGACCACCGGCGCCGCGCAGAGCGAGCGCCTGGCGAGCTTCCGCGAGACCCTGACGCGTTACCGCGCCCTCCACGGCCGGCTCAAGGACAACGCGGACAAGGGGCTGGTACAGCCGGCGATCAAGCTCAGCGAGAACGAGGGGGACGCACTGCTGGAGAGCGCCCACGAGACGCTCGGCGCCTACATCGACGGCGTCGACGCCGCCGCCGCGCAGGCCCGCTCCCGCGCGGTCGAGGGCGCCCATGCGGCACGGCTGTGGATCACCGGCGTCGCCTCCCTGGCGGTGCTCACCGGACTGCTGCTCACCGCCCTGCTCGCGGGCCACATCCGCCGGGGTCTGGACCGGGTGGTGGCGACCGCGGATGCCGTCGCCGGCGGCGACCTCACCGCGCGGGTGGCGTGGCCGCGCAACGACGAGATCGGCCGCATGAGCCGGGCACTGGAGCGCAGCTTCGCCGAGTTCGCCGGCTCGGTGGACGCCATTCGCGCCGCCGACAGCGCCCTGGGCGAGGCCGCCGACGCCCTCTACCGGCGCAGCAACGAGACCCTGGATGGGGCCCGGCGGCAGGACGAACGCCTGGAGGAGGCGGTCACCGCGGCCACCCAGAGCGCCGGCGCGGTCGAGGAGGTCGCCGCCGCGGCGAGCGAGGCCGACGACACCACCGCCGACGTCGACGCCCGTATCCGCGACGGCCGCGGGCGGCTGGAGGCCGGGCTGGTGGGGGTACGCGCCGCGGAGCGGGACCTCGGCGAGACCGCCGAACGGCTGGAGGCGCTCAACGGCCACTGCGAGACCATCGGCGAGGTGGTCGAGGTCATCGACAGCATCGCCCGTCAGACCAACCTGCTGGCGCTGAACGCCGCGATCGAGGCGGCCGGGGCGGGCAGCGCCGGCGAAGGCTTCGCCGTCGTGGCCGAGGAAGTCCGGGCTCTCGCCCAGCGCAGCAGCCAGTCCACCGATAATATCCAGACCAGCGTCACCGAGCTCCAGCGCCTCGCCAACGAGAGCCGCGAGGCGATGGCGCACAGCCTGAGCTCCGCCCAGGCGGCGCGGGAGGAGACCGGCCACGCCAACGAGGCGTTCGGCGACATCGCCACCGGCGCCCGGCACATCCGTGAGCACACCGAGCGCATCGCCACCGCCTCCGAGGAGCAGACCCGGGTGGGCGCGGAGCTGCGCCGCCAGCTCGAGGCGGTGAGCGGGATCGCCACCCAGACCACATCGAGCAGCGAGGCCAACGCCGAGGTCGCCGAGTCCCTGCGCACCCAGGCCGCGGAGCTCGCCCGCCGCGTGGAGCGCTTCCGCACGGCCTGACCACCGCCTCACCCGCCTACAGCTGGAAGCGCGCCGCCACCGTCTCCAGGTCGCCGGCGATCCGGGCGAGCTCGTCGCTCGCCCCGGTGACCTGCGTCATCGAGGTCGCGCTGCTGGTGGCCACCTCGCTGACACCGGCGATGTTGCGGTTGATCTCCTCGGACACCGAGGTCTGCTCCTCGGTCGCGGTGGCGATCTGCGCGGTAAGGTCCGCGATCTGCTCGATCCCGCCGATGAGCGTCTCCAGCGCGTGCTCGGCCTCATGGGCCCGACTCTGGGCGACACCGGTGCGCTCGTGGCTGCTCTCGATGGCCTCGACCACGGTCCGGCTGCTCTCCTGGACCTGGGTGACGATGCCCCGGATGCGTTCGGTGGAGCGCTGGGTCTCGCCCGCCAGCGAGCGGACCTCCTCGGCCACCACGGCGAAGCCGCGGCCGGCGGTGCCGGCACGCGCCGCCTCGATCGCGGCGTTCAGCGCCAGCAGATTGGTCTGGTCGGCGACGCTGGTGATCACGGCCACCACCTCGCCAATGTCGCCGGCGTGGCGCTCCAGGGCCTGGATGGCCTCGTTGGCGCGGTTCATGGAGGCGACGACCCCGGAGACCGCCTCACCGTTCGCGGTAATGGTCTCGCGCCCTGCGTCGGCGTCGCGGCTCAGCGCCCTGGCCGTCTCCGCGGACTCCGTGGCGTTCCGGGCGATCTCCTGCACCGACGAGGCCATCTCGTTCATCGCCGACGCCGCCTGATCCGTGTCGCCGCGCTGGCGCTGGATACCGCCCTGGGTCTCCGAGGCCACCGAGGAGAGCTCTTCCGCCGACGAGGACACCCTCGAGGAGGACTCCTTGAGCCGGGCGAGCATGGCCCCGAGGTCGACGCGCAGCGTCTCGGCGGTACCGGCCACCCGTCCGACCTCGTCGGTCGAGCTCACCACCACCGGCTGGCGGAAATCGCCGTCGCCGATGCGATCGAGGTCCGCGACCAGCGTCTTGAGCGGACGGGTCACCGTGCGCCGCAGCAGCCAACGCAACGCCAGGGCGCTGACGACGATGGCCAGCAGCATACCGCCGAGCCCGACCCGCAACGCCGTGCTGGCGGCGGCACGGTGCTCCACCGCCTTCTCCCCGGCGCGGGCCTCGATAGCGGCGACCAGGTCATCGAGGGCCTGGCGCACGGGCGTGGTCATCCCTGACAGCTGCCGGTCCACGCCGACAACCGCGAAACCGTTCGCGGCGAGACGCTGCCGGCCATCGCGGATCCGGGCCACCATCTGCTCGTGCGCCTGTTCGAACGCACCAATAGCCGCAAGCACTTTCGCGTTCTCGAACTGCGCCTTCAGCTCCCCCACGTTCTTGTCGACCCCGGCGCGGGCCTGCTCATAGCGCTGCCAGTAATCCTGGCGCCCGTCAGGATCGCGGCCGCGCAGGAGATAGTTCTTCCAGGCGAGGGTCTGGTTGGCGAAGCGCCGCTGCAGGTCCGCGGTATCCGACATCCGTGCGCTCAGCTGCGCCTGGAGGTGACTGAAGCCGGTAACCGACTCCCACGTGCGCATCACCGCAAACGAGGCCCCGGCCACGATCAGCAGCACGCCCACCGCGACCGCCGCCAGCACCTTGGCCTCGACGCTGTTGAATCGATTCAAAGCCTTTGCTCCCACCTTAGTAACCTCACGTGACAACCGCGCCCCGCGCCTTCCGTCAATTCGGCACACCGCGCGGCCCCCGGCGGACACGGTGGTGGCCGGTCGACGCGGGATAAGCGGTTTGCGTGCCCTGCGGGAGGGAGCGGGGATGATGCGGCATCCCCGGTCGCCGCCGGACGGGCGCAGTCACACCCGGGCAGCGAGGGCAATTATTATTCAAAATGTGAAGTGTTTAACAACTACCTCGGAATGAGTAGCCGTTCTCCCAGGTGGCGGGAGTCAGGCCCCGCCGGAGCCGGCGGCACCGCCCAACGGCGCCACCGCGCCGGGCACTTCCCCTTCCGGCTGGCGCCGGCGGTCCACGAACAGGCTGTTGCCCGGCTCGCGCTTGGCGCAGTGCTTGATCTCGGCGAGCACCGTGGCGATCTGGTAGTGGCTGGTGAAGCGGCGGTCCAGCACGGGGACGGCAGCGAGGGAGATGGAGAGCAGCGGGAAACGCTGCGGGCAGCCCTGGCGGTCACGGGTCTCGATGCCCCCGCGCTCACGCTCCCGGGCGTCGTAGAGCGCCGGCACGTGGGCGGCAAAGTCCTCCAGCAGCGCCCGGCAACGGGGCTCCCAGTCGCTGCCCCGCAGCAGCAGCACGAAGTCGTCACCGCCGACGTGACCGGCGAAATCCCCCGCGTGGAGCCGCGCCTGCAGGATGCGGGCGGTGGCGAGGATGGCCTCGTCGCCACGCTGGTAGCCGTAGAAGTCGTTGTAGGCCTTGAAATGATCCAGATCCGCGTGGACGACGGTGAACGGCGTGCCCGCGGCGAGCAGGGCGTCGATATGCTGCTCGATGCGCACGTTGCCGGGCAACCCGGTCAACGGGTTGGCATGGCGGGCGCTGTGGACCTGGAGGTCGGTGATCCGGCGCAGCAGGTCGAAGACGCTGCCCACGCCCAGGTAGAGCCCGTCGGGATCGGTAATGAGGATGGCCTCGTCGGCGTCCTCGGCCTCGGTCACCCGGCGGCTCAGCGCCTCGAGGGGCAGGTCGCCGGGGACGGTGACCGTGGAGGCCTCGACGAAGCCCGTGACCTCGCGCCCGGCGAACAGGGCGTGCCCGTAGTTGTGGGCCAGCCGCGAGAGCAGGGTGTCCCGGCGCACGATGCCCACGGCCCGGCCGTCCCGGCCCACCAGCGGGATACAGCGCAGGTCGGGCTCCGCGCGGAAACGCGCCGCCACCTCGGCGACGCTGGCCGTGGGCTCCGCGGGGACGACCTCGCGCGCGAGCACCCGCGCGGTCGGCCGTTGGACGGCGGCACCGGGCACGCCGCCGGCATCCCCGCCGGGCATGGGCTGATCCACGGTAAGCGGGCGCTCCGCCGGCCGGCCGAAGAGATAGCCCTGGGAGTGGGTCATGCCCAGCGCGCGCAGCGCCGTGTACTCCGCCTCGGTCTCGATGCCCTCGACGATGACCCGCGTGCCCATGCGCCGGGCCATGTCCAGCACCGAGCGCACGACCTCGCGCTTGCCGGCGTCGGACTCGACGCCGCTGGCGAAGTGGCGATCGATCTTGACGTAGTCCGGGCGCAGCTCCGACCAGTGACGGAGCCCTGCATAGCCGGCCCCCAGGTCGTCGAGGGCGACGGCGAACCCCATCGAGCGGTAATGATCCACGGCGTGGCGCACGATGGTGTAGTCGTGGATGGGAAACTGCTCGGTGATCTCGATGACGACCCGCTCCGGGGCCACCCCGGCGCGTTCGAGGAACCGCAGGGTCTCGCCGGTGGGATGGTCGCTGGCCACCACCGCGTCCGGGGTGACGTTGAGGAACAGCCGCCCGGGGCAGCCCGCCCGGCCGAAGGCCTCGATGGCGATTTCACGGCAGAGCAGGTCCAGCTCCACCAGCCGGCCCTCGCGGGCGGCGGCGTCGAAGAGCTTGAGCGGCGAGTGCAGCGGCCCGGACGACGGCCCGCGGATGAGCGCCTCGTGCCCCCAGAGCCCGCCCGAAGGGCAGGTAAGGATCGGCTGGAACAGTGCAGTAAGCGCCCGGGCGGCGAATATCGCGTCCAGGCTTTCGCGTTCGATCATGGTGTGCCCCTTAACCCGGAAATGGCACGCAATCGCCCACGCGGTTAACTAATGACGATTGATCACCGCATTACCACAGGACGTGACTGAAACGGCTGGTCCAGTCCAACGCGACCCGCACCGGCGGCGCGGGCCTGCGTGCCATTTCCGGGTTAGACCGTGATCGATCAGGGTAGCCACGCTGCGTGACACGGCGGTGACACCCTGGGCGCTCACAACGCCCGCTCCAGGCGATACAGCGGCGCACCGAGGGTGGCGTAATCCCGCGGGCGGCAGGTGAGCACCAGCACCTGGTGGCGCTCCGCGGCCCGGGCGAGGGCCAGCTTCATCGCCTCGAAGCGGTGCTCGTCGGCGAAGGCCAGGGCGTCGTCCAGGATCACCGGCACGGGCTCGCCGCGCTCGGCGACCAGATCCGCGAAGGCCAGACGCACGAGGATGGCGAGCTGCTCGCGGGTACCGAGGCTCAGGTCACCGAAGGCCTCTTCCTGCCCGCCCCGTCGCACACCGGTAAGGGTCAGCGTGTCGTCCAGCACCAGCTCGGCATCCGGCATCAGCATGCGCAGGTACGGTGCCAGGCGTTCCATCACCGGACCGAGGAAGGTCCGGCGGGCCTCGCTCGCCGCGGCCTCCAGCTCGTCGGCCACCATTTTCACCGCCCCCGCCTCACGCTGCAGGCGGTCCCGCTCCCGCCGGGCCTCCGCCAGCGCCGTGTCCAGCTCGACCCGGCGCTCGCCCAGGCCCTGCTGCCCCAGCGCCTCCAGGCGCACCTGCAGGTCGCGCACGGCGCGGGCCGTGCGTTCGCGCTCCTCGTGCGCCCGGGTGACCGCGGCCTCGGCGGTCTTGAGCTGCAGGGCCACGGTCTCCGGGTCCTCGGCGGCGATGGCGGCATCGGCGCGGGCGAGGTCGTCGCGGGCGGTCTCCAGGGCCTGGCGGGCGGCGGCCAGGGCGGCATAGAGGGCGTCGTCGTCCCGGCCCGCGCGCGCCTCCGCCAGGGCGGCGGCGAGCTGGTCCCGGCGCCGGGCCTGCTGGTCACGCTCGGTACGCGCGGCCACCCGGGCCTCACGGCAATCGGCGAGCGCGTCACGGCACTCACCGTGCCGCTGGCCGGAGTCCGCGTGCTCGCGCTCCCGGGCCTCCCGAGCCTCGCGCCGCGCCGGCAGCGCCGCCGCGGCACCCTCCAGGTCCACCCCGTCGTCAGCCGCCGGCAGGGCCTCGATTCGCTCCGCGGTCGCCTGGACCCGCTCGCGCAGGGCCACGACCCCATCCGGCGCGTGCGCGGCGGCGAGCTTCTCGCTGGCCGCGGCGTCGGCAAGGGCGCGCTCGCGGCGCTGGAGGGCGGCCTCCGCGTCCGCGGCGGTGTCCACGCCGAGCCGGGACGCCACCCCGCGCCGGGCCTCGCGGGCCTCGTCCCGGGCCTCCCGCGCCGCCACCAGGTCCATCCCGCCGGGGCTCACGCGCACGATGCCGACCCCTTCAAGGGCAAGCACGCCCTCGCCGGTCAGCCGCCACTGGCCCTCGGCGACGGGCTCCGCGGCACCGCTGACCGACACGGGCACGGAGACCTCGGCGTCCACCCGGGTGGCGCCGGCCTCCAGCCGCGCCTCCGCCCGGGCCAGCCGCTCCTCGATGCCGCGCAGCTCGTCCACGTCCCCGCGCTGGATGGCGATGTCCGCCACCGACGCCCGCGTCTGCCGGGCGGCCTCCAGCGCCTCCTCTGCCCGGGCGAGGGCGTCGCGGTCGTCGCGCAGCTGGCGCTCGCGCTCCAGGCGCTCGCGGGCGCGGGCGGCCTCCGCCTCCGCCCGGCGCGCATCGGTCACCGCCTGGCCGGCGGCCTCGTGGGCGGCGCGCGCCTCCGCCTCCGCGGCCTCGGCACGGCTCACGCGGGCATCCGCGTCCGCCAGCGCCATGTCCGCCGCGGTCAGGGTCTGCTCCAGCTCAGCGAGCTCGCGGATCCGCTTCTGGCGCTCCTGCCACTCCGCGTCGTGGCGCTGGTGCTCGGCCTCGGCGACGCGCAGGGCACTGGCGAGGCGCTCACGTTCGGCACGCCGGGCCTCCAGACGCTGGTGGGCGGCCCGGGCAGTATCGAGTCGGCGCTGGCGCTCGGCGGCGGCCTCCGGGTCCTCCAGCGCAGTGAGCTCCTCGCGTTCGCGGGCAAGCCGATTGACGGCCTCGTCAAACTCGGCGAGCTGGCCGTCCACCTCCGCGAGTTCCGCGGACAGGGCCTCCACCCGGGCCTCCGCGTCCTTGAGGACCTTCCCCGGGCGGCCGGTGGACGTCCAGAAACGACTCCGCTCGGTGGTGAAGTGGCGGAGCAGGCGCTGGCCGGCGGCCCCGCCAAGGACGTCGCCGACCTCCGCCTCCAGCACCGCACCGAGGGACCGGCGCGCGCTCTCGGCGGGATCGACGGCATGAAAGGTGGTGCCCTGGGTCACCCAGAGCAGGCCCCAGACGCCCTGGTAGCGGGCGTCCGTGGCGCCCCGGCCCGGGCGTTCGAAGCCAAGCAGCGACTGCAGCGCCTCCTCCGCCGCATCCCCCTCCCAGCGCCCGCCCGGCCCCTCCAGGCGCGCGCCGGCGCCCTGGCAGAAGCGCTTCCACAGGCGGTACTCGTCACCGCCACAGGTGAAGGCGAGGGTCACCTCCGGGCCCACCCGGTGGCCGTAGGGCTGGAGCTCCGAGGCCGCACGGCCGCTCAGCCCGTGCCGGTCGAACAGCGCCACCCGCAGGGCCTGGAGCACGGTGGACTTGCCCGCCTCGTTGTCCCCGCCGAGCACGTTGAGGCCGTCCTCCAGGGGGCCGATCTCCAACGGCGCCACCAGGTGACGGAAGTTCTCGATGCGCAGGTGCCGGATCTCCAATGCGTCCCTCCCTGACGTGGCCGTTAGCGCAGCTCGTGGTAGGCGGCGTAGAGGCGCTGCACGGCCTCCGCGGCATGGATCTCACCGGCGGCCTGACGCTCGCGCAGCGCGGCCAGCGCGTCGGCGACGAAGCCGCTGCCCTCGAAGACGGCGAGATCCGCCTCGGTGGCCTCCGGGCGCAGCGCGCTGTCGTCCCAGTCCAGGTACGCGAGTCGCGCCTGCCACCGCCCCAGCAGCTCATCCAGCGCGGAGCGGGTCGCGAGGTCGACACCACCGGCGAGCACGAGGCGCAGGACGTGGCGCTCCAGCGGCGCCGACAGGCCGGCGAGCCGGTCCTCCAGGGCCTGCAGGGCGCCCTCGCCGGTGAGGTCCTGCTGCCACTCGTGCCACTGGTAGTGGCTCGTGGCCAGGGGCGTGATCGCCGGCGCGGCACCACCCGACAGGTCCACCCGCAGGACATGCCCCGGGTCTCGGCTGCGGAAACTGTCCGTCTCCGGGGTACCGGCATACCAGGTGCGCTCGGCGATCTCCAGGGTCCCGTGCCAGTCACCGAGGGCCAGGTAATCCAGCCCGGCGGTCACGGCGCGGTCCTCGGCGATGGGGTTGTGGGCCTCCGCGGCCTCCGGCAGGCGGTTGCGCAGGCTGCCGTGGGCGAGGCCGACACGCGCCGCGCCCTCGGGGGTGGCCGCGGTGTCGAACCACTCGGTGACGTCACCGGGCTCGTGGCGGCGCCGCAGCGGCGCGGGCAGCACGGCGAGACGGCCGTCGGCGAGGACCAGCGGCTCGGGGGTCACGGCGGCGTGGACGTTGTCCGGCCGGCAGCCGAGGCGCTCGATACGCGTCCACACGCTCTCGGCAAGGGCGGCATCGTGGTTGCCGGGCAGCAGCACCCAGGGACCGGGCCACTCGGCCATGGCCTCCATGGTCCGGCGCAGGGCGGCGTCGGGCAGGGTCTGGCTGTCGAAGACGTCGCCGGCGACGAGCACGGCGTCGGCCCGGTGCTCGGCGGCGAGCGCGGCGATGCGGCGGATCACGGCGTAGCGCTGCTCGCGCAGCAGCGCCCCGGCGTCGCCGGCGATCCGGCCGAAGCCCTTGCCGATCTGCCAGTCGGCGGTATGGAGCAGGCGCAAGCGACGATCCTCCCGTTCACCAACCCGGCATCGGCGAACACCCGCACGCGGGCACCCGCGGCGCTGCCGGGAAAAAAGTGCGGCCCGGCGAACCGGGCCGAAACAAGGGTAATCGGCATTGTGCCGACTTTACAGGAGGGAAAGATTGACACCGGGCTCCGGGCACCTCCCTGTGCTCGTCCCCGGCGACGGCTCGTGCCGCCGTGCGCATCTCACTTCCAGCGTCCTACAATGGCCGACAACACCCAGGGATAAGAGGTTCCCGTTCCATGCCGGAGACCCGCAGAAACGTGCTCGGCACCACACTGGATGCCTGCTGCAGCGACCCCGTCACCGGCTTCTACCGCGACGGTTACTGCCGCGTCGGCGCCGACGACGCGGGCGTTCACGCGGTGTGCGCCACCCTCACCGACGAATTCCTCGCCTTCAGCGCCCGCCGCGGCAACGACCTGTCCACGCCCCGGCCGGAGTTCGGCTTCGACGGGCTGTCGGCCGGCGACCAGTGGTGCCTGTGCGCGGCACGCTGGCTGGAGGCCCACGAGGCCGGCTGCGCCACGCGGGTGCGGCTGCTCGCCAGCGACGAGGCCGCCCTGGAGGTGGTGGCGCTGGAGACCCTCAAGCCCTACGCGCTGGACCTGTCGTGATGGAGGTCTGGTTCAGCCACGGCCAGGAGAGCGGCCCCTGGGGCTTCAAGATCACCCGGCTGGCGGAGGTCGCCCGGGCCGCCGGGGCGGGCGTGGCCAGCGTCGACTACCGCCACACCCGGGATCCGGACGAGCGCGTGCGCCATCTCCTCGCGCAGCCGCGCCCGGCGGGCCCGCTGGTCCTGGTGGGCTCGAGCATGGGCGGCTACGTGGCCGCGGCGGCGAGCGCCACGCTCCGGCCGGCGGGGCTGTTCCTGATGGCGCCGGCGTTCTACCTGCCGGGCTACGAGGGGGACGTCACGCCCCACGCCGGCGACGTGGAGGTGGTGCACGGCTGGCGCGACGAGCTGATCCCGCCGGCGCACAGCGTGCGCTACGCCAAGGCCTGCCGCGCTCGGCTGCACGTGCTCGACGGCGACCACGGCCTCTCGGAGGTGATCGACGACATCGCCGCGCTGTTCGGGCGGTTTCTCGACCGGGTGGGTACCGCGGCCACGCCGTGACGCCCCGGCCTCACGCGCCGCGCAGGGCGGCCTCCACGGCCGCGCGGCGGGGGATCGGCGCCACCGCGCCCCGCCCCAGCGTGGACAGCGCCGCGGCGACGTTGGCGTACCGGGCCGCCGCCACCGGCCGGACCCCGCGCACGATCCCGGAGAGGAAGGCCCCGTCGAAGACGTCGCCGGCACCGGCGGCGTCCACCTGCGCCACCGGGTGCGGCGGGCAGTGCACCCGCTCGCCGTCCGCCGCGACCAGCACCCCCTCGTGCCCCATCTTCAGGGCCACGATGCGGGGCCCGAGCCCCGCGTAGAAGTCCACCACCGCGTCGGGGTCCGTCAGCCCGGTGAGCCGGCGCGCGTCCTCCAGGCCCGGCAGGGCGATGTCCGCCTCGCGCATGGCGGCATGGATCACCGCACGGGCGCGGGCGAGCGGCCAGAGCCTGAGACGCAGGTTGGTGTCGTAGCTCACCGTCACGCCGGCCTCGCGCGCCGCCGCCACGGCAGCGAACACGGCGTCACAGGCCTCGGGGCTGATGGCCTGGCTGATGCCGGAGACATGCAGCACCCGGGCGGCACGGATGTAGTCGAGGGGCAGGTCGTCCGGGCCCAGCCGGCTGGCCGCCGAGCCCTGGCGGAGATAGCTGAACGCGTGCTCGCCGTCGCGGTAGCGGATGAAATAGACGCCGGTGTGCGCGTCCCGGTCCACGGCCACCGCGCTGGCATCCACGCCCTCGGCCGCCCACAGATCGAGGAACGCCCGTCCGAAGCCGTCGTCGCCGAGGGCGGTGAGATACCCGACCGAGGCGTCCTGGCGTGCCGCGGCGATCGCGCAGTTCGAGGTATCGCCGCCGTAGCCCTGGAGGAACCAGGTCCCGCCGTCGCCGGGACGCTCGCTGAGCTCCAGCAGCGGCTCGCCGAGGCAGACGATGTCCACCATGGCGCGTCAGCCGCCGCGGACGGCCGACACCGCCCGGCAGGGGCCCTTCACCCGGTCGTCAGCGGTCATTCGCCTCTCCCTCATCTCTCCAGCCCCTGGAGCGGCGGCCGTTGCGGCACTGCTGCCCCACTATGTGGACAATAAGTCCGATTATTAAGACCATAGGCAGCCTCAGGACGAGGCGTCAAACCGGCAACGGGGACGACACCGGATGAGCGCACCCGGGCAGCAGGACAGCACTTCCTCGGCGCGGGGGGCGGCCACCTTCGTGAAGGGGCTGCGCCTGCTCCAGAGCATCGCGGCACTGCCCCGGCCCGCACGCCTGAAGGACATCCAGCGGGCGAGCGCGCTACCGCGGGCGACGCTGTACCGCCTGCTCGGCGCCCTCGAAGACGAACGCTTCGTCGTCCGCGACCCGCTCCACGGCGGCTACCTCCTCGGCCCCGAGCTCGCCCGGCTCGGCCACCGTAGCCGGGAGCAGGACGACCTCCCCCACAGCGCCCGCGAGGCACTGGTGGCGATCCGCGACGCCACCGGCGAGACCGTGCACCTGGCGGTACCCCGGGGGGACGTCATGATCTACGTCGACAAGGTCGAGTCCCTGGCCTCGGTGCGCATGGCGTCCATGGTGGGCAATCAGGTGCACATGCACGCCTCCGCCGTGGGCAAGGCCTTCCTCGCCGCACTGGCACCGGAGGCCCTCGATCGCTACGCCGGGACGCTCTCGCTGGCGCCGATGACCGCCAACACCGTGACCGGCCTGCCGGCGCTGCGGACGGCGCTCGAAACGGTGCGGGCGCGGGGCTACGCCGTCGACGACGAGGAGAACGAGCCCGGCATCGTGTGCTTCGGCCAGGCGCTCTACGGCGTGGACGGACAGCCGGTCGCCGCGGTGAGCGTGAGCGTGCCCCGCTACCGGCTCGGCGACGACTGGGCACACCGCTATGCCGGGCCGATACGTACCGCCTGCGAGGCGGCCGGCCTGCTGACCGCGCCCCCCGGCCACGAAGACGGGCCCGGGCAACGGCGGGCACGGCCGGGACCACCCTGAGGAGACGGCCATGGATCCACGCTTTCAGGACGCACTCGCCGAACGCCCGCTGGTCGCCATCCTGCGCGGCATCACGCCGGATGAATGCGAGGCGGTCGCCGACGCGCTGATCGACGCCGGCTTCGGCATGCTCGAGGTCACCCTCAACTCCCCCCAGCCCTGGGAGAGCCTGCGCCGGCTGCGCGCCCACTGCCCGGCGGAGACCCTGGTGGGCGCGGGGACGGTGCTCGACGCCGGCTCGGTCACCCGCCTCGCCTCACTGGCACTGCCGCTGATGGTCACCCCGAACACCGACCCGGCGGTGATCGACGCCGCCGCCGGCGAAGGCATGACCAGCCTGATCGGCTGCATGACGCCCACCGAGGCACTGCTCGCCGCGCGCCACGGCGCCTCGGCGCTCAAGCTCTTCCCCGCTGCGCGCCTGGGCCCCGGCTACCTCCGGGACGTGCGTGCGGTGCTGCCACCGGCGCTGCCGGTATTCGTGGTCGGCGGGATCAACGCACAGAACCTGGCCGACTTCCACGCCGCCGGGGCGGCGGGCTACGGCATCGGCGGGGACGTCTATCGCGCCGGGCGCCCCGCCGCGGAGGTCGGCGCCGCCGCCCGGGACATCGTCGCCGAATACCGGCGTGCCAGGGACGGCGGGCAATGAGCGATCGGATCATCGTCGTCGACTGGGGCACCACCGCGTTCCGCGCCTACCTGGTGGACGCGGACAGCGGCGCCTGCCTCGATCGGATCACCAGCGGCCAGGGCATGCGCGAGCTGGCCGGCGGGTCCTTCGCCGACTACTGCCGCGAACGCCTCGGCGACTGGCGGCGCGACGGCGCCGTGCCCGTCTACCTCGCCGGCATGGTGGGCGCGCGCCAGGGCTGGCACGAGGCCCCGCAGCCGGCGCTGCCGGTCACCGCCGGCGACCTCGCCGACGGACTCACCGCCGCCCCCGGGCTCGACAACACCTGGCTGGTGCCCGGCGTGCGCCTGCACGGCGACGGCGGCCACGTGGACGTGATGCGCGGCGAGGAGGTCCAGATCGTCGGCGCGCTGGCGCTGGCGGCACGCGGCGACGCCACGCTCTGCCTGCCGGGGACCCACAGCAAGTGGGCCCGCGTGGGCGACGGCACGCTCCGCCACTTCGCAACGGTGATGACCGGCGAGCTGTTCGAGGCGGTGACCCGGCACACCCTCATCGGCGTGCCCGCGGCGGACACCGACACCCCCGACGGCACCGCCTTCCGCCAGGGCCTCGCGGAGTCCGGGCGTCCCGGCGGCCTCGGGCATCAGCTGTTCACCGCCCGCAGCCGCTGGCTCTACGGCGAGCTCGCCGCCACCGGCATCCGCGACTACGTCTCGGGGCTGCTCATCGGCAACGAGATCCGGGGCATGCGCGGGCTGTACGCCCCCGAGGGGGTGGTGCTCGTCGCGGACGGGGCCCTGCGGCCGCGCTACGAGGCCGCGCTCGGCCACTTCGGCCTGGATGCCCACCCTGTCGCGGCGGCGGACGCCAGCCTCGCCGGCGTGCTCGCCCTCGCCCGGCGACACCGGCGCGCGGGCGGCTGAGCGCGGGGGCGGCCCTGTGCGCCCCCGCCGGAGGCGTCAGCGCCGGGTCAGTTTGAGCTCGATGCGCCGGTTGCGCGCCATCGCCTCCGGCGAATCCCCCTCGGTGAGCGGCTGGTACTCGCCGTAGCCCGCCGCCGCGAGGCGCTCCGCGGGGATGCCCTGATCGATCAGGAAGTGGACGATGTTGGTCGCCCGCGCGGTGGACAGCTCCCAGTTGGAGGGGAAGCGCTCGGTACTGATGGGCCGGCGGTCGGTGTGGCCCTCCACCTGCAGCACCCAGGGGATGTCGTCGGGGATGCGCTGCGACACCTGTTTGAGCACGTTGGCGAGCTGACCCAGCTTTTCCTGGCCGTCCGCGCCGATCTGCGCCGAGCCGCTGTCGAAGAACAGCTCCGACTGGAACATGAAGCGGTCGCCGACGATCCGGATCTGCTGGATGTCGCCGAGGACCTCGCGCAGCCGGCCGAAGAACTCGGAGCGGTAGCGCGAGAGCTCCTCGACGCGCTCGGCGAGCGCCAGGTTCAGCCGCTCGCCCAGGTCCTCGATCCGGGTGCGCTGCTCGCTGACGGTCTCCTGGGAGACGGACAGCGCCCGGGCGACGCGCTGGATCTGGTCGCGCAGCGCGCGCAGCTCGTTGCGCAGGTGCTCGATGCGGGTCTCCGCGTCCGCGGTGAGCCCCTTCTGCTCGGACAGCGCCTGATCGCGCTCGTCGATCTCGGCGACCAGGTCGCGGATGCGCATGGTGCGCTCCTCGATCGCCTCCTGGGCGAGATGGGTGCGCTCCTTGGCGTCCGCGAGCTCGGCGGACAGCGCCTTGCTGCGGTCGCGGGCCTGGGTCAGGCTCTGCTCGGTATCGCCGAGCTTGCCGGAGAGGGCCCCGACCTCCTCCTCCAGGCGCTTGCGCACCTTGCGCAGGGTGTCGATGTCCGCCTGCAGCGAGGCCAGCTCGGTGAGCCGCACCTTGAGCTTCTCGCGGCTGACCTCCAGGGCCTGGTCCTTCTCCGCGAGCTCGCTGGCGAGCTGCTCGTTCTCGCCCCGGGCCTGCTTGAGGGATTCGGCGAGGGAATCGCGCTCGGACAGCGTCGTGTGCAGCTCGTTGTAGACGCTGGACATGCGCTCCTGGAGGTGTTCGCGCTTGCCCCGCTCCATGGACAGCTCCTCGGCGAGGCGCTCGACGTCGTCCTGCAGGCGCTGCAGCGCGCGGCTCTTACCCGAGAGCGCGTCGCTCAGGTAGAACTGCGTCACCACGAAGAGCATGAGCACGAACACGAACGCCAGCAGGATCGTGGCGAGCGCGTCGACGAAGCCGGGCCAGATGTTGACCGCGTTGCGTCCCCGGCGGCTACCCCCGAACATCGCCGCTAACCCTGGCGGTCGTCACGGAAGTGCGCGAGGGTGCGCGTGAGCAGCCGCAGCTCCTCGCGCAGCTCGTTGACCACGTGCTCGCGGTCCCCGGCGAGGCCCTGGCGGAGCTGGTCCAGGCTGCCGGCGATGTGGCGCAGGTTGTCCCGGACCTCGCGCTCGTGGGCCTCGTTGCTGCCGGTGACATCCGCCAGGTTCTGCAGCACCCCCTGCAGCTCGGCCTGGGTCCGGGTGAGATTCATCAGCCCGCGCTGTTCGCCGCGGGACTGCTCGGCGAGGTTGGCGATCTCCTGGGTGAGCTCGGTGAGCCGGCCCTCGGAGCTGCGCCGCTCCTCCTCGCCCCGGGCCATGATGCGCTGAAGCTTGTCCAGGCTGTCCGCGGTCTGCTCCAGCAGCGCCTGAATGTAGGCGGGGACGTTGCCCTCGCCGTCGCCGCCGGCCCCGCCGCTGCCGAGCTTGGTCTGCCCGGACAGCCACTCCTCGAGGTCGTTGTAGAACCGGTTCTGGGCGTAGCCGCTCTGCAGGTCGATGAAGCCGAGCACCAGGGCGCTGGCGAGGCCGAACAGCGACGAGCTGAAGGCCGTGCCCATGCCCGAGAGGGGCTGCTGGAGACCGTTCTTGAGCTCGGCGAACACCGCCGCGGCGTCACGGCCCTCGATGGACAGCGAGGAGATCACCCCGCCCACCGCGCGCAGGGTGTCGAGCAGCCCCCAGAAGGTGCCGAGCAGGCCGAGGAAGACCAGCAGCCCGATCATGTAGCGCGAGAGGTCGCGCTGCTCGTCCAGCCGGGAGCGGATCGCGTCCAGCAGCGTGCGCATCGACATCGTGGACAGGCTGAAGCGGTCGCCATGGCGGCCGGTGAGCATGCGTGCCATGGAGCCGAGCAGCCCCGAGCGCGGCGGCTCCGGCGGGTTCTCGCGGTCCGCGCGGCGGAAGGCCTCGATCCAGGAGACCTCCGGGCCGAGGATGAGGACCTGGCGGAAATTGATCAGGATACCGATGGCGAGGACGCCAAGGATCAGGCCGTTGAACACGGCATTTGCCATGAACGCGTTGCGCAGCGGGCCGGCGAGGAGGGCGCAGGCCACCGCAACGCCGAGCAGGAAAACGCTCATCCAGATCAGCACGCGATTGGGATTTCGCACCGGGCTCTCCCTGAGGATCTGCGGCAAAGCCCTTACTCTAGCGCGAATCGGGCCCAATTGTGATCCGTTTCCGGTAATTACGTCTGCTGCCATAGCCGTGCCCCCGCCATCGCCGTTCACTGGGTTAGACTCCCCGGTCGGATCAACCTGGAAGGATGCACCCACATGGAAGGCACCGGTCTGCGCGACCGTCAGGCGTGGCCGCTGCTCGCGGCGCTGATCGCCGGAGGCGTGCTCATCTACCTGCTCCGCGGGATGCTCACGCCGTTCCTCGTCGCCGCGCTGCTGGCCTACATCAGCGACCCCATCGCGGACCGCCTGGAGGCCCGGGGCCTCTCGCGCACGCTCTCGGTGGTGATCGTCTTCGGCACCACCCTCGGCGTGGTGATCGGCGTGGCAGTGATGCTGCTGCCCCTGCTCGCCCACCAGGTGGACTACCTCGTCCAGCGCGTGCCGGCGATCGTGGACTGGGTGCAGCGCACCGCGGTGCCGTGGATGGAGGCGCACCTGGGCGTGTCCGCCTCGCGGCTGGACGTGCAGACCCTGCGCGACGCCGTCACCCAGCACTGGCAGTCCACCGGCTCCGTGGCCGCCGCGGTCATCGCCCGCGCCACCCAGTCCGGGCTGGCGCTGGTGGGGCTGATCACCAACCTGGCGCTGATCCCGGTGGTGGGCTTCTACCTGCTGCGCGACTGGGACGTGCTCATGGCGCGGATCCGCGAGCTGCTGCCGCGCTCGGTGCAGGGCGTGGTCGGCCAGCTCGGCGGCGAGTGCAACGAGGTGGTGGCCGCGTTCCTGCGCGGCCAGCTGCTGGTAATGCTCGCGCTGGGGGTGCTCTACAGCACCGGACTGTGGCTGGTGGGTCTGAACCTCGCCATCCTCATCGGCATGCTCTCGGGGCTGGCGAACATCGTGCCCTACCTCGGCTTCGTCGTGGGCATCACCGCGGCGAGCGTGGCCGCGGTCTTCCAGTTCAACGACATCCTCGTGCCGCTGCTGCTGGTCTGGGCGGTGTTCGGCATCGGCCAGACGCTGGAGGGCATGGTGCTCACGCCGCTGCTGGTCGGCGACCGCATCGGCCTGCACCCGGTGGCGGTGATCTTCGCGGTGCTCGCCGGCGGCCAGCTCTTCGGCTTCGCCGGCGTGCTGCTGGCGCTGCCGGTGGCCGCGGTGATCGCCGTACTCCTGCGCCACGCCCACGACCGCTACGTGCACAGCACCCTCTATCACGGCGTCGCCGGCACGGACAGCAACGCCGGCGACACCCCACGAGACGACAACCCCACCCGGGACTGACCCTATGAGCGTGAACATCCCCGAACGCATCGCCCGCGACATCGACGCCGCCCCGCGGCAGGTCGAGGCCGCGGTACGGCTGCTCGACGAGGGCGCGACGGTGCCCTTCATCGCCCGCTACCGCAAGGAGGCCACCGGCGGCCTGGACGACGGCCAGCTCCGCGAGCTCGAACGCCGGCTGGTCTACCTGCGCGAGCTCGAGGAACGCCGCGCCACGGTGCTCGCGGCGATCGAGGAGCAGGGCAAGCTCAGCGACACGCTGCGCGCGTCCATCGAGGCCGCCACCACCAAGCAGCGCCTGGAGGATCTCTACCTCCCCTACCGCAAGAAGCGCCGGACCAAGGGCGAGATCGCCCGCGCCGCCGGGCTGGAGCCGCTGGCGGACGCCCTGCTCGCCGACCCGGGCCTCGACCCGGCCACCGCCGCCGCGGACTACGTGGACGCCGAGGCCGGCGTCGCCGACACGGATGCCGCGCTGGAGGGGGCACGCTACATCCTCGCCGAGCGCTTCGCCGAGGACGCCGAGCTCATCGCCGGGCTGCGCGACTACGCCTGGCGCGAGGGGGTGCTGATCTCCGAGGTGGACGAGTCGCGGCGCGAGGACGGGGTGAAGTTCTCCGACTACTTCGACCACCGCGAGCCCCTCCACGGCATCCCCTCCCATCGCGCGCTGGCGCTGTTCCGCGGCCGCCGCGAGGGCGTGCTGCGCCTGCGCCTGGCGATGCCCGACGAACTCGCCGAGGAGCGCACCGGCCCCGGTCGGGGCGAGGGCATGATCGCCGCGCGCTTCGATATCCGCCACGCCGGCCGCCCCGCGGACGACTGGCTCGCCGGCGTGGTGCGCTTCACCTGGCGGGTGAAGCTCCTGACCCGGCTGGAGACGGACCTGCTCGGCAGCCTGCGCGAGAACGCCGAGGCGGAGGCCATCGAGGTGTTCGCGCGCAACCTCCACGACCTGCTCCTCGCCGCCCCCGCCGGCCCCAGGGCGGTGATGGGCGTGGACCCGGGACTGCGCACCGGCTGCAAGGTCGCGGTGGTGGACGCCACCGGCAAGCTCGTGGACACCGCCACGATCTACCCCCACGCCCCGCAGAAGCGCTGGGACGAGGCCCTGGCGGCCCTCGACGCCCTGGTCCGCCGCCACGAGGTCTCGCTGGTTGCCGTGGGCAACGGCACCGCCTCGCGGGAGACCGAACGCCTGGTCGCCGAGCTGCGCCAGGGCCATGGCGGGCTCGCCAGCGTGCTGGTCTCCGAGGCCGGCGCCTCGGTCTACTCCGCCTCGGAGACGGCGGCGCGGGAGTTCCCGGACCTGGACGTCTCCCTGCGCGGGGCGGTCTCCATCGCCCGGCGGCTGCAGGACCCGCTCGCCGAGCTGGTGAAGATCGACCCGAAGTCCATCGGCGTCGGCCAGTACCAGCACGACGTCAGCCAGCTCGCGCTCGCACGCAAGCTCGACGCCGTGGTCGAGGACTGCGTCAACGCCGTGGGCGTGGACCTCAACACCGCCTCGGCCGCGCTGCTCGCGCGGGTCTCCGGGCTGACCACGGCACTGGCGGATCGCATCGTCGAGCACCGCGACAGCAACGGCGCGTTCCCGGACCGGAAGTCGCTGATGGCGGTGCCGCGCTTCGGCGCCAAGACCTTCGAGCAGGCGGCGGGCTTCCTGCGCATCCGCGGAGGCGACCAGCCCCTGGACGCCTCCGCGGTCCACCCCGAGGCCTACCCGGTGGTCGAGCGCATCCTCACCGAGACGGGCGGCGGCGTCGCCGAGCTGATCGGCAACAGCGAGCTGCTCGGCGGCCTGGACCCGGCCAAGTTCACCGACGAACGCTTCGGTCTGCCCACGGTCACCGACATCCTCGCCGAGCTGGACAAGCCCGGACGCGACCCACGCCCGGCCTTCCGCACCGCGACCTTCCGCGAGGGCGTCGAGCGCCCGGAGGACCTGGAGCCGGGCATGGTGCTGGAGGGCACCGTCACCAACGTCACCAACTTCGGGGCCTTCGTCGAC
>WBJT01000032.1_pt1 | contig 22301 bp, 21 predicted proteins | sample 5109881 | NCBI WGS metagenome assembly WBJT01 (sample SAMN11895465, study PRJNA545514) | wastewater metagenome | isolation source: saline BTEX enrichment culture, original innoculum from Kuwait petroleum... | place: USA:Stillwater, OK | collected 2018-09-01
CCATGGATCGAGTCGATGATGCACCGCGCGCGGACCAGGCGCCGCGACGCGGGGCTGTCGCACACGGCCTTTGGCGGTGCACGACCTACCCGACCGCTATCCGCCGTCGACCAAGCAGGTCGCGCGACGGGGCCGTGCGACACTCCGACCTGCCGCGGTGTTGGGCTCTCGCACACGGCCTGCGGCCGTGCACGACGTACTTGCGACGCCCTGACCTGCCGCAGGGCCGCGCTGTCGCACACGGCCTGCGGCCGTGCACGACCTACCCGCTGGACGACCACTGGGGACCGCGTAGGTCGTGCGCCGGAGGCGTGCGACGGACACACGGCGGGCGCCGGAGCGTGGCTAGGCATACAGCCGTTCCTCGCCCTCGCCGGCCACGTTGGCCACGCAGCGACCGCACAGCTCCGGGTGGTCGGCGTTGCGGCCCACGTCCGGCGTGTGGTGCCAGCAGCGCACGCACTTGGCGTGCTCGGTGGCCGAGACCACCACGCCGAACTCCGTGCCGTCGGAGAGGCTCGCGGTCATCGCCCCTTCCGGGCGGGCCTCCGCCGGGTGCACCCGCGCCGCGGAGGTGATCAGCAGAAAGCGGAGCTCGTCGCCAAGCTGCTGCCACTCGCTGTACAGCGGCTCCGGGCAGTAGAGCTCGACCTCGGCCTCCAGGGTGGCGCCCAGGACCTTGTCGTTGCGCAGCTCCTCGACCCGCTTGGCAACCGCCTCGCGCAGCCCCTGGACACGCTGCCAGAAGCCCCGGTCGAACGCCTCGTCCTCCAGCGGGACAAGCCGGTCGTACCACTCCGCCATGAACACGGACGCCTCGTCCCGCTCGCCGGGGATATGGGCCCAGAGCTCATCGGCGGTGAACGAGAGGATCGGCGCGATCCAGCGCGCCAGCGCCTCGACGATGTGGTACATCGCCGTCTGGCAGGAGCGCCGGGCCAGGCTGTCGCTCTGGGTGGTGTACTGGCGGTCCTTGATCACGTCGAGGTAGAAGCCGCCCATGTCCAGCACGCAGAAATGGTGCACGCGCTGGGTGACCTGGTGAAAATCATAGGCGTCGTAGGCGGCGACCACCTCGCGCTGGACCTCCAGAGCCCGGTCCACCGCCCAACGGTCCAGCGCCAGCATACGCTGCGGCTCGACGCAGTCGCTGGCCGGGTCGAACCCCGCCAGATTGGCGAGGAGGAAGCGGGCGGTGTTGCGCATGCGCCGGTAGCTGTCGGCGGTGCGCTTGAGGATCTCGTCGGACACGGCGATCTCGCCGGTGTAGTCCGTGGACCCCACCCAGAGCCGAAGGATATCTGCACCGAGCTTGTTCATCACCGTCTGCGGGGCGATGACGTTGCCCCGCGACTTGGACATCTTGTAGCCCTTCTCGTCCACGGTGAAGCCGTGGGTAAGCGTGCCCCGGTAGGGGGGGCGGCCGTCGAGCATCATGCCGGTGAGCAGCGACGACTGGAACCAGCCGCGATACTGGTCCGAGCCCTCGAGGTAGAGGTCCGCCGGCTTGGCGAGCTCCGGGCGCGAGTCCAGCACGGAGGCGTGGGTGGTCCCGGAGTCGAACCACACGTCCAGGATGTCGGTGACCTTCTCGTAGCGCGGGGCGTCGTCGCCGAGCAGCTCCGCGGGATCGAGTTCGAACCATGCGTCGATGCCGCGCTGCTCCATGCGCTGTGCCACCGCCTCGATGAACTCGTCGGTGCGCGGGTGGGGCTCGCCGGTGTCGCGATCGACGAACAGCGCGATGGGCACGCCCCAGTTGCGCTGGCGCGAGATGCACCACTCCGGGCGGTTGCGCACCATCGCCGCCATGCGGCCCTCACCCCAGTCGGGGAACCAGCGCACCGTGGGCAGGGCCTCCAGGGTCTTCTCGCGCACCCCGTTGGCCTCCAGGTTGAGGAACCACTGGGGCGTGGCGCGGAAGAGGATCGGGGTCTTGTGCCGCCAGCAGTGGGGATAGCTGTGCTCGTAGCGCTCGACGTTGAGCAGCGTCCCGGTCTCGCGCAGGGTCTCGACGATCTTCGGGTTGGCATCGAAGACGAACAGCCCGGCGAAACGCTCGGTCCCGGGGAGGAAGCGGCCGTCATCGCCAACCGGGTTCTCCAGCGGCAGGTCGTAGCGCTGGCCTACCTCGAAGTCATCGGCACCATGGCCCGGGGCGGTATGCACGGCACCCGTGCCCGCCTCGGTGGTAACGTGCTCACCGACGACCACGGGCACCTGCCGGTCCAGGAACGGGTGGCGCAGCTCCAGGCCCTCGAGGTCCCGCCCGAGGCAGCGCCCGACGATGCCGTAGTGCTCCATGCCGTAGCGCGCGAGTGCCGTCTCGTGCAACGCCTCAGCCAGCACAAGCAGCTCGCGGCCGTGGTCCACGGAGACCAGCACGTAATCCAGCTCGGGGTGGACGGCCACCGCCTGGTTCGCCGGCAGCGTCCACGGGGTCGTCGTCCAGATCACCAGCGACGCGGCGGCCTGCGGTTCCACGCCCTCGGCACCACAGGCACGGCGCAGCGCGTCGCCGTCCACCGCGGTGAAACGCACATCGATCGCCGGGGAGACATGGTCATCGTACTCGACCTCCGCCTCCGCCAGTGCCGAGCCGCAGTCAGTACACCAGTGCACGGGTTTGAAGCCGCGCTTGAGATGCCCGTTGCCGACGATTCGCCCGAGCGCGCGCAGGATGTCCGCCTCGGTGCGGAAATTCATGGTCAGGTACGGATCGTCCCAGTCCCCGATCACGCCAAGGCGCTGGAAGTCCGCTTTCTGCCCGGTCACCTGCTCCTCGGCGAAGCGTCGGCAGGCCGCACGGAAATCGGCGTCGGAGACCTCCTCGCCGGCCTTGCCGATGTCCTGCTCGACCTTGTGCTCGATGGGCAGGCCATGGCAGTCCCAACCGGGGACGTAGGGGGCGTCGTACCCGTCCAGGGTGCGCGCCTTGACGATGATGTCCTTGAGGATCTTGTTGACCGCGTGGCCGATATGGATCTCGCCGTTGGCGTAGGGCGGGCCATCGTGGAGGATGAAACGCTCGCGGCCGGCGCGCTGCTCGCGGATGCGCCGGTACAGGCCCTCGTCGTTCCAGCGCGCCACCCGGTCGGGCTCGCGCTTGGCGAGGTTGGCGCGCATGGGGAAGTCTGTCTTGGGCAGATTCAGGGTGTCTTTGTAATCGGTCACGACGTCGTCCTGCGATCCTGTGTCGATGACGGGTTGTCGGGCTGCCCGGCGAACCAGGCCCGCGCCGCGTCGGCGTCGCGCGCGATCTGATCGCGCAGCGCCTCCATGGTGTCGAAACGCTCCTCGCCACGCAGGAACGCCCGGAAGGTCACGGCGACGTGGGCGCCGTAGATGTCGCCGTCGAAATCGAAGAGGTGGGTTTCCAGCAGCGTGGCCCGACCGTTGACCGTGGGCCGCGTGCCGACGCTGGCCACCCCCTCCTGTCGCCGGCCAAGACCGTCCAGGGTCACCGCAAATATGCCGTGCACCGGCGGCGGCGAACGCCGGAAACGGATGTTCGCGGTACGCCAGCCGAGTTCCCGGCCGATCGCGTCCCCGCGGGCGACCCGGCCACTGATGGTGTAGGCCCGTCCGAGCAGCCGGCCCGCCGTGGCGAGGTCACCCGATCCCAGCGCCTCCCGGACCCGGGTGCTCGAAACCCGGCTGCCGCCGTCGACTACCGTCGGCATCCGTTCCACCTCGAAGCCGTTCGTCTCGCCCGCCGTGCGCAGCATCTCGAAACCGCCCCGCCTGCCGTGGCCGAAGCGGAAGTCGTCGCCCACCATCAGGAACCGCACGCCGAGCCGCCGCACCAGCAGATCATCGATGAACGCCTCCGCCGGCATATCCGCCAGGCCTCGGCCGAAGCGCAGGCAAACGACCCGGTCGATGCCGCAGCCGTGCAACGCGGCGAGCTTGTCGCGCAGCCCGGTGATACGCGGCGGCGCACGCTCGGGCACGAAGAACTCCAGCGGGTGGGGCTCGAAGGTCACCACCGTCGCCGGCAGCCCGAGCGCGTCCGCGCGCTCGCGCAGACGCGCGATCACGGCATGATGGCCACGGTGCACGCCATCGAAATTGCCGATGGTGGCGACGCAACCGTGGTGCCGGTGCACTAGATTGTGGCTGCCCCGGATGAGCTCCATGCCGTGCCGGTCCCCAAATCCCTTTATTCTACGGTGGATTCACTGCGCGGTGAAAGTCGTGGGCCGCCGCCGGCCCGGCGTAACGCCGGTTCAGCGTATCTGCCGAACGCCGACGACGGCCCGCACCGCCACCGCGGGCCGGTTACGTCCGGCCACCGACACCCTGACCGGGACCCGTGCGTGGAGGCCCTGGCCGCAGGGGGCCCGTGGGCTGGCTGCTGAGCACAGCCAAGATCCCGGCCCAACCCGCCTTGGGCCGGTCATGTACAGGTATCCGACACAGGCCCGGAAGCTGTTGGCTGCCAGGAGCAGCCGACCTACAGATGGCACGGTATATCCCGGCCGGAACCCGCAGGTAGGTCGTGCGCCGCAGGCGTGCGACAGTCCGGGCCGCCTCCCGGGAGCCGGGGTCCCGACCGGCACCCGTCCGTGAAGACGGCCCGCCGCCGGGCGCGGCCGGTCTACCCCGCCGGCGTCCGAACCTCCGACGACGGCGGCTCGCGCAGCATCGCCGGGCGCAGACCGAGGGCGAGGAGCACGGCAAAATACGCCACCGCCGCCACCACGATGCAGCCCGCCAGCGCGGCCACCCGCAGCCCCGGTCCCGCCGCGATCCAGGCGTCGAGCTGGCGGGCCGGCCAGTAGAGTACGGCGAGCATCACCAGGACCGCCAGACCGACCTGCCGGCGCAGGCGCGGCCAGCCGGCCTGCGGCCGGTAGACGCCGCGCCGGCGCAGCCCGCGCACGAGCAGTCCGGCGTTCACCCCCGCGGCCAGGGCCGTACCCAGGGCCAGCCCGGCGTGGGCAACGCCGCTGCCGTACAGCAGCGCCACGGCGGCGATGCTGAACACCGCGTTTACCACCATCGCGACCACCGCGTAACGCACCGGTGTGCGCGTGTCCTGGCGGGCGAAATAGCCGGGCAGCAGGACCTTGACCAGCACGAAGGGGAACAGCCCCACCCCGTAGGTGAGCAGGCTGAAGCTCGCCGCCTGGACATCGCGGGCCCCGAAGGCGCCGTACTGGAACAACGTCGCCAGCATCGGCGCGGCCAGCGCCATCAACCCCACGGTCGCCGGGACGATGAGCACCAGCGTGAGCCGCAGGGCCCAGTCGAGGGTCGCGTTGAACGCCTCCGGCCCGGCGCCGGTGTGATCCCGAGACAGCCGCGGCAGGATCACCGTGCCGAGGGCGACGCCAAAGATGCCCAGCGGAAACTCCACCAGACGGTCGGACCAGTACAGCCAGCTGATGCTGCCGGTCATCAGGAACGACGCCAGCACCGTGTCCACGAGCAGGTTGATCTGCTGCACCGAGGTGCCGAACAGCGTGGGCCCCATCAGCCGCAGGACCCGGCGCACGCCGGGATCGCGGAAATCCGGCCGCGGCATCACCAGCAACCCCTGGCGGGCGAGGAACGGCAGCTGCAGCGCCAGCTGCAACGCCCCGGCGAGTGCCACCGCCCAGGCAAGTACCGCCACCCCGGGATCGAGCACGTCGCCGAGGATCAGCGCCGCGCCGATCAGGCAGACGTTGAGCAGTACCGGCGCGAACGCAGGCGGACCGAACGAGCCCAGGCTGTTGAGCACCGCGCCGGCACACGCGGTCAGCGAGATCAGCATCAGGTAGGGAAAGGTCACCCGCAGCATCCCCGCTGCCGCCGCGAGGCGCTCGGGGTCACCGGCGAAGCCGGGGGCGAACACCCGCACCAGCCAGGGCGAGGCCGCCATCCCCACGAGGGTCACCGCCAACAGCACCACCGCCAGGCTCCCGGAGGCCCGGCGCACCAGCGCCCTGACCTCCTGCGGCGTGCTCTGCGTGTGGTACTCCGAGAGGACCGGCACGAAGGCCTGGGAGAACGCCCCCTCGGCGAAGAGCCGGCGCATGAAGTTCGGGATCTTGAACGCCACCAGGAACGCGTCCATCCCTGCCGACGGGCCGAAGACCACGCCCAGGACGATATCGCGCACCAGCCCCAGGACCCGCGAGAGCAGCGTCCACGAGCTGAATGTCAGCAACGCCCGGAACAGGCCCGCTACCTTCATGCCGTTGTCTCCGTATACGCCTGCGATGCCCGGGCCCGGTACGCGGTCGCGCGCCCGCGCGCCGCGGGCGTCGCGCGTGATTGACACCGACCGGGCGAGGCGCCATCATACGCGACTTTATCGTGGACAGGATCACGCAGGAGTTCGACCTTGGCTAACATCGCCTCTGCTCAGAAGCGCGCTCGTCAGACCGAGCAGCGCCGTCGCCACAATCAGGCCCGCCGCTCGATGATGCGTTCCCAGCTCAAGCAGGTGATCAAGGCGATCGAGGCGGGCGACAAGGCGAAGGCCGAGGAAGCCTACAGTACGGCCGTCCCGGTCCTCGACCGCATGGCCACCAAAGGGGTGATCCACAAGAACAAGGCCGCGCGGCACAAGGCGCGCCTGGCCAAGAAGATCAAGGCCCTCGGCTAAGCCGGAACCTGCCTGATCGTGACGAAGACGCCGGCCGCTGGCCGGCGTCTTCGTTTCCACCTGCCCGCCGGACACGCCCCACCGGCACCCGCCTCAGCTCTCCTCCGAGAGCACCAGATTGTCACGGTGGATGAGCTCGGGCTCGTCGACATACCCGAGTGCGGCCTCGATGCGACTGGAGGAGACGCCGCGCAGCCGGCGGGCATCCCCCGAGCCATAGTTCACCAGCCCCCGGGCCACTTCGCGGCCATCCGGGTCGAGACAGGTCACCATGTCACCGCGCATGAATCGCCCGTCCACCCGTGTCACGCCCACCGGCAGGAGGCTGCGGCCGTCCTCGCGCAGCACCCGTGCCGCACCGGCGTCCAGCCACAGCGTCCCCCGCGCCTGCAGCTGGCCGGCCAGCCACTGCTTGCGCGCCGCCATCCGCTCCCGCGAGGGCCACAGCAGCGTGCCCAGCCGCTCTCCGCCGGCGATTCGTGCCACCACGTCAGGAAGGCGGCCCGAGGCGATCACGGTCACAGCGCCGGAACGAGCGGCACGGGCCGCCGCGGTCACCTTCGTGCGCATCCCTCCGCTGCCCAGGGCACCGGGCGCATCCGAGCACATCGCCTCCAGGCGCTCATCGGCGGCGTCCGCCTCGTTGATCAGGGCGGCCCGCGGATTCCGGCGGGGATCGGCATCGTACAGGCCGGACTGATCGGTCAGGATCGCCAGCACCTCCGCCTCGACCAGGTTGGTCACCAGCGCCGCCAGGGTGTCGTTGTCACCGAAGCGGATCTCGTCCGTGGCGACCGTGTCGTTCTCGTTGACCACCGGCACCACCCCCAGCGCCAGCAGCGTGCGCAGGGTGCTGCGTGCATTGAGATAGCGGCGACGGTCGGCAAGGTCCTCATGGGTGAGCAGCACCTGGGCGGTGCGCAGACCGAAACGGCGGAACTCCCGCTCGTAGGCCTCGACCACCCCCATCTGCCCGACCGCCGCGGCGGCCTGGAGCTGATGCAGCGCATGCGGCCGACGGGGCCAGCCAAGGCGCTGCACGCCCTCGGCGACGGAGCCGGAGGAGACCAGCACGACCTGCCGCCCCTGGCGATGAGCGTCCGCGATCTGAGCCACCCAGCCGGCGATGCGCTCACCGTCGAGCCCCCGGCCCTCATTGGTCACCAGGGCGCTGCCCACCTTGAGCACCCAGCGCCGGGTATCGGCCAGCCGGGCGCGCCAGCGCGCACCCTCATCCATCGGCGTCACCCTCGCCCCGCATCGCCTCCAGGCGGTCCATGACGCGCTGGCACAGGTAGTCCGTGCCCTCCCCGCTCTCACCGGAGACCAGGAACACCGGGCCCTCCCAATCCATCGCCGCGGTGATCTCGGCGGCCACCGCGTCGCGCTCGTCGGCGGGAATGAGGTCGATCTTGTTCAGCACCAGCCAGCGCTCCCGCGCCGCCAGCCCGGGGTCGAACGCGGCGAGTTCGTCCACGACCGAGCGCGCATCGGCGGCGGGGTCACGGTCGTCGTAGATGCAGGCGATGTCGAGGACGTGCAGCAGCAGCCGGTTACGCGCCAGGTGCTTGAGGAAACGCACCCCGAGCCCGGCACCTTCAGCCGCCCCCTCGATCAGCCCCGGGATGTCCGCCATCACGAAGCTGCGCCCCGGTCCCACGCGGACCACGCCCAGGCTGGGATACAGGGTGGTAAAGGGGTAGTCAGCCACCCGCGGGCGGGCACCGGAGACGGCGCGGATCAGGGTGGACTTGCCCGCGTTGGGCAGCCCGAGCAGGCCGACATCGGCGAGCACGCGCAGCTCCAGCGAGAGCTCGCGGCGTTCGCCATCCTGCCCCGGCGTCGACTGCCGGGGGGCACGGTTGGTGGAGCTCTTGAAGTGGATATTGCCGACACCGCCGTCACCGCCGCGGGCGACGAGCAGCCGCTCGCCCTCGGCGGTGACATCGCCGATCACCTCGCCGGTCTCCCGGTCGGTGACGACGGTGCCCACCGGTACGGGCACGATGACGTCGTCGCCGCTGCGCCCCGTCATCTGCCGGCCGCGGCCGTTCTCACCGCGCTCGGCCGCGTAACGGCGGCTGTGACGGAAGTCCGCGAGGGTGTTCAGGCCCTCGTCGCCGACCAGGTAGACGCTGCCACCACGGCCGCCATCGCCGCCGTCAGGCCCGCCCCTGGGGACGAACTTCTCCCGCCGGAAGCTCACGCAGCCGTCCCCGCCGTCACCGGCGGCGACCCGGATACGCGCCTCGTCCACGAATTTCATACCGCCACCTCGAGCCGGCCCTTACCGGCAAAAAAAAGCCCCGTCCTGCGACGGGGCTTTTCGGGATGCGTTCGGTCGCCGATCAGCTCGCCGCGCGTATGCTCACGAAGCGCCGCTTGCGCGGCCCCTTGCGCTCGAACACGACCTCACCGTCGCTCTTGGCGAACAGGGTGTGGTCGTGACCGATGCCGACGTTGGCGCCCGCGTGGAAGTGCGTGCCGCGCTGGCGAACGATGATATTACCGGCGCGCACCGCCTCGCCACCGAAGCGCTTCACGCCCAGGCGCTTCGATTCCGAGTCGCGACCGTTGCGGGTACTACCGCCTGCCTTCTTATGTGCCATGCCTCGTTAACCTCCGATTCAGCCGGCGTTGATGCCGGTGATCTTGACCTCGGTGAAGTGCTGGCGGTGGCCGTGCTTGCGGTGGTAGCCCTGGCGGCGCTTGAACTTCACCACCTCGACCTTGCGGTCACGGCCGTGGGAGACCACCTCGGCGGAAACACGGCCGCCGTCCACCAGCGGAGAACCCACCTTCACGTCGTCGCCGCCGACCATGAGCACCTGGTCGAACTCGACCGTGGAGCCGGCCTCGGCCTCCATCTTCTCCACACGGAGGACATCGCCCTCGCTGACGCGATACTGCTTACCGCCCGTCTTGATCACGGCGTACATGGCTGCGTTCTCCAAATCCGGTTCGCTGCTAATGCAGTCTGGGAAACTAAAGACCGCGAATCATAGGCTTCGCGCCGCGCGAGGTCAACTCCCGCGGGCGTTTTCTTGACACCCCCCACCCCCCTCTCTAGCATCCGGTCGACTCACCACTCCAGGAGCTGCCCGGGACGGACCATTTAATGGATCTCGCCGCCATTCGCGAACTCGTCACCGAGGACATGCAGGCCGTCGACCGGGCCATCCAGGACCGCCTGCGCTCGGACGTGGTGCTCATCAACCAGCTCGGCGCCTACATCGTCAACAGCGGCGGCAAGCGGCTGCGCCCGATGGTGGTGCTGCTGACCGCCCGCGCCGCCGGCTACGGGGGCGACCGCCACATCCCGCTGGCGGCCATCGTCGAGCTCATCCACACCGCGACGCTGCTCCACGACGACGTGGTCGACGGCTCCGACCAGCGCCGCGGACAGGACACGGCCAACCATATCTGGGGCAACGAGGCGAGCGTGCTCGTCGGCGACTTCCTCTACACCCGCTCGTTCCAGATGATGGTGGAGCTCGGCAGCACCGAGGCCATGGAGACCTTCGCACGCGCGACCAACACGATCGCGGAGGGCGAGGTGCTGCAGCTGCTTAACGTCCACGACGCCGACGTGGACGAGGCCCGCTACCGCGAGGTCATCTACCGCAAGACCGCGGCCCTGTTCGAGGCGGGCTGCCGCCTGGCCGCGCTGTTCGCCGGCGGCGACGACACCGCGGCGGCGGCCTACGGCCGCCACCTGGGGACCGCCTTCCAGCTCATTGACGACGCCCTGGACTACGATGGCAACCCCGCGGAGATCGGCAAGAACGTCGGCGACGACCTCGCCGAGGGCAAGCCGACGATGCCGCTTATCCGGGCCATGGAGGTCGGCGACGAGCATACCCGGGCACTCATCCGCGAGGCGATCGAGGCCGGCGGGCGCGAACGGATCACCGCGGTCTGCGAGGCCATTGCAAACACCGACGCCATTGCCTATACTCGCCGCCTCGCTGAGGAGGAGGCGCGCCAGGCAGAGGCAGCACTCACCTTCGCGAGGGACGATCGGCTCCGCGAGGCCCTCGCTGAGCTGGCACGATTCGCTGCCGACCGTCGCCACTAGCAGACAATCCGGGGTGTAGCTCAGCTTGGTAGAGCACTACGTTCGGGACGTAGGAGTCGCTGGTTCGAATCCAGTCACCCCGACCATTCCCCGAGAAGGGGCCGGATCGACGGATCCGGCCCCTTTTTCGTTGGAGCGTCGCCAAAACCCTCCTGTAATGTGGTCCCGGTCACACTCGTCGCGGAATCGCTGGACACGGCGGCAATGCGTCTGCTGAACTCCGCCACAGACCCTGCGTTGCCGCCGCCCGGTGGCGAGCGATCCGACTCCGACAGCAATCGAAGGGAGAGAGGCGAATGAATCCTGTGATGAACAAGAACGAGCTCATCGACGCCGTACGTGACCGCTGTGACGAGCTGCCTCGCAAGGCGGTCGCCGAGGTCGTGGACGCGCTGTTCGACACCATTCAGGGCACAGTTGCCGACGGCACCGATGTCAGCGTTACCGGCTTCGGGCGTTTCACCCGGACCGAGCGCGCGGCCCGGACCGGGCGCAACCCCCAGACCGGCGAGAGCATCCGGATCGCCGCCAGCCGCGTTCCCGCCTTCCGCCCCGGCAAGGGCTTCAAGGATCAGGTCAACGGCGGCTGATCAGGCCGCGGCGGCCGGCGTACGCCCGCCGGCCGCCTCACCCGCCTCCCCCGGGCCCATGGGCCCACGGAACCGGCGCAGCCGCAGGGAGTTGGTGAGCACCAGCACACTGGAGAGGCTCATCGCGCCCGCGGCGAGCATCGGGTTGAGCAGGAAGCCGCTCACCGGCCAGAGCACCCCCGCAGCCACCGGGATCAGCGCGACGTTGTAGCCGTAGGCCCAGGCGAAGTTCATCAGGATGGTCCGCCGGGTCGCCCGCGAGAGCGCCACGGCATTGACGATCCCGTCCAGCGATCCCCGCATCAGGACCACATCGCCGGCCTCGATGGCCACGTCCGTCCCCGTTCCCACGGCAATACCGGCATCCGCCTGGGCCAGCGCCGGGGCGTCGTTGATGCCGTCGCCCACGAACAGGACACGCCGGCCCTCGCCCTGCAGGCGCCGGATCTCGTCCGCCTTCTGCGCCGGCAGCACCTCGGCGACCACCCGGTCGATCCCCAGCTCCCCAGCGATGGCCTCCGCGGTGGTACGGGTATCACCGGTAAGCATCGCCACCGTGAGCCCGCGCTCGCGCAGCGCTGAAACGACGGTCGCCGCCTCCGGCTTGACCGGATCGGCCACGCCGAGCACCGCGACCAGCTGACCGTCCTCGACGACGTAGAGCGGGGTGCGACCCCGGGCCGCCAGCGTCGAGGCGATTTCCCGGCCATCACCCGCCGCCACATCGAGGCGTTCGAGGTAGCGCTCGGCGCCGACCGCGATGTCGTGACCGTCCACCCGGGCGCGCACACCGTAGCCGGCCTCCGCCTCGAAGCCCTCGGCGCGCGTCGGCTCCAGACCGCGGTCCCGGGCCGCGGCGACGACGGCCTCGCCCACCGGGTGTTCGCTCAGGGCCTCGACCGCGGCGACACGGGCAAGCACCGTCGCCTCGTCGCCGGCGAGCACGCGCACGTCGGTGACCGCCGGCCGCCCCCGGGTCAGGGTCCCGGTCTTGTCCATGACCACGGTATCCGCCTTCGCCAGGCCCTCCAGTGCCGCCCCGCGGCGGAAGAGCACGCCCATGCGCGCGCCCCGGCCGGTACCGACCATGATCGCCGTGGGCGTGGCCAGTCCCATGGCGCAGGGGCAGGCGATGAGCAGCACGCTCACCGCGGTGACGAAGGCGTAGGACAGCGCCGGCTCGGGCCCGGCCGCCAGCCAGACGACGAAGGTGATCACCGCCGCGGCCAGCACCAGGGGCACGAACACCCCCGCGATCCGGTCAGCCAGACGCTGTATCGGCGGCTTCTCGGCCTGCGCGGCCTCCACCATGCGGATGATCTGGGAGAGCACCGTGTCACCGCCGACGCGGCTGACCCGCATCACCAGCCCGCCCTGGCCGTTGACGGTACCGCCCATGAGCTCGGCACCCGCCTCCTTCGCCACAGGCTCGGGCTCGCCGGAGAGCATGGACTCGTCCACCCAGGAGCGACCCTCGATCACGGATCCGTCCAGCGGCACCCGCTCCCCAGGGCGCACCACCACCTCGGCCCCGACGCTCACCTCGGAGACATCGACCTCCCGGGTATCGTCGCCGTCACGGACCCGCGCGGTGGGGGTCTGCAGTGCAAGCAGCCCGCGGATCGCCTCCGAGGTCCGCCCGCGGGCGACATGCTCGAGCAGCCGGCCGACGAGGATCAGGGTGACGATCACACCGGCGGCCTCGAAGTAGGTCTGCGCCGTGCCCTCGGGGAATATCCAGGGCGCCACCAGCGCCAGGAACGAATAGCCCCAGGCGGCGCTGGCCCCGAGCATCACGAGGCTGTCCATGCCCGGCGCGGCATGGCGCAGCTCCGCCACGCCGCCGCGGAAGAACCGCGCACCGGCCCAGAAGAGCACGGGCGAGGCCAGCACCAGCTCGAGCCACATCCATGCCCGCTCGGGCATCACCGACTGCATCCACGAACCGATCCCGGGCAGCATCTTGCCCATGCCGATGATCACCAGCGGCACCGTGAACGCTGCCGCGAACGCCACCGAGCGCTTCAGCCGCGTCAGCTCCGGGTCGGCACGGTCTCCCTGCGAGGGCGCCCCCTCGTCCGCATCGCGGCTGGCCGTGTAGCCAGCCCGGTCCACCGCGGCGATGACCTCGCGGTCGAGATCGGCGCGGGGGATGACGTTCAACCGCGCGTTGCCCAGGGTCAGATTGACGCTGGCCTCGAGCACGCCCGGCACGGCGGCGAGCGCACGCTCCACGCGGCGCACGCAGCCGGCACACGTCATGCCCTCGATGGTGAACGTCCGCTCCTCGGTGGCGACGTCGTAGCCGGCGTCCCGGACCGCGGCAACCGCGTCCGCCACCGCCGGGTCCCCGTCGAAGGCCACCCGGGCGTTACCGGTGGTGAGATTCACGCTGGCCTCGCTGACGCCGGAGACGCCGCCGAGGGATTTCTCGACGCGGGAGACACAGCCCGCGCAGGTCATCCCCTCCACGGGGATATCGACAGTGGTGCTCATGGTCGGCTCACCGGTACTTCAGGACGTCCATCAGCTCCTCGACGATACGGTCGGTATCGCCGCGCTCATGGGCGGTGGTGACGTGGTTGCGCAGATGGCTGCGGAGAACGAGATCCCCGACCTTGCCGAGGGCGCCCTCCACCGCCTTGATCTGCTTGAGCACGTCGACACAGTAGATCTCGTCGCGCTCGAGCATGCGGGCGATACCATCGACATGCCCGCGCAGGGACAGCAGACGGCGACGGGCGTCCTCGCGGACCCCGTCGTCGAGCTGCAGTCCGCAGTGCGTCTCGGCCTCGCTCATGACGACGGCGCCGTCACGTCGTAACCGGCCTCGCGCACAGCGTCGGCCACTGCCCCGGCCTCCGGCTCGCCGCTCACCACCAGGGCACCGCTCGCCGCATCCACCCGGGTGACCGACTCCACCCCGGGCACGGCCTCGACCGCTTCGCGAACCGCCTTCTCGCAATGACCGCAGGACATACCCTCAACCTGGAACTCCATCGTTCACCTCCTGGCCTCAATCCCTCCCCCGGTGGGAGGGGTATATGTCGCTCAGAGCATAACGCCGCACCCTTCGGCACACAAGGTCCGCTCGACCGCGCACGGGGAATGACGCACCATTGCCACCGGGCCCCGCCCGCAGGGGACGCCATCATGAGAGACCGCCATGGACCAGGGAACGGACCGGCCCGACACCATCTACATCTGCCTGTCGCAGCTGACGGACAGCCAACACCTCGCGGCGGCACTGCGCGCGCACGGCCACCACGCCCGCGCGTTCGCCAGCGCGGCCGTGCTCCGGACCGCAGTAGCCCACCGCCCGCCGGCCGTTATCGTCGCGGCCGTGGACCCTCCCGCCGGCGAGGACGGCCCACCATGGCGGACAACCCGAGACCCCGGCGCCACCACGCTCATCCTCGCCGTCCCGGATGCGGGTGTCGGCAGCTATCGCCGCGCCCTCGATGCCGGGGCCGACGCGGTGGTGCCACAGCCCGTCGCCCCGGGCCCGCTGCGGCGGGTCCTCGCCGGGCTGGGCGACACCGGGGAACCGGGGCGGACCGCGCTGATCGGCACCGCCGCCTCCATTCCGGATGCGCTTGCGACAGACGGCCTCGCCGTCACCACCTTCGAGCCGGACGACGACGCCCTGCTGCTGAGGCTGGAGCGATGGCGGCCGGACGCCGTGATCGTCGACGCCGAGCTCACGACCACGCTGGTTCCGGCCATCCGCCAGCGTCCGTCGCTGACGGCACCGGTACTTGCGACCCTGCACGCCGGTGACCCGCCGCGGTGCCCGCCCCCCGGTGTCGACCTGGCTCTGGGGCCCGGCCACGAGGCCGTACTCGCCCCCCTCCTCCGTCGTCGGATCCAGGCCAACCGCCGCCGGATCACCAACGCCTGCATGCTTGAACACAGCGACCCGGCCACCGGCCTGATGCGCGGAGACGCCCTGCTCGCCGAGGTCGCCACGGCCACCGCAACGGCCGACCGCGTCCCCTCCACCGTGCTGCACATCGCGCTCACCACCGACGGCGACACGCCGGCCGAGGAGGAAGCGGCGATCATCACCGCCGCCGACGCCATGAACACTGCGGTGCCGCCGCTGGGCCCTCTCGCCCGGCTCGGGCACGACCGCTTCGCGTTTCTCGCACGGGGCGTCCCCGCCGGCGCCTGCGGCGACCTCGCGGCCCGCCTCGCCGACGCCGCCGAGGGCGCGGCGCCAACCGTATCGGCGCAGGTCGATGCCCGCGGAGTGACACCGGCGTCGGATCCGGAGGGCCTTCTAAGCGCCTCCGGCCCGCTCCCCCAACCGGGGGGCCACAGGAGCAGCGGCGAGTGGCGCAGGCGCATCGAGAGCGCCTTGAATGCCGAGCGTCTGGCCACGCGCAGCGCGGCACTGACGCGTCTCGACGGCGGTACGAGCCACCTCGCCCGGGTACACCCGCGTATCCTCGACGAGGCCGGATCGCCCCTGCCGCCGGGGGACTACGGTCCCGCCATCGCCGGCTCCCGGCTGGCGATGCGGCTGGACCGCGAGGTCCTGGAGTGCGTCCTCGACGGGCTGGCCGCATCCGCCGATATCGCGGCGGTCATCGTGCCGCTCGGGGTCGGCACGCTCGCCGATCCGGCCTACCCCGGGTGGCTGCGCGGGCGCTGCGACCATCACGGCGTCGCCCAGGGGGCTGTCATCCCGGAAGTGGCCGCCGCCGAAATCGCCACCCCGGCCCTCGCCGCGAACATTCCGGACCCACTGGCGGTCTCCGGCGTCGCGGACGCCGCACGCCTCGCGGAGATCGCCGCGGCGCTGCCGCTGGCCTTCATCCGGCTGCATGAGGCACTGCTCGCCAGTGACGGCTCCGTCCTCGACGACACCGCCCTGCGCGCCATTACCGGGCACGCCCGCGCCCATGATGTCGCGGTTATCGCGCCCCCGGTCGCCCGCGCCGGCACGCTCGCTTCGCTCTGGGCCGCCGGCGTGAACCTGGTCGAGGAGGACACGCATTAGTGCCGACCCGTTCCCATTTTGCCGCGAAAACCTGCGGCAAACGGGCACCGGGCCCCGGCGGGGCTGGTTACAGTCGACGGGACGATCGGGTATAGTCGCCCCATAAGGGGAGTCGGCAACAGGCGCGACGGGGCGGCCAACCCCGGGGCATTTCGCGCCGTATTCCATCAGGCAAGTGGTGACAGCCTATGGCAACGGCCAATCCGTCGGTGAAGCTCGGGGGACTCGCGGGGCGGCTCGTTCGCGACGGTCTGCTTGAAACCGAGCAGGCTCAGCAAGCGCTCGCCGCGGCCCAGCAGGCCGAACAGCCCTTCGTTACCTACCTTACCGAACAGCGCATGGTCGCGCCGCTGCGCATAGCGGCGGCGGGGTCGGACGAGTTCGGCCTGCCGGTGATGGATCTGGACGCCATCGACCTCAGCCAGACGGCCGTATCCCTGGTGCGCGAGCGCCTTATCCGCCATCACCGGGCGCTGCCGCTGGTGCACCGGGGCAAGCGCCTCTACGTCGCCGTCTCCGACCCCACCAACCTGCGCGCCCTGGACGAATTCAAGTTCCACACCGGGCTGATTACCGAGCCCGTTCTGGTCGAGGACGACAAGCTCGGCGCCGCGATCGAGAACGCACTCAACGACGCCGGCGACGCCCTCGCCGACCTCGACCTGGACGAGGACCTGGAGAACCTCCAGGTCTCCAGCGGCGAGGAGGAGGAGAACCAGGACGCCGGTGCCGCCACGCCGGACACCGACGACGCGCCGGTGGTGCGCTTCATCAACAAGGTCCTGCTGGACGCGATCAACCGCGGTGCCTCCGACATCCATTTCGAACCCTACGAGCGCGAGTACCGGGTCCGCTTCCGCCAGGACGGCATTCTCCACAACGTCGCGAGCCCGCCGAGCGCCCTTGCACCGCGCCTCGCCGCGCGACTCAAGGTGATGTCGCGCATGGACATCGCCGAGCGCCGCGTCCCGCAGGACGGACGCATCAAGATGAACCTTTCGCGCCGCAGGGCCATCGACTTCCGTGTCAGCTCGCTGCCAACGATCTACGGTGAGAAGATCGTGCTGCGCATCCTCGACCCAAGCTCGGCGCAGATGGGCATCGACCAGCTCGGCTACGAGCCGGAGCAGAAAGAGCACTTCCTCGACTACATCCACAAGCCCTACGGCATGGTGCTCGTGACCGGCCCCACGGGCTCCGGCAAGACGGTCTCGCTCTATACCGCACTGAACATCCTCAACACCACGGACCGCAACATCTGCACCGTGGAGGACCCGGTCGAGATCAACGTCGGCGGCATCAACCAGGTCAACATAAACCCCAAGGCCGGGCTGCACTTCGCCGGTGCGCTGCGCTCGTTCCTGCGCCAGGACCCGGACGTCATCATGGTCGGCGAGATCCGCGACCTGGAAACCGCGGAGATCGCGATCAAGGCGGCCCAGACCGGCCACCTGGTCCTCTCGACGCTGCACACCAACGATGCGCCGCAGACGCTCACGCGTCTCGCCAACATGGGCGTGCCGGGCTACAACATCGCCTCGTCGGTGAACCTCATCATCGCCCAGCGCCTGGCGCGGCGACTGTGCAGCCAGTGCAAGCAGCCCCAGGAAATCCCGCGGGAGGCGCTGCTCGAGGAAGGGTTCCGCGAGGACGAGATCGACGACCTCGTCCTCTACGGCCCCCAGGGATGCGATCAGTGCGCGGCCGGCTACAAGGGGCGGGTGGGCGTCTACCAGGTCATGCCCGTATCAGAGCGAATGGGACAGATCATCATGGAGGGTGGTAACGCAATGCAGCTGCAGGAACAGGCCGAGCGCGAAGGCGTCAAGGACCTGCGCACCTCGGGGCTGGACAAGGTCCGCGAGGGCGTCACCAGCCTGGAGGAGATCAACCGGGTCACGGTGGACTAGGCCATGGCGACCAAGGCGCTCAAGCTCAACAGCTTCAACTGGGAAGGGGTCGACCGCAACGGCCGCAAGGTCAAGGGCGACTCCCGCGCCGAGAGCGCGACCAGCCTTCGCGCGACCCTGCGCAAGCAGGGAATCGCGGCACAGCGGATCCGGCGCAAGTCCTCCATCGCCGAGCTCATGGAGGGACAGCGGCGCAAGCGCATCCGTTCCGGCGACATCGCGATACTCATGCGCCAGATGGCGACGATGCTGGACTCCGGCGTCCCCATCGTGCAGGCGCTGGATATCATCGGCCGCGGGCACGAGAACCCGAACATGCAGCAGCTCGTGCTCGGCATCAAGGAAGACGTCGAGTCCGGCACACCGCTGTCCGACTCGCTGCGCAAGCACCCGATGTACTTCGACGAGCTCGTCTGCAACCTCATCGAGGCCGGCGAGCAGGCCGGTGTGCTCGACACGCTCCTCGACAAGATCGCCTCCTACAAGGAGAAGACCGAGTCGATCAAGCGCAAGATCCGCAAGGCGCTGTTCTACCCGGCGGCGGTCGTGTGCGTGGCCATCGGCGTGACCGCGATCCTGCTCATCTACGTGGTGCCGCAGTTCGAGTCGCTGTTCCGGGGCTTCGGCGCCGACCTGCCCGCGTTCACCCGCATGGTCATCGACCTGTCGGACTTCACGCGGGAGAACTGGCTGTTCATCCTCATCGCCCTGGTGGCAGCGGTGATCGCGGCAGTACAGTCGTACAAACGATCACCGAAATTCCAGCACTTCCTGGATAGGGTGGTACTACGCATACCGGTGATCGGCCCGATCCTCCACAAGGCGGCGATCGCGCGATTCGCGCGTACGCTCTCGACCATGTTTGCGGCCGGCGTGCCCCTGGTGGACGCCCTGGAGTCAGTAGCCGGCGCCACGGGCAACTCCGTGTACGGCAACCTCGTGCTGCGCATGCGCGAGGAGGTCGCCCAGGGCCAGCAGCTGCAGTGGGCGGCGGATCAGACCAAGATGTTCCCGCACATGGTGGTACAGATGATCGCCATCGGCGAGGAGGCCGGCTCCCTCGACACCATGCTCGGCAAGGTCGCCGAGTTCTACGAGGAGGAGGTGGACGCGGCCATCGACAGCCTCTCCAGCCTCCTGGAGCCGTTCATCATGGTCATCCTCGGCGTGCTGGTGGGCGGGCTGGTCATCGCCATGTACCTGCCCATCTTCAAGCTCGGCCAGGTGATCTGAGCGCCCATGCCGGCCCTAGAACTCCTGGCCGCCAGTCCCGGCCTCCAGGGCGCGCTCGTCGTGCTGGTGGGGCTTGCCGTGGGCAGCTTCCTCAACGTCGTCACCCTGCGGGTGCCACGAATGCTGGAGGCGGACTGGGCTGCCCAGTGCGCCGAGCTGCGCGGTGAGACGCCACCCGGGCGCGAGCCCTTCAACCTCATGCGGCCGGGCTCGCACTGCCCCGCCTGCGGCGCCCCGATTCTTGCCCGCGACAACATCCCGGTCCTGGGCTGGCTGCTGTTGCGCGGCCGCTGCCGTGACTGCGGCACGCGCATCTCCCCGCGTTACCCGATCGTGGAGGGCGCCACCGCCGTGCTCTCGCTGGTCACCTGGTGGCAGCTCGGCTGGACCGCCGCCGGAGCGGCCGGGCTGGTGCTGACCTGGTGGCTGATCGTGCTCACGGTCATCGACCTGGATCATTTCCTCCTGCCGGACAACCTGACCCTCCCGGGGCTCTGGCTCGGGCTGCTGCTTGCGCTGGTACCGGTATTCGTGGGACCGGCGACGGCGATCGCCGGTGCCGCCGCGGGCTATCTGGTGCTCTGGGCGGTGTATCACGCCTTCCGTCTGATCACCGGCAAGGAGGGCATGGGCTACGGCGACTTCAAGCTCCTCGCCCTCCTCGGCGCCTGGCTCGGCTGGCAGATGCTGCCCCTGGTCATCATCGTCTCATCGTTCGTGGGCGCCGCGGTGGGCATCGCACTCATCGCCGGCCTCGGCCGCCACCGCGATCAGCCCATTCCGTTCGGGCCGTACCTCGCGGCGGCCGGCTGGGTTGCCCTGCTGTGGGGCGATACCCTTATCGACGCCTACCTGCAGTTCGCCGGGATCACCTAGTGTTCGTGGTCGGCCTCACCGGCGGCATCGCCAGCGGCAAGTCGACGGTGGCCCGCCTGTTCGCCGGACACGGCGCCGACGTCATCGACACCGACACCGTCGCCCGCGAGGTGGTGCTCCCGGGCTCCGAGGGGCTGACGGCCGTCGTGGACGCCTTCGGCGGAGACGTCCTCGCCGGCGACGGCAGCCTCGACCGCCGCGCCCTGCGTGCCCTCATATTCGACGACGAGACCGCACGGCGGCGCCTGGAATCGATCCTGCACCCGCGTATCGAGGCGGCGGTGCACGAGCGCATCGCGGCGAGCCCGGGGCCCTATGTCGTGCTGGTGGTGCCGCTGCTGGTGGAGTCCGGCTGGCACGAGTGGGTCGATCGCGTTGCGGTGGTGGATGTGGAGGAGACACACCAGATCGAGCGCCTCGGCCGGCGCGACGACCACACCCCCGAGCAGGCCCGCGCCGCACTCGCGGCCCAGACCTCGCGCGCCCACCGGCTCGCCCACGCCGACGACGTAATCGACAACCGCGGACCGCCGGAAGCGCTCCGCGACGCCGTGGACGCCCTCCACCAGCGCTACCTCGCCCTCGCCGCCGGCACCCGGTAAGCCTCACGGTGACGCCGCGCGGCGACGGGTTGGTCGCGGCTCGCCCGCTGCGTCACAATAGGCCACTCGTTTCTGCAGGATCGTCCACCATGAGTGAAACCTCCTCGTCGCGCATCATCTACGAACACCCGCTCAACGAACGGGTGCGCACCCTGTTGCGCCTGGAGTTCCTCTTCGACCAGGGCCGCTTCGGGATGACGGGGGACACGGAGTGGCACAGCCGGCTCGCGGTGGGCACGCTGGTGGACATCGTCGCCCTGCTCTCCCGCGGCGATCTGCGCTCGGAGATCCAGAAGGAGCTCGAGCAGATGGTGAACTCGCTGGAGGCACTGGAGAAGCGCCCCGGCGTCGACCCCTCGCTGCTCGCACCGGTTCTGGACGAATGCCGCGACCTCGCCCAGCGTCTGCGTGCGGCAGCGCCGGGCATACCGGCCATCGTCCGCGACAACGAGTTCCTGGCGGCGGTGGCGCAGCGCTCCGGGATCATGGGCGGGACCTGCGCCTTCGATCTGCCGGGCTATCACCTGTGGCTGAACCAGTCCCCCGAGCGGCGCCGCGAGGACCTGGAGAGCTGGTACGACGGCTTCGGGATCCTTCACGAGGCGACCCGGCGGATCCTCTCCCTGCTGCGCGACAGCGCCGACCCGGTGACCCTCGAGGCGGAGGGGGGCAGCTACCAGCGCACCCTCGAGCGGGGCTCCCCCTACCAGCTGCTGCGGGTCGCCCTGCCCGCGGAGGCGCCGTACTTCCCGGAGATCAGCGGGAACAAGCACTTCTGCACGGTTCGCTTCATGGTCCAGGGCGGCGCCACCGAGCGTCCCCAGCAGACCGACGAGAACGTACCTTTCCGGCTGGAGCTATGCGCGATCTGACCGCCGACAGGCCCGGGGACGGCAGCCCGGCCACGGTTCAATGCCCCAACTGCGGGGCCCGCGTGGAGTGGTCGGCGCGATCGCCGCACCGCCCCTTCTGCAGTGAGCGCTGCCGGCTCATTGATCTCGGTGCCTGGGTGGAGGGCGAGCGCTACATCCCCGGCGAGCCATCGCTGGACGCCTGGAGCCCCGGCGAGGGCGAGGACGTCGACGACTGACGGCGCCCGCGCAGGCCCCCGCACCTACCAGAGCCCGCGGATGCCCGCGATGCCCTGCGCCCGGGCGGCCAGCGCCTCCGGCAGGTCGTCCGCACCCATCCCGCCCAGCGCATACACCGGGCGCGGGAATGCCGCGATCCAGTCCTCGAAACGATGCCAGCCGAGAGGGCGGGTCTCGGGGTGGGACGGCGTGGCGTGTACCGGTGAGAGCACGACGAAGTCCGCGTCCACCCCCAGGGCCCGATCGAGCTCGTCCGGGTCGTGGCAGGAGGCGGCCACCAGCATATCCGCAGGCAGCGGCCGGGCGTCCAGCGAGCGC
>WBJT01000033.1_pt1 | contig 21236 bp, 22 predicted proteins | sample 5109881 | NCBI WGS metagenome assembly WBJT01 (sample SAMN11895465, study PRJNA545514) | wastewater metagenome | isolation source: saline BTEX enrichment culture, original innoculum from Kuwait petroleum... | place: USA:Stillwater, OK | collected 2018-09-01
GCTCCCGGCAGCCGACGTCTCCGCTACGGCGACGCCAGAGACTCGCCGGAGCCGCCGCGGCGGTGCTGCACGATCTCGGCGATGACGCTCAGGGCGATCTCCTCGGGGGTGCGGGCGCCAATATCGAGGCCCGCCGGCGAGCGCACGCGGGCGATGTCCTCCTCGCCCCGGCCGCGCTCGCGGAGGTAGTCCATCACCAGTCCGGCACGCTTGCGGCTGGCGATGAGGGCGATGTAGCCGGCATCGGACTCGAGCACCCGGTCCAGGGAGAGGTGATCCCCCTTGTGCTGGGTGGCGATGACGACGAAGTCTCCCGGTGCCGGGCGCAGGCGCTGGTAACCCGCGTCATCGGTAATGCGCTCGGCGGCCTCGGGGAAATGCTCGGCGGTGGCGCCAGGGTCGCTCACCCGCACGGCCAGACCCAAGCGGTCGCCGAAGGCGCACAGGGTCTCGGCGACCCGGCCGTGGCCGACGATCCACAGCCCGGGACGCGGCAGCACCGGCTCCACGAACACGCGCATGTGCCCGCCGCAGGGCATGCCCACGCCCAGGACCTCGTCGTCGAGATTGACGTCCACCACCCGGCCCTCGCCCTCGCGCAGGGCGGCCACGGCGGTCTGGCAGACGGTGGACTCGGCACAGCCGCCGCCCACCCAGCCGTGCAGCAGCCGGCCCTCGGCGTCGATCACCGCCTTGGAACCGGTCTTCGCCGAGGCGCTGCCGCGGGTCTCGATCACCGTGGCGAGGGCATGGCCCACGCCGCGTTCGCGCAGCTCGCGCAGTATCTCCAGCCAGTCGTCGCTCACGTCCCGTTTCCTCCTCCGGCGAGACGGACGAGGTCCGCCGGCGTGTCTATATCCGCGAGGATACCGGGGTCGTCCACCGCCAGGCGGGCGACGGCGTCTCGATGGCGCGCCACCACACCGCGGGCCCCGGTATCGCCGTCCAGGGCGGCGAGCGCCTCGCGCAGCTCGGCGGAGAAGCCGACCGGATGACCGGGGCGACCGTCGAGCTCGGGTCTTGCAATGAGGCTACCACGACGCAGGGCCGCCGCGACGGCGGCGACCGTGGTGCCGGCCACGGCGGGCATGTCCGCCGGGAGCACCAGCCATCCCGCGGCCGCCCCCGAGGCCGCGACCGCGGCGGCCAGGCTCGCCCCCATGCCACGCCGGCATGCGGCGGTGACGACCACCTCGCAGCCGGCACCGCGCAGCGCCTTCACCAGGGGATCACGGTCCGGCCGGGTCACGGCGACGACCCGGTCGCAGCCGGCGGCCAGCGCCCGGGCGGTGGCGACGGCCACGGGCGTGCCGTCCGCCAGCGCCGCCATGAGCTTGTCCCCGCCGAAACGCCGGCCCTCACCCCCCGCCAGCAGCAGCCCGCAGATCGGCCCGCTCGCCATCGCCGTATCTCCCGCCGAGGGCCCGGGCCAGCTGCTCCAGGCTGTGGAGGCTGTGCACCGGGCGGAATTCGTCCACGTGGGGCAGCAGTGCCCGCACCCCGCCGGCGCGGGCCTCGAAGCCGGACCAGCGCAGCAGCGGGTTGACCCAGATGAGTCGCCGGGAGAGCCGGTGCAGCCGCGCCGCCTCCCGGGCAAGCCCGCCCTCGGGATCCCGGTCCAGCCCGTCGCTCAGGAGCACGACCACCGCGCCCTGCCCCAGCAGCCGCCGCGCCCAGCGACGGTTGAAGGCACCGAGCATGGCCCCGATGCGCGTGCCGCCGGACCAGTCCGGCGCGGCACCGCCCACGGCCGCCAGGGCCTCGTCCACGTCCCGGGCGCGGAGCAGCCGCGTCACCCGGGTCAGCCGGGTGCCGAACAGCAGCACCTCCACACGCTCGCGCGAGTGCATCAGCGCATGTAGGAAATGCAGGAAGGTCCGCGCATACTGACTCATGGACCCCGAGATATCGCAGAGTACCACCAGTGGCGGCTCACGCCACTGGCGCTGGCGGTGGCGGAGCTCGATACCCGGCGAGCCCCCGCGTAGCCCGGCCCTGAGGCTTGCCCTCGGATCGACACGCGTCCCCCGGGGGTCCGGCCGGTAACGCCGGGTGGGCCGCGCCGGCGCCGGCGGGACCATGTCGCGGATCAGGCGATGGGCCCGGGCAAGCTCCTCGGCGCTCAGGCTCTCGAAGTCCCGGTGCTGAAGCCGCTCCCGGTCCGTCCAGGTGAGCGTCGCCAGCCCCTCCTCGGTATCGCCGGCCTCCCGCCCGCCGGCGCCCGTGTCCGCCTCCGGCGCGAGCGCGTCGGCGATCCGCCGTGGCGGCGGCCGGCGCGGTGATGTCGTGCCACCGCCGGCGGCGCGGGCGGCGAGGCGCTGCAGGGCACGCTGGGTGAGCCGGGGATGCTGCCAGAACAGCTCGAACGCCTGCTCGAAGACGGGCAGGTCGCTGCGCCGGCGCACCAGCACCGCGGCCAGCGCCGCGCGCAGGTCGGCGCGGTCGCCCACGCCGGCGGTGCGCACGGCCTCGATGGCGTCCAGGGTGCTGTCCGGGCCCAGCGGCAGACCGGCGGCGCGGAGCAGGCGCACGAAATGGGCGACGTTGGCGGCCAGCCGTCCGCGGGGCTCAGCCGTGGCGCTCATCCGCGATCTCGGCGTTGATCTGCTCGAGCAGGCTCTCGATCTCGTGGCTGTCCAGCCGCTCCAGGTCCTCCTGGTACTTGAGCACCGCCCCGAGGGTCTCGCCGACCACGGCCGGGTCCAGGCTGACCCGGTCCAGGGCGGTCAGCGCCTGGCTCCAGTCGATGGTCTCGGCCACCCCCGGGAGCTTGTACAGCGGCATCTCGCGCAGTCGCTGGACGAAGGCGACCACCATCGCGCTCAGCGCCTCGGCGGCCGCCGGGGCGCGGCGGCGTACGATGGCGAGTTCCCGCGCGGCATCCGGATAATCCACCCAGTGGTAGAAGCAGCGGCGCTTGACCGCGTCGTGGATCTCGCGGGTGCGGTTGGAGGTGATGACCACGATCGGCGGCTCCTCCGCGCGCACGGTGCCAAGCTCGGGGATGGTCACCTGGTACTCCGCCAGCACCTCCAGCAGGAAGGCCTCGAAGGGCTCGTCGGTGCGGTCGAGCTCGTCGATGAGCAGCACCGGCGGGCCCTCGGGCTGTGGCTCCAGGGCCTGGAGCAGAGGCCGGCGGATGAGGAAGCGCTCGGCGAAGATGTCATCGGCCAGGTGCTCCCGATCCACCGCCCCGCCCGCCTCGGCGAGGCGGATCTCGATCATCTGGCGCTGGTAGTTCCACTCGTACACCGCCGAGGCGACGTCCAGGCCCTCGTAGCACTGCAGCCGGATGAGCCGGCGCCCGAGGCCGGCGGCGAGGGCTCGGGCGACCTCCGTCTTGCCGGTGCCCGATTCGCCCTCCAGGAACAGCGGCCGCCCCAGGCGCAGGGCGAGGAACACCGCCGTCGACAGGCGGCGGTCGCTGACGTAGTCCTGCCCGGCGAACAGCGCGTCCACCGCCTCTATATCGGCGGGCAGGTCATCACGGTCTCGCGGCATGGCTGATCCGGTATCCTTCGCTCCGGGGAACCCTGGGTCCGGGCGGGTCACGGCCTGGCGTCCGACGGGGGCGGAACCCCGGTGACCGTCCTCATACGGCCGGCATAACGCCGCCGCCCGCCCGTGCCTCAACGCGACGAGCGCGCTACGACAGCGCCGCCGCTACCGCACGCCGCGCGATCACGCCCACGAGGTGGGCACGGTACTCCGGCGTGGCATGGAGGTCCTCGTTGAGCCCGCCCGGGTCCACGCGGATGCCGTCCAGGGCCTCGGGACGGAAATCCGCCGCGAGCGCCCGCTCCATTTCCGGGACGCGGAACACGCAGGGACCCGCGCCGGAGACGGCGACGCGCACGCCCTCGTCCGTCTCCGCGACCATCACGCTCACCAGTACGTACCGCGATGCGGGCTGCGGAAACTTCACGTAGCCCGCCCGCCGGGGCACCGGGAAACGCACCCCGAGGATGAGCTCGTGCTCGCCCAGGGCCGTCTCGAACATCCCGGTGAAGAAGTCGTCCGCGGCGATCTCGCGCTCGGTGGTTACCACCGTGGCACCCAGCCCCACCAGGCCCGCCGGGTAATCCGCCGCCGGGTCGTTGTTGGCGATGGAGCCGCCCAGGGTACCCATGTTGCGGACCTGGGCATCGCCGATACCGCCGGCGAGCACCGCGAGCGCGGGGATGGCGTCGTGCACGGCGGCGGCGCCGGCGACCTCCGCGTGCCGGGTCATGGCGCCGATGTTGAGGGCGTCGCCGTCGCGCTCGATGCCAGCGAGCTCGGTGAGCCCGCCCAGATCGACCAGGGTCGAGGGCATCGCCAGACGCTGGCGCAGGCTCTGCAGCAGCGTCTGGCCGCCGGCGATGAGCTGGGCCTCGTCGTCCGCGCCGAGCTGTTTCAGGGCATCATCGATGTCGCTGGCGCGGTGGAATTCGAATGCGTACATGGTCGTCTCCTTCACCCGTACGCCGGGCACCGGGCCCGGGTCGTGCCTACGCCGCGCGGCTGCCGCCGGCCTGCTGGATGGCCTGCCACACGCGCACCGGCGTGAGCGGCATGCCGATGTCGTGCACGCCGAGCGGCCCGAGGGCGTCGATCACGGCGTTCACCACCGCCGGCGGCGCGCCGATGGCCCCGGCCTCGCCGCAGCCCTTCACCCCGAGGGGGTTGTGGGTGCAGGGGGTGTTGCGGGTGTCGACGCGGAAGCTCGGCAGGTCGTCCGCCCGGGGCATGGTGTAGTCCATGTAGGTGCCGGTGACGAGCTGGCCGCTGGCGTCGTCGTAAACGCACGCCTCCAGCAGCGCCTGACCGATCCCCTGGGCGAGCCCGCCGTGGACCTGCCCCTCCACGATCATCGGATTGATGACGTTGCCGAAGTCGTCCACCGCGGTGAAGTTGACGATCTCCACACGCCCGGTCTCGGGGTCCACCTCGACCTCGCAGATGTGGCTGCCCGCGGGATAGGTGAAGTTGGTCGGGTCGTAGAACGCCATCTCGTCCAGCCCCGGCTCCAGCGTCTCCAGCGGGTAGTTGTGCGGGACGTAGGCGGAGAAGGCGATCTCCGGCATGGACAGCGTGCGGTCGGTGCCGGCCACGCGGAAGGTGCCGTGATCGTCGTACTCCACGTCCGCGGCGTCCACCTCCAGCATGTGCGCGGCGATCTTGCGGCTCTTGTCGATCACCTTGTCGAGGGCGCGCATGATCGCCGTGCCGCCGACCGCCAGCGAGCGCGAGCCGTAGGTGCCCATGCCGAAGGGTACGCGGTCGGTATCGCCGTGGACGATCTCCACGTCCTCGATGCCGATGCCGAGGCGGTCGGAGACGACCTGGGCGAAGGTGGTCTCGTGGCCCTGACCGTGGCTGTGGGAGCCGGTGAACACGGTGACCTTGCCGGTGGGGTGCAGCCGCACCTCGCCGGCCTCGTAGAGCCCGGCGCGGGCACCGAGGGCACCGGCGATGTTGGACGGCGCCAGGCCGCAGGCCTCGATGTAGGTGGAGTAGCCGATGCCGCGGTAGCGGCCCCGCGAGCGGGCCTCGGCACGGCGCTGCTCGAAGCCGGCGACGTCGGCCATCTCCATGGCCGCGTCCAGGGTCGCCTCGTAGTCGCCGACGTCGTAGTTGAGCGCCACCGGCGTCTGGTAGGGGAAGGCGTCCTTCGGGATGAAGTTCCGCCGCCGGATCTCCGCCTGATCGATTCCCAGGGCCCGGCCACAGGCGTCCACCAGGCGCTCCACCACGTAGGTGGCCTCGGGCCGGCCCGCACCGCGGTAGGCGTCCACCGGCGTGGTGTGGGTGAACGCCGCGGTGACCCGGCAGTGGATCTTCGGCGTGCGGTACTGCCCGGCGAGCAGGGTGGCGTAGAGGATGGTGGGCACCGACGGCGCGAAGGTGGAGAGATACGCCCCCATGTTCGCGGTGGTGCGCACCCGCATCGCCTGGAAATGCCCGTCGCCGTCCAGCGCCATCTCCGCTCGGGTGACGTGGTCCCGACCGTGGGCGTCGGTGGTGAAGGACTCCGAACGCTCGGCGGTCCAGCGCACGGGCCGGGCGACCCGGCGGCTCGCCCAGGTGAGCACCGCCTCCTCGGCGTAGTGGAAGATCTTGGAGCCGAACCCGCCGCCGACGTCCGGCGCCACCACCCGGAGCTTGTGCTCGGGAATCTGGAGCACGAACGCGCTCATCAGCAGCCGCGTGACGTGGGGGTTCTGGCTGGTGGTGTAGAGGGTATAGCGCTCCTCGCCCGGGGTGTACTGCGCGATCGCCGCCCGGGGCTCGATGGCGTTGGGGATCAACCGGTTGTTGGTGATGTCCACCGACACGGTGTGCGCGGCGCTATCGAAGGCGGCGTCCACCTCGCCACCCTCGCCGATCTCCCAGACATAGCAGCAGTTGTCGTCGAACTCGTCGTGCACCCGCGGTGCCCCGTCCGTCAGGGCGCGGGCGGCGGAGGCGACGGCCTCCAGCGGCTCGTAGTCCACCTCGATGAGCTCGGAGGCGTCCTTGGCCTGCCAGTAGCTCTCGGCGATGACCACCGCCACGGCGTCGCCCACGTAACGGACCTTGCCCTGCGCGAGCGGCGGGTGCGCCGGCTCCTTCATGGGATTGCCGTCGACATCGGTGATCTGCCAGCCGCAGGGCAGCCCGCCGACACCGTCGGCGGCGAGGTCCTCGCCGGTGAGCACCGCCACCACGCCGTCCGCCTGCGCCGCCGCGGCGGTCCCGATGCCGCGGATGCGCGCGTGGGCATGGGGCGAGCGCAGGAAGTAGGCGTGGGCCTCGCCGGGGAGGTGGATGTCGTCGGTGTAGCGCCCCTGCCCGCGGAGGAAGCGCTCGTCCTCGCGGCGATGAACCGGCTGGCCGATGCTGGAATCGCTCATCGCTCCCCCCTCACATCTGCTCGGCGGCGCGGCGCACCGCGCGCACGATGTTGTGGTAGCCCGTGCAGCGGCAGTAATTGCCCTCGAGCCCGTCGCGGATGGTGGCCTCGTCCGGATCCGGGTGACGCTTCACCAAGTCCACCGCGGCCATGACCATCCCCGGCGTGCAGAAGCCGCACTGCAGCCCGTGGCACTCGCGGAATGCGGACTGCATGGGGTGCAGGCCGCCGTCGGCGAGGCCCTCGATGGTAGTGACCTGCGCCCCCTGCGCCTGCCCGGCGAGGACGCTGCACGCCTTCACCGCACGGCCGTCCAGGTGCACCGTGCAGGCGCCGCACTGGCCGGTGTCGCAGCCGACGTGGGTGCCGGTGAGCGAGAGGTGGTTGCGCAGCAGCTCCACCAGGGTCGTCCGCGGGTCCACGTCCCGGGTGACCGCCTGGCCGTTGACGGTGAGCGATACGTTCATGGGCAGCTCTCCTCCTAAGCCTGAGCCATGGCGCCCCCTGCGGGGCGCGGCCGCGGACCTCTCCGGGTCCGTTTTTCTAAAATAGCCTGTGAACGGCGTGACGCCAGGAAACGGTACGGGGACGGGCGCCGCTCGTCGCGGGGGGCCGGCTAGCCGGACGAATCCCGGCGCCAGAAACGCCAGCCCCCTTTCTTCTTGCCGGCACTCGCCTCGCCGGTGTCGTCCGCGCTCGCCGGGGGCTCCGCCGCCGGGGCATCGCCACTGCCAGCGGCGGAAGAGCCGGAGGCCTCGGCCGGCGCCGGCTCGCCCACGGGCTCACCGCGCAGGTAGGCCCCGAGGTTGTCGAAGAACTCGTCGGCGAGCTTGCGGGCGGCGCCGTTGACGATGCGCGAGCCCACCTGGGCGAGCTTGCCGCCCACCGTGGCCTCGACGTCGTAGGCGAGTCGCGTGCCCTCGGGATTCATCTCCTCCAGCCGGACCGAGGCCCCACCCTTGGCGAAGCCGGCGGCACCGCCCTGGCCCTCGAAGCGCAGGCGGTAGCCCTGCGGGGGATCGGCATCCTCGATGGAGACGTGGCCCCGGAAACGGGCCTTGACCGGACCGATCTTGGTCTGGACCACCGCCTCGTAGCGGTCGGTCTCCAGCATCTCCAGGCCCTGGCAGCCCGGGATGCACACGCGCAGCGCCTCCGGGTCGTTAAGGGCATCCCACACGGTCTGGCGGTCGAACGCGAGCTCGCGCTCCTGGTTCATCTCCATGACGCCTTGCCCTCACGGTGACGGTCTGGCGTTAGAAACCATAGACGGCGCCGGGGGCACGTGCACTGACGCGCTGCAGCAATACGGTCACAGGCGGCCATCGCGGTAGTCGGCAAACGCCTGCATCAGCTCCTCGCGGCTGTTCATCACGAACGGCCCGTGCCGCGCCACCGGCTCACGCAGGGGACGCCCCGCGACCAGCAGCCCGCGGCCCCCGGCATCGCCGCCCGCCGCGATCCGCACCGAGCCCCCCTCGCTCAACACCGCCAGCTCGCCGCGGGCCACGGCCCGGGCGGCATCGCCCTCACCGACGCTCAGCCCCCCCTCGAAGCAGTACACGAAGGCCGCGTGGTCCGCCGGCAGGGTGAGCCGGTGAGCGGCACCGGCATCGAGGGCGATGTCCACGGCCAGGGGGTCGACGTCGATACCGCGCACCGGCCCCTCGACGCCCTCCACGGTGCCGGCGAGCACCCGCAGCCGCACACCGGTGGCGGGGATGATCACGGGGACCTCCGCGGGCGGAATGTCCTGGTAGCGCGGTGCCGTCATCTTGCGCCCGGCCGGGAGATTCACCCAGAGCTGGAAGCCCCACATGAGCCCGTCGCTCTGCTCCGGCATCTCCGAGTGCACGATGCCGCGTCCGGCGGTCATCCACTGGAGTCCGCCGGGCTCGAGCACGCCGCTGTTGCCCTGGTTGTCGCCGTGGCGCATGCGGCCCGCGAGCATGTAGGTCACCGTCTCAAAGCCGCGGTGCGGGTGCTCCGGAAAGCCGGCGATGTAGCCGTCCGCGTTATCGGAGCGGAACTCGTCGAGCATCAGAAAGGGGTCGACGGCATCCAAGTATGGGGTGCCGATGACGCGGGTCAACCGCACGCCCGCGCCGTCGCTGGCGGGCATGCCGCGGGCCAGGCGCGTGACCTGGCGGGTGTCGCTGCGGGGCTGCTCGTTCATGTCGCTCTCCGCTCCAGTGGGTTACAGGGATACGTTAGGAGCGTCTGAGCCGGAAACAAAGATGCTGGAAACGAATACGCTGTTGCCGCATCAGGAACAATCGACACGGCTGCCACGCCCACGGGCGGCCGTTGACGCGGCGGGAACTTTTCTTTTCGGCGCGGAGGTTTCAGACTCCCGGAAAGCGTCGTTGACGTTAACGTAAAGCACAATCCGAGGAGGAGAGGGATGTCACGGATCGCATTCATCGGCCTGGGCAACATGGGTGCCCCCATGGCCACGAACCTCGTCAATGCCGGCCACGAGGTCACGGTCTTCGACCTGGTGCCGGAATCGGTGAGCGCCCTGGTGGAGGCCGGCGCGGCGAAGGCGGAGACCGCCGTGGCCGCCGCCGACGGTGCCGAGATCGTCATCACCATGCTCCCGGCCGGACGCCACGTCCGTCAGGTCTACGAGGGGGACGACGGGCTGATCGCGCGCGTCTCCCGCGACACCCTCCTGGTGGACTGCTCCACCATCGCCGCGGAGGAGGCCCGCGGTGTCGCCGAGAGTGCCGCGGCGGCGGGACTGGCGTTCGTGGACGCCCCGGTCTCCGGCGGCGTGGGCGGCGCCCGTGCCGGGACGCTCACCTTCATCTGCGGCGGCGAGGCCGCCGCGGTGGAACAGGCCCGGCCGGTGCTCGACGTCATGGGCAAGGCGGTCTTCCATGCCGGCCCGAGCGGCTCCGGTCAGGTGGGCAAGATGTGCAACAACATGCTGCTCGGCGTGCTCATGATCGGCACCTCCGAGGCGCTGAACATGGCCAGGGCCCACGGCCTGGACCCGGCCGTGGCCTCGGAGATCATGAAGGCGAGCTCCGGCAACAACTGGGCGCTGCAGGTCTACAACCCCTACCCGGGCGTAATGGAGAACGCCCCGGCCTCCAACGGCTACCAGCCGGGGTTCATGGTGGACCTCATCGCCAAGGACCTGGGGCTCGCCATGAACATGGCGGTCAACAGCGGCACCGCCACCCCCATGGGGGCGCTTGCGCGCAGCCTCTACACGACCCACAGCGCCCAGGGCAACGGCAGGAAGGATTTCTCCAGCATCCTGGAGTTCCTGCGCGGAGACGACGCCGGCTGACACGCCGGCGCCCGGATCGGGGACACGGCACCGGGCCGGGACGCGGCGTCCGCGCGGGCGGCGCGGCCCGCCGTGCTACCCGGCGCCCTGCCCCTCCTCGCGGAAGAGGTGGACGTCGAGCTGCGGGAAGGCGATGGTGATGCCCTCGGCCTCCAGCCGGGTCTTGATGGTCTCCAGCATGTCCCACTTCAGCGGCCAGTAGTCCGTGGCCTTGCACCAGGGCCGCACCCAGAAGTCCACCGTGCTGGCACCGAGGTCACCCACCACCACCACGGGCGCCGGATCCGCGAGCACGCGCTCGTCGGCGGTGATGATCTCCATGAGCAGGTTCCGGGCCCGGGGCAGGTCGGTGTCGTAATGCACGCCGATGACCATGTCCACACGGCGGGTATCCATCGCCGAGTAGTTCACGATAGTGCCACCGGTGACGCTCGCGTTCGGCACGATGACGACCTTGTTGTCCGGGGTGCGCAGCCGGGTCTGGAAGATCTCGATCTCGTCGACGGTACCGCTGGTGCCCGCGGCCTCGACGTAGTCCCCCACCCGGAAGGGGCGGAAGAGGATCATTAGCACCCCCGCCGCGAAATTGGACAGCGAGCCCTGCAGGGCCAGACCGACGGCCAGGCCGGCGGCACCGAGGATGGCGATGAGGGAGGCCGTCTGGATACCGAGCTGGCCAAGCGCGGCGATGATCACGAAGGCGAGGATCAGCGCGTAGATGATGTTGGCGGCGAAGCTCACCAGGGTGTCGTCGAGTCGCGCGCGCTGCATCAGCCGGCGGCTGACGCCCTTGAGGCCGCGGGCCGCCCACTTGCCGATGTAGAAGATGACGACAGCGCCGACGAGGTTGAGCAGGAAGTCGGCCCCGTTCGTGACCAGCCACGCGTAGCCCTGCTCGTAGAGTTGCTGCATGTCCTGCATGTGTGACGCTCCGCGGTTGTTGTTGTGCGTGGCGCCGCCCCGAAAGGGCGTCGCACGGGCACATTAAAGCCCCCCGGCCGGGCCGGGGGCAACCGCGGAAGGACGGCGGCCCGCGAGGCCGCCGCCGGGTCAGATGGCGCGGGAGAAGCGCCGCAGGATGTCGGACTCGCCGCGCCGGCGATGGGCGTCGAACGGCATCGCGATCTGACGCAGGAACAGCCGCCCCTGGCGGGTCACGGTCAGGCTGTCATCGCCGATGACCACCAGCCCGTCCGCCTCGGCGGGGCGCAGGTCGGCGAGGGCGTCGGCAAAGTAATCCGCGAAGTCGATGCCGTGGCGCGCGGAGACGTCGTTGAAGTCCAGCCGCGAGCGGCACATCACCGCCTCGATCACCTCGGCACGGAGTTCGTCGTCGGCGTCACGCCGGTATCCCTTGGCGACCGCGAGCCGGCCGTCGTCGATGGCCTCGTTGTAGGCCGCGAGATTGTGGTGATTCTGGCTGTAAGCGCCGGCGATGTGGCCGATGGCGGTGGAGCCCACGCCCACCAGATCCAGTCCGCCTCGGGTGGAATAGCCCTGGAAGTTGCGCTGCAGGGTATCGGCGGCCAGGGCCTGGGCGAGCTCGTCCTCCGGCAGGGCGAAGTGGTCCATGCCGATGTAGACGTAGCCCGCCTCCGTGAGCCGGCGGATGGCGTCGTTGAAGATGCCCAGCTTCTCCTCGGGCCCCGGCAGCGTATCGGCGTCGATCTGGCGCTGCATCTTGAAGCGCTCGGGCAGGTGGGCGTAGTTGTAGATGGCCAACCGCTCGGGACGCATGCGGATGATCCGCTCCAGGGTCGCGTCGAAGCGCGCCCGGTCCTGCTTCGGCAGACCGTAGATGAGGTCCATGTTGGTGGAGGTGAAGCCCTCGCCACGGGCCGCGGCGAGCACCTGCGAGACCATCTCGGCGGACTGTATCCGGTTGATGGCGGCCTGCACCGCCGGGTCGAAGTCCTGCACACCCAGGCTCACCCGGGAGAAGCCCATCCCGCGGAGCCGGCGCATGCGGGCCGGGTCCACCGTGCGCGGGTCGATCTCGATGGAGAACTCCCGCTCGGCAACGGGGGCGAACGGAAAGGCCTCGCCGATCACCCTCATCAGGCGCTCGAGCTGGTCGTCGTCCAGGTAGGTGGGCGTGCCGCCGCCGAAATGCAGCTGCGCCAGCGGCCGCGGGCCAAGCAGGGTCGCCTGGGCGTGGATCTCGCGGATCAGCCGCTCCAGGTAGTGCTCGGCGTGACGGCGGTTGGCGGTGATGATCCGGTTGCACGCGCAGTAGAAGCACGCCGAGTGGCAGAACGGCACGTGCACGTACATCGACAGCGGCTCGTCCGGGGCGCGGTGTGCGCGCACGTGGGCCACGTAGGCGGCCTCGTCCCAGCCGGGGTGGAAAGCGAGCGCCGTCGGATAGGACGTGTACCGCGGGGCGGTCACGTCGTAGCGCTCGAGCATCTGCGGGTCGATCTGTAGGGTCTCGGACATGGCAACCTCCACGCACGCCCCCTGGGGATGGGTTCAGGACGGCGCATTTGTGGCAGGATAAGGCATAAATCAGGGGCTGCTTTTGATCCAGATCATGGCCGGCAAACATGGGTCTCGAAACACACCGGGAAACGGCGGCTTCCGCCGCTACGCCTGGCAGGCGCTGGCCGGGAGCTGCATCGCCCTGGGCATGCTCGGGGTGGCCCTGCCGCTGCTGCCGACCACGCCGTTCCTGCTGCTCGCGGCCTACGCCGCCTCGCGCAGCTCGCCGGCACTGGCGCGCTGGCTCCACGAGCACCCGCGGCTCGGACCGCCGCTCGCGGACTGGCAGGAACGCCGGGCCATCCGACCGGCGGCGAAGCGCACGGCCATCGGACTGATCGTGGTGAGCTGGGGGATCATGATGGCGACGGTGGAACCGCTGCCGCTGCGCCTGGGCGTCTCCGCGCTGCTGCTCGGCGTCAGCACCTTTATCGTCACCCGACGGTCGTGACGGGCGGGGCCGGCGCCCCGCCCGCCGGGGCCTCAGTGGCCCTCGTGGTGGTGTGCCCGCGACACCGAGAAGATCCCGGTGGGCGTGCGCACGTCCGTGATGGTGGCGACCTTCTCCAGGGTCTCGTCGTCGTAGACCCGGATCACGCCCTCCTTCCAGTCACTGACGAACACGTGGCTGCCGTCGGCGTCCGGCTCCGGGTGCAGGGTCATCGTGCCCTCGTTGATGCGCTTGACCACCTTGAACGGGGGCTTGCGCTCGTGGACGGTGATCTCGTTGGACGCCGGCGGGAAGACCGAGTCGAACCACACGTACTTCATGTCCTCGCGGGCGCGCACGAACAGGCCCGGGCCGCCGCTGGGCACCTCGCCGACCAACTCGAAGGTATGGTCGTTCCAGATCACGTTCTTGCCCTCGCCGATGTGCGGGGTCGCCGCGTACTCCACGCCGTCCTCGCGCCAGACCGCGCCCGGCCCCGGGTGCGGTTTGGTGCCGGTCTCGATCTTGGCCAGGATCTCCATGGTCTCCACGTCCAGGGCGGCGACGTGATTGGAGTTCTGGGAGGCGAGGAAGAAGACCTTGTTGTCCGGGCGCAGGAAGCCGTCGTGCAGGATCTTGCCGACGTTACCCACCTTCTTCACCGGGAAGCCGGGCTTGTCGTAGTTCACCCGCCAGATCTGGCCCGCCTCCTTGAGCGCGAGCAGGAAGTACGGGCCGACACTCGGCTTGACGTCGTTCACCGAGCAGATGCGCGAATCCACCTTGCCGCCGGTGATCGCGGCGACGCCGTGGGTGTCGATCACCTTCACCGGCTCCAGGGTGTCGGCATCCACCATCACCGCCTGGGTCGGTATGTACATGCCGGTCATGATGTAGCGCCCGTCGTCCGAGATCGCGATCCCGCGGGCATCCAGGCCGAGGCGGATGCGACGCACCGGCTTGAGGCTGTAGAGGTCGTACTTGTACAGCCAGCCGTCGCGGCCGAGGTTGTAGGCGTAGCGCCCGTCAGGGCTGAAGGTGTAGCCGTGGGCGCGGGCACCGGCCTTGAGATGGGAGACCACCTCGAAGCTGTCACCGTCGATCACGGCCACGCTGAAGTATTCGCGCTCGGTGGCGAGCAGGAGGTTGTCCACCGGGTGGTCGTGGGTCGGCTCCGCCGGCTGCTCGGACTTGGGTACGAGCACCTCCAGGGAGTCCTCCATCTTCTCCCGGGACCAGTAGAAGCGCTTGGGCGCGGCGTTGTTCCAGAGATAGTCGGTGACCGCCCGGATCTCCGCGTCGGACAGCGCCTTGCCGATGGGATTGGAGTCCGTGCCCCAGGCGGGCATGGATGTCCCGGTGCGACCGTGCTTGACGGTCATGAAGATTGCCTGCTCATTGAACGGCGTCAGCGGCCGGCCGGTGATCTTGGAGGTCTTGAAGCCCCCCTCGCCGTCGCCGATGCCCTCGCGCAGGCGCTGCTGGGTGATGTTCGGGCCGGTGGCGCCCGTACGCTTGGGGTTGTGGCAGCCGCCGCACTCGGAGCTGACAAAGGCCTTCACCGGGCGACCGTTGATGGTCTCCGCGGGTTTGGCGTCGAAACCGGCGAACACCGGGGCCGCCGTGAACGCGGCGGCGAGCGCCACGAGCACGGTGCCCACGGCGGTTCTTACGCCTGAGGATGACATAGTGGTATCTCCTGTAATGGCTTCCAACACGACTTCCGGGTACGGCCGGCCCCTGTCTGCCGGAGCGCCGCCCGGACGGGCGGCCGGCCGCTTATGAATATTTATTCCAATTACTACTTTGTAGGCGAAATGCGCTCCCCGCCTTGAGCGGTATCAACCCCCGTGGAGCGCCTCGATAGCTGGCGCGGCTTCGCCTTCCGGCACCGCCCCGTCGAACGAGTCGGTGAACCAGTCCAGCCGGTCGCGCAGCCGCACCACCTCGCCGAGCACAACCAGGCTCGGCGGCTGGAGCCGCGCCTCGCGCACCCGCGTCACCAGGTCCCCAAGGCAGCCGGTGACCACCCGCTGGCCGGTGAGGGTCGCGCGCTGGACCACCGCCGCCGGATGCCCCGGCGCCAGCCCCCGCCGCATGAGCTCCTCGCACAGCCGCGGCAGCCCGTGCAGGCCCATATAGATGACGACGGTCTGCGACGGCTGCACCAGGGCCTCCCAGGGCAGATCCAGGGAGCCGTCCCGGAGGTGACCGGTGACGAAGGTGCACAGCCGGGCATGGTCCCGGTGGGTCAGCGGCATACCGGCATAGGCGGCGCAGCCGAGGGCCGCGGTGACGCCGGGGACGACCTCGAAGGACACGCCGGCGGCCTGCAGCGCCTCCAGCTCCTCGCCGCCGCGGCCGAAGACGAAGGGGTCTCCGCCCTTGAGCCGGACCACCTCGAGCCCCTGGCTGACGAGGTCCACGAGCATGGCGTTGATGCGCGACTGCGGCACGGTATGGTGGCTCGCCGCCTTGCCGACGTAGACGCGCTGCGCCCGGGCCGGCACGAGGTCCATGACCTCCGGCGCGGCGAGGCGGTCGTAGAGCACGGCGTCGGCGCGGCCCAGCACCTCCCGTGCCCGCAGGGTGAGCAGCTTCGGGTCCCCGGGCCCCGCCCCGACGAGGTAGGCCCGGCCGGCGCCGGGTTCCTTGCGCCATTGCAGCGCGGCCGGCTCGTCGTCGTCGATATCGAGGTGCAGTGAGGACCGCTCGCGCGCGCCCACCGCGTGGACCAGCACGCCCCGCCGGTCCGCCTCCGCGGCGACCCGGTGGTTGAGATCGACACAATCGGACGCCGCCACCGCCAGGTGACAGCCGTCGAGGTCCCCCTGCGCGAACGCCCGCTCGCACAGCGCCCAACCACCGGCCATGGCGGCCTCGCGCAGGGCCGGGCGGACATCCGCCGCAACCACGCGCAGCCGCGCCCCGTGGCACCCCAGCCACGCGGCGAGCCGCCGTGCGCCGTCCCCGCCGCCCACCACGAGTACCCGCCGCCCGGTGAGCTCCAGCGTCGCCGGCATGCCGGTCATGACAGCGCCTCCTCGACGGCCGGCAGGCCGATCTCCGTGTCGTCCAGGTAACAGCCCGGGTCCTCCGCCCACAGGTTGCCGGTGAGCTGCCACGCCCGGGTGCGGGTATTGCCGCCGCAGATGTCGCGGTGGGCGCAGGCACCGCAGCGCCCCTCCAGCGGTCGCGGCCGGCGGCGCAGTGCAGCCAGCATGGGCTCGCTATCGTCGCTCCAGATCGCGGAGAACGGCCGCTCGCGGACGTTGCCGAGGTTGTGCTGCCACCAGAACGTGTCCGGGTGGACGTTGCCGAGGTTGTCGATGTTGGCGACGTCGCTGCCCGAGGCATTGCCGCCCCAGGCCCGGAGCAGCCGCCGCAGGCCGGCGACCGCGTCCGCCGGGAAACGGCGCTCTGCCCAGTGCAGGAGGTAGACGGCGTCGGCGTCGTTGTTGCCGGTGACGTAGTCCCGCCGCCGGCCGGCCGCGAGGTCGGCGAGGCAGTGCCGGAACAGCAGATCCATCGCCCAGCGCGTGCGTCGGTGGACGGCGTCGCCGCGGCGATTGCGGTTGCCCCGGCCGGCGTAGTTGAGGTGGGAGAGGTAGAACTTGTCGATGTCCTCGTCGGCGACGAGCTGCAGCAGCCCCGGCAGGTCGTGCGCGTTCTCCTCGGCCAGGGTGAAGCGCACGCCCACCTTGATGCCGGCATCCCGGCACAGCCGCAGCGCGTGCACGGATTCGTCGAAGGCGCCGCGGCGCTTGCGGAAGCGGTCGTGGGTCTCGCCGAGGCCGTCCAGGCTGATGCCGACGTAGTCGAACCCGGTCTCCGCGATGGTCGCGACGTTCGACTCGTCGATCAGCGTGCCGTTGGTGGAGAGGCCGACGAAGAACCCCATGTCCCGGGCACGGCAGGCGATACGGTGGATCTCCGGGTGCATCAGCGGCTCGCCGCCGGAGAGGATGAGCACCGGCACGCCGAAGGCGCGGAGGTCGTCCATCACCGTGTCGATCTCCGCGCCGGAGAGCTCGCCGGCGAAATCGATGTCCGCGGAGGTCGCGTAGCAGTGCTTGCACGCGAGGTTGCAGCGCCGGATGAGGTTCCAGATCACCACGGGCCCGGGCGGGCGCGCCGGCGGCGGGACCGAGCCCGGGGTGCGGAGGGCCTCGATATAGCGGGTCAGTCTGAACATGGACGGCCTCCTGGGGGCGGATCGCTTGCGGGGTTCGTCGCCGGTTCCGGGATTCTCAGACCGGTCTTCTTGAGGACACGGCGGCTGTAGAGCACCGCCGAGGCACGGGGGTGGTCGCCGAGCACCGCCGCGACCTCGCGGATCCGCGCCTCGACGCTGTCCCGGTCGCGGCCGTGGACCATGGCGAACAGGTTGTACGGCCACTGCGGCGGGTGGCGCGGCCGGGCGTAGCAGTGGCTGACGGCCTCCAGCGCGCCGACGTCCCGGCCGAGGCGGTCGACGTCGGTGTCCGGGACGTCCCAGACCGTCATCGCGTTGAAGCGCAGGCCCAGGGCGTAGTGCTGGGGCACCGCGGCGATGCGCCGGATTCCACCGCCGGCCTGCATGGCCGCGAGCCGGCGGATGACCTCGTCCTCGTCCGTGCCGACGCGGGCGGCGACCTCGGCGTAGGGGCGCGGACACAGGGGCAGGCCGTGCTGGGTCGCGGCGATGATGCGCCGGTCCAGCGCGTCCGGGCTGTGCCCGTCCCCGCCCCGGGTCATGCCGTCACCCTCAGGCCGAGGTAGTATTCGGCGCGCTTGGGCATGAGGTGGACGCACAGGCCGGTCTCCGCCTCGATCTCGCCGGCCACCGCTGCCAGGCGCTCGGCGTCCAGCACAGCGATCACGAACCACAGGTTGAGCCGGTGGTCGCGCTCGTAGTTGTGGGCCACCTCCGGGTGGGCGTTCACCTGCGCCGCGACCACGTCCAGGCGCACCGGCGGCACCGCCATGGCGGCCAGGGTCACGGCGCCGCCGAGGGCGCCGGCGTCGAAGAGCGGGCCGACGCGGGAGAGATAACCGTCGTCGAGCAGGCGCCGGAGACGGTCGAGCAGCTCCGCCTCGGCGATGCCCACGGTCCCGGCGGCCTCGGAATACGGTGTCGGACTCAGGGGCAGGCCGCCCTGCAGGACGTTGACGATGCGCCGGTCCACGGCGTCCAGTTCGCCACTCATGACGCCACCGCCCCGGCGCCGGCCGGCGCCGGGGCGTAGCTCGCGCCGCGCTGACGGAAACACCGGCGGCTGAAGAGCACCTGCCGGTCCCGCACCGCCGGACCGGCGGCCGCCGCGAGCGCCTGCGCCTGGGCACGGACGGTGGCGCGGTCGCGGCCGTGGATCATGCTGAAGAGGTTGTACCGCCACTCGGGCAGGCGCCGCGGGCGGCGGTAGCACAGGGTGACGAAGCGGTACCCGGCGATGCGGCCGGCGACGGCGTCCACCTGCTCGTCCGGCACGTCCCAGACCACCATCGCGTTGGCCCGGTAGCCGAGCCGGCGGTGACGCGCGATCAGCCCGTAGCGGACCACGGCGCCGCGCTCCCGCCAGGCCCGCAGCCGCGCGAGCACCTCCGCCTCGTCGACGCCCGCCCGGGCGGCAACGGCGGCGAAGGGGCGCGGCACGAGGGCGAGACCGTCCTCCAGCGCCGCCAGCACGTGCCTCGCCGCCGGGTCCAGCACCAGCGGCTCGGCGGGCGGCCGCGGGGTGACGGTCCGCGGCGCGTCCCCCTCGCCCGCCATCAGGCCGGCGAGATCCAGGTGGTAAGCGCTCTCCAGCGGCAGGTCCAGGGGCGCCAGCCCGGTATCGGCGGCGACGCCGTCCAGCACGGCATCCACTCCAGGGCGGCTCGCCGCGGTCACGACGAACCAGAGGCTGTAACGGTGCTCACGCTCGTAGTTGTGGTTCACCCCGCGATACGCGTTCACCTGTGCGGCGACCGTCTCCAGGCGCGACGGCGGTACCGCCAGGGCGGCCAGGGTGCTCGCCCCCACCGCCCCCGGGCGGAAGACCGCGCCCACCCGGGCGAGCCAGCCCCGGTCCGCGAGCGTCCCCAGGGCGGCGATCACCTCGCCCTCCCCGACCCGGAGGTGACGGGCCATAGTGCGGTACGGCCGCGGCTCCAGCGGCAGGCCGCGGGCGTAGGCGCGGAGCAGCGCCCGCGCCACGCCGTCCGGGGCCGCCGCGGTTCCCGCGCCTGCGATGTCCGCCGCTGCCGTCACCATGGCCGGGTCCTCACAGGCCGATGCGGTCGGCACGGTCGGTGAAGAAGATCCCGCTCGGGCGCGGCACCGGCAGCCGGGCCAGGGGCTCGTGGGTATCCGCGTCGTAGACGGCGACGGCGTCGTCGTCGCGCAGGGACAGCCACACCTCCTCGCCGCGGGCGGAGAAGGCGATGTGCAGCACGCCCCGCCCCGGGGTGAGGGTGTCGTCCACCTTCAGGGTGTCCATGTCGATAACCTGGACGGTGTCGTTGCGGGGGAAGGCGAAGTTCACCCAGGCCTCGCGCCCGTCCGGGCCGGCCATAACGAACACCGGCTGGCCGTGGACCGGGATGCGCGCCACCTCGTGCCAGTCATCACGGTCGACCACGAGCACCTCGTGGCGCCCCACCGCGGGCAGCAGGGCATAGTCGTCCACCATCGCCCAGCCCTCGAGGTGGGGCATCTTGTAGACCGGCAGGCGCTTCTCACCGCGTCCGTAGCCGGCGAGAATCTCCCGGGCGCCACGCTCCGGGTGCCACAGGTCGACCAGGGCAAGGCCGTCCTCCCCGAACAGCCCGGCGATGTAGTAGCGCCCCTCCGGCGTGATCAGGCCGTCGTAGGGCTTGCGCCCCACGCCCCTGATCCGGGTGATGGACGGCTCGTCGCCGCCGCTGAAGTCAGCGATCCAGATCTCGCCGGCCTCGTAGAGGCTGAACACGAACCGCTCCCCGGGGGCGTCCACCAGGCCGACCACCCGCGCACGCTCGCCGTCGCCGTAGCGCGCCGGGATGCGCGCCACCGGCTCCAGGGTACGGGCGTCGAACACGCGCACGCCGCCGGGCTCGTAGTTGGAAACGGCCACCAGGCGGCCATCGCCGGAGATGGCGCCGCCGATGCTGTTGCCCGCCTGCTGCACCCGCGCGACGATGCGCCCGCGCAGCAGATCCACCTTGGTCAGCGCGCCGTCACGACCGAACACGTAGGCGAAGCGCTCGTCCCGTGAGAACACCGCGGAGGCGTGGGAGAGATCGCCGAGGCCGTCAATCTCCGCGAGCTCGGCCCGCTCGCTGGCGTCCACCAGGGACACCCGGCCGTCCGCACGCTGGACGACCAGCCCCAGGTCGCCGGTGCCCCGCGGGGCGGGGGTGGTCGCGCAACCGCCGAGCAGCGCGGCGGCGAGCAGCAGCGTCCAGACACGGAAGGCCGTGACGGCGGCACGGGCATATCGGATCATCGGTCATTCTCCTGGAGGTACCGCCCGGACTTGAGGCCGCGGGCGATGGCTCGGATCTCGGCATGGCTGAACAGCGGGCCGAAGGGGGGCATGGCAGTGCCCGGGCGGCCGTGCTCGATGGTCGCGGCGAGGGCGCCGACGTCGCGCCCGGACAGCGCGGAGGCGGTGATGTCCGGCCCCAGGCCGCCGGTCAGCCGCAGGCCGTGGCAGGCCCCGCAGTCCTCGCGCACGATCGAGCCGAGGCTGCGTCCGCGCAGGGCGGCCGGGCGCTCGGCACCCGCGGCCGGGACCAGGGGCACGGTGAGGGCAACCAGCAGGAGCGGAAACGCGGAGTGGCGCAGCCGCCGCAGGAGTGCGGAATTACGGATGAGCATGCCGTCCCCCGGACTGTCGTCCCCACCCGAAGCGCTGGTGCACCCGCGGGCAGGGAACTCGTACCGGCCACCGAAAGGCGGCCATTCGGGGTCAGGCTATAAGATGCATACGATTTATTAGTTGATATCCATCAACCGAAGGCGAAACGTCACGAAAGGGTCTCGATGCGGGCGATCAAGTCGTCCGCGGCGGCATTGGCCTCGGTGACGAGATGCTCGAACTGGGGGCGCAGATCGCCGGGCACCGCCTCGTCCAGCGCCCGCTTGGCCGCGGCGGCGAGTCGTCGCTCGTCGTCGCCGCGCTCGCGCAGCAGCCGCCCGGCACCGC
>WBJT01000035.1_pt1 | contig 21220 bp, 19 predicted proteins | sample 5109881 | NCBI WGS metagenome assembly WBJT01 (sample SAMN11895465, study PRJNA545514) | wastewater metagenome | isolation source: saline BTEX enrichment culture, original innoculum from Kuwait petroleum... | place: USA:Stillwater, OK | collected 2018-09-01
TGGCCGATGACGTAGGTCAGCGAGGCCACGATGAGGCAGACCACGGCGATGATGCGGGCGGTCTTGGAGTAGAAGCGGTCGCCGATGAACTCCGGCACCGTGAACTTGCCGAACTTGCGCAGGTACGGCGCCAGCAGCATCGCCAGCAGCACGTAGCCGCCGGTCCAGCCGAGCAGGTAGACGGAGGCGTCATAGCCCATGAAGGCGATCAGCCCCGCCATGGAGATGAACGAGGCCGCGGACATCCAGTCCGCCGCGGTGGCCATGCCGTTGGCCACGGGGTTAACGCCCCGTCCGGCGGTGTAGTACTCGCTCGTGCTTCCCGCCCGCGCCCAGATCGCGATACCGATGTACAGCGCGAAGGTGAAGCCGACGACGATATAGGTCAGCGTCGTGAGATCCATGTCCGGTCTCTCCTCCTGGTTATTCTTCGTGGACGTCGTATTTGCGATCCAGGGCGTTCATCTTCACGACGTACGTGAAGATCAGGATCAGGAAGAGATAGATCGACCCCTGCTGGGCGATCCAGAAACCGAGCGGGTAGCCGCCGATCAGGATGTTGTTGAGCAGGGGAGCCAGCAGGATCCCGAAGATGTAGGGGACAATGAACCAGATCACGAGCAGCGTGAGCAGCAACCGGACGTTCTCTTTCCAGTATGCCGCCGCCGCTTCCTTACGAGCGGAATCGTTCGACATCGTTCTCCTCCTCGTTGTTGCTTCAGCGCCTCCGTGACCCGCTGTTGCGGGGGCGGAGGCGTTGACCCCGGGTGTGCCGGTCCCGGCACCCATACCCGTACCCGGTGTTTTGCAAAAAGCGTGCACAGTTCTGCGTGCGCGCTAAATGCGCGTCCATTCAGGGAATGCGGCACGGGGTTGGCGGGTGAGCGGCGGGGGAGTGTTACCGGAGGTAACCCGGGGTGTTTCCCGGGGTAACAGCCCCGGGCGCAGGGCCCGGGGCTGTCTGCGGGGCGTCTACTTGTGCGCCCGGTGCTCGATGAGCTCTTCGACCACGCTGGGGTCGGCCAGTGTGCTGGTGTCGCCCAGGCTGTCGGTCTCGTTGCTCGCGACCTTGCGCAGGATGCGGCGCATGATCTTGCCCGAACGGGTCTTGGGCAGCCCCGGCGCCCACTGGATGACGTCCGGGGAGGCGATGGCACCGATCTCGCTGCGCACGAGCTGCACGAGCTCCTTCTTGAGCGCCTCGGTGGGCTCGGCACCAGAGACCAGGGTCACGTAGCAGTAGATGCCCTGACCCTTGACGTCATGGGGGAAGCCGACCACGGCGGCCTCGGCGACCTGGTCGTGGAGCACCAGCGCGCTCTCCACCTCGGCGGTACCCATGCGGTGACCGGAGACGTTGATGACGTCGTCGACGCGACCGGTGATCCAGTAGTAGCCGTCCGCGTCCCGGCGGGCCCCGTCACCGGTGAAGTACTTGCCGGTGTAGTGGGTGAGGTAGGTGTTCATGAAGCGCTGGTGATCGCCGTAGATCGTGCGCATCATGCTCGGCCAGGAGCGGGCGATGCAGAGGTTGCCGTCGGTGGCGCCGTCCTGGACGTTGCCGTCGTTGTCCACCAGCTGGGGCTCGATGCCGAAGAACGGCAGCGTCGCCGAGCCCGGCTTGAGGTCGGTGACGCCGGGCAGCGGGCTGATCATGATCGCGCCGGTCTCGGTCTGCCACCAGGTGTCGACGATGCGGCAGCGGTCCTCGCCCACGGTGTGGTAGTACCACTCCCAGGCCTCCGGGTTGATCGGCTCGCCCACGGTGCCGAGCACGCGCAGGCTCTTGCGCGAGCGGCGGGTGACGTACTCGTTGCCCTGACCCATGAGCGCGCGGATGGCCGTCGGCGCGGTGTAGAAGATGTTGACGTTGTGCTTGTCGACCACGTCCCACATGCGCCCGGCGTCCGGGTAGGTGGGCACGCCCTCGAACATCAGCGTGGTCGCGCCGTTGGCGAGCGGGCCGTAGACGATGTAGCTGTGGCCGGTGACCCAGCCCACGTCGGCGGTGCACCAGTAGATCTCGCCGTCGTGGTAGTCGAAGACGTACTTCTGGGTCATCGCCGCCTGCAGCAGATAGCCGCCGGTGGTGTGCAGCACGCCCTTCGGCTTGCCGGTGGAGCCGGAGGTGTAGAGGATGAACAGCGGATCCTCGGCGTCGACCTCCTCCGCCGGGCAGTCCTCGGAGGCGCCGTCGATGGCCTCGTGGTACCAGACGTCGCGGCCGTCCTTGAACGATACGTCGCCGCCGGTGCGCTTGACCATGAACACCGTGGAGACGTCCGGGCACTCCTCGAGGGCGCGCTCGACGTTCTCCTTGAGCGGCACATGCTTGCCGCCGCGCACGCCCTCGTCGGCGGTGACCACCACGCGGCAGTCCGAGTCGAGGATGCGGTCGCGCAGGGCGTGGGGCGAGAAGCCGCCGAAGACCACCGAGTGGATCGCGCCGATACGCGCGCAGGCGAGCATGGCCACCGCCGCCTCGGGGATCATGGGCATGTAGATGCACACCCGGTCGCCCTTGTTCACGCCGCGTGCGCGCAGCGCGTTGGCGAAGCGGTTCACCTCGGAGTTGAGCTCGCGGTAGGTGATCTTGCGGGACTGGTCGGGCTCGTCGCCCTCCCAGATGATGGCGACCTGGTCGCCGCGGGAGGCCAGGTGGCGTTCCACGCAGTTGTAGGCCGCGTTGAGCTTGCCGCCCTCGAACCAGCGGATCTCGCCCTTGGCGAGGTCGCTGGTGTTGACGCTGTCCCAGCGCTTGAACCAGGTCAGGAACTGCTCGGCCTGCTCCGACCAGAACGCGTCGGGCTCCTCCAGCGAGCGCCGGTACATCTGCTCGTACTGCTCGCGGTTGATGAGCGCGTTATCGGCAACGTCCTTGGGAACGGGGTACACCTTGGACTCGGACATCCTGCTTCTCCTCCCTTCAGGGCTGATGTCGTGGCTTTTTAGCGCACGTCCCGGGCGACGTGATCCATAGTATCGCCGGGACTTCGATCTTGTTCGATTCCAGCATGGAAGCAAATTCCGTTCCGGAAAACCCCATCCGTCGGGTACCGCATTCGCGCCCGGCTCGGGGGCGTGTCGGCCCGCCCGGGCCGCGGCCGGGCGTTACGACTCGTAACGATTTGTCACCTCCCGTAACGCTAACGCGTTACCCCGTCCGGGCGCCAGAGGCGGCGGGCCGGGGGATTCCGAGGCGCTGGCGTCGCTCCCACAGCGCCTTGCGGCTGATCCCCAGGCGCCGCGCGATCTCGGTCTCGGTGAGGTGGTCCTGGTGGTGGAGCACGAACTCCCGGAAATAGCCCTCCAGCGACATGTCGGGAAAGGCACCGGCGTCGCCGCCGCCCCCGACGGGCAGGCCCAGGAGATCGGCGGTGAGCGCGGTGCTCTCCGCCAGCATGACCGCACGCTCGATGGCGTTCTCCAGTTCCCGGACATTACCGGGCCACTGGTAGTTCCGGATCGCGCCGAGGGCATCGTCGCTCAGGCGCATGGGCGGGCGGTTGAGCCGCCGGCAGGCCTTCTCCAGGAGAAAGCGCGCGAGTGCCGGGATGTCCTCGCTGCGCTCGCGCAGCGGCGGCAGCCGGATCTCCATGACCTGGATGCGGAAGTAGAGGTCCTCGCGGAACGTCCCGTCGGCGACCATCGCCTCCAGGTCCCGGTGGGTGGCGGCCACCAGGCGGATGTCGACGCGGCTGGAGCGATCCGAGCCCACCCGGCGGATCTCGCCCTCCTGAAGGACGCGCAGCAGCCGGGCCTGGGCGGCGAGCGGCAGCTCGCCGATCTCGTCGAGGAACAGCGTGCCGCCGTCGGCGGACTCCACCAGCCCGCGCCGGCGTCCCTCCGCGCCGGTGAATGCGCCCTTTTCGTGGCCGAACAGCTCGGCCTCGATCAGCGATTCGGGGATGGCCGCGCAATTGACCGCCACCAGCGCCGCCTCCTTGCGCGTGCTGCGCTCGTGCAGCGCCCGTGCGACCAGCTCCTTGCCGGTGCCGGACTCGCCGAGGATCAGCACCGTCGTGTCCGTGGGCGCGACCTTGCCAATGCGGCGGAATACCGCCTGCATCGCCTCCGAGTCGCCCACGATTCCCGAGACCGGGTACTCCGCGGCGACGTCGGCGCGCAGGGCCTCGTTCTGACGCTCCAGCCGGGTCTCCTTGAGCGCGCGCTCGACGGTGAGCAGCAGGTCGTCGTTGTCGAAGGGCTTGGCGATATAGTCCACCGCACCCTCGCGCATCGCCTCCACCGCCGAGCGCACGCTGGCGTAGCTGGTCATGATGATCACCGGCACCTCCGCGGCCCGGCGCACCGCCTCGATGCCCTCGGCGCCGGGCAGGCGGAGGTCGGCGAGGATGATGTCGTGGTCGGCGAGGGCGGTGCTGTCCTCCGCCTCCTCCAGCGATCCCGCCTCGGTGACGCTCATGCCGTGACGGGTGAGCAGCCGCCGGATGGCGCTGCGGATGACTTTCTCGTCCTCGATCACCAGTACGCGTGGCATTGGGTCTCCCTCCCTCACTCCTCGATCGCCGGCAGCGCGATCAGGACCACCGTGCCGTGGCGCCGGCCCCAGCGTTCGCGCAGCCGCAGCTCGCCGTCGTATTCGCGGATGATGTTGTAGACCAGCGGCAGCCCGAGCCCGGTGCCCCGGCCCGGCTGCTTGGTGGTGAAGAACGGCTCCAGGACCTTGTCGCGGATATTCGCCGGGATGCCCGGGCCGTTGTCCATGACCCGGATCTCCACGCGGCCGTGGCGGCGCACCCCGGTGACCAGGATCTCGCCGCCCTCGCCGCAGGCGTCCACGGCGTTGTTGAACAGGTTCACGAACACCTGCACCAGCCGCTGCATGTCCGCGCGCACCCACAGGCCCTCGTCCAGGCGGTAGCGCATGGTCATCAGCCGCGCGCGCTTGGACAGGCGCACCACCCGCTCCGCCTCCCCGACGGCGGCGGCCACGTCCACCGGTACCGGCTGGTGGCCCTCGTTGTGGCCCGCGTGGGCGTAGCTCACCAGGGTCTGGACGATGGTGTTGATGCGCTGGGCCTGGGTGAGGATGTCCTGCGCGTATTCCGGCAACTCGTCCGCCTCGACGCCGGCACGCAGCTCCTGGGCCAGGCAGGTGATGCCCGTCACCGGGTTGCCGATCTCGTGGGCGACACCCGCGGCGAGGCGGCCGATGGAGGCGAGGCGTTCGCTGTGGGTCAGCTCCTCCTCCAGGCGCTGGAGCTCGGTGACGTCCTCCACCAGCAGCAGCCGGTCGCCGGGTTCGCCGCGGCGGGCGCCGCCGATGAAGGCCCGGTGCAGCGACAGCCAGCGCGTCTCCGCGGGCAGCTGCAGGGCGCGCTTGTGGGCGTGGTTCTCGTCCGCGGCGAGGAAATCGGTGAGCAGCCCGCCCCAGGGCTCGGTGAGCTCACTGACGCGCCGGCCCACCACCCGCGCGGCGTTCATGCCGGTGAGCGACTGCATCGCCGGGTTCCAGCGCACGATGCGGTCGTTGGGCGTGACCGCCACCACGCCCAGCGGCAGGTCCTCGAGGATCTGGCGGTGGTAGCGGCGCAGCTCGTCGAGCTCGGCGGCGAGGCCGCGGAAGCGGTTGCGCGAACGCTCCAGGCGCTCCTCGATGAGGCGCACGTTCTGTGCCAGCGCCGTGCGCGTGTCCGCGTCCACGCGCAGGCGCTCGTCGACGATCATGCGCGCGAGGATCGGGCCCATCATCCCGGAGAGGTTGCGTTCGATCTGCTCGCGCAGCTGCTGGAGCCGGTCCGGGCGGGTCTCGCTCCAGTCCAGGCCCTGGTCGGCCAGCGCCTTGGCGACCTCGGCCCGGGCGGCCGCCGCGCCGGTGACCGAGGTCAGCTGCTCGACGAACTGCGCCGGCGACTCCAGCACCAGCGCCCCGCGGGGGATCGCCGTGCTCACGTCGCGGCAGGCCGCCGCGGCCTCGGATTCGCGGTCGCTCTGGCGGGTGAGCAGCGAGACCGCGGCGAACACCAGGGCGTTGGCGGCCACCGACCAGAACGCCACCGCCGCGAAGTGGTCCGCGCCCTGGGTGCGGGCAATGTCCAGGCCGACGATGGTCACCGGGCTGACGGTGGTGAGCGCGGGCAGCAGTGCCGTGCCGCCCCAGATCGCACCGCCGGTGAGCAGCCCGGCGATGAAGCCGACCCGGGTGGCGCGTGTCCATACCAGCACGCCGACCACGCCGGGCACGAACTGGACCATCGCCAGGAACGAGATCAGCCCCCAGGAGACCAGCCCCTCCGTGCGTTCCAGCGCGAGGAAGAAGAGGTACCCGGCGGCGATGATCGCCGCGATCAGCATGCGCCGTGCCCAGCGCAGGGCCTCGTAGAGGTTGCGCTGGGGGTCCGGCCGGAACACCGGCAGGACCAGGTGGTTGAGGCACATCGACGAGAGCGCGAGCGTGGTCACGATGATCATCGCGCTCGCCGCGGAGATGCCGCCCAGGTAGGCCACCATCGCCAGCGTCGGCGAGCCGCTGACCATGGCCATGGCGAGGACGTAGTAGTCCGGGATGATCCCCGGGGCGAGTGCGTAGCCCGCCCACAGGATCGGGGGCACGGCGAACGACATCGCCAGCAGGTACAGCGGGAATCCCCAGCTCGCGGTGATCAGCCCCTGGGGCCGGGCGTTCTCGGTGAACATCATGTGGAACTGGCGCGGCAGCAGGAAGGCCGCGCCGAAGGCGATGAACAGCAGCCCGCCCCAGGCCTGCTCGCGCACCGGGGCGTAGAACGCGGCCAGCCGCTCCGGGTTGCGCTCGAGCCAGTCCTGGATGCCGCCGAAGCCGCCGAAGGCAAGGTGCACGGCCACCACCGCGACCACCAGCAGCGCGATCAGCTTGATCAGCGACTCGAAGGCGATCGCCGTGACCAGCCCGGCGTGCTTCTCCCGCGGGGTGACGTGGCGTGCGCCGAAGATGATCGCGAACACCGAGACCATCACGCAGAAGCCCACCGCGATGGGGCCCGGGGAGGCCTCGCCGCTGAGTACCTGCGTGGACTCCGCCACCGCGCGGATCTGCAGCGCCAGATAGGGCAGGCTGCCGGTGAGCATGACCACGGTGGCGAGCACGCCGGCGCCCTGGCTGTTGAAGCGGAAGGCGAAGATGTCCGCGAGCGAGGTGAGCTGCCAGTGCCGGGTGAGCCGCAGCAGCGGCATCAGCAGCACCGGCGTCAGTGCCATGGCCATGGCCACGCCGAGGTAGATGGTGACGAACGCGAGCCCCTGGCGGTCGGCGAAGCCCACCGCGCCGTAATAGCTCCACGTGGTGGCGTAGACCCCCAGCGAGAGGACGTAGACCGCCGGGTGTGCGGCCAGCCGCCGCGCCCGCGCGTTCCGCTCCGTGCCGTAGGCGATCAGGAAGAGGACCAGCAGGTACGCGATCGCGAAGGCGAACAGCGTGCCGAGCTCAAACCTCATGGCGGGCCGTGCGGCGGGCGCCGAGCCGGATGGCGACGATCACCAGCGCCCAGAGCGCGAAGGGCGCGTACCACGGTGGTACGAGCGCGGACCACCAGTCGCTGGCCGGCGAGGCGAAGGCCAGCAGGGTAAACGCGAACGTGATCAGGCTGGGCGCATGGGGCCCATAGTCGATGTGCGTGGCCATCGGTTCTCCTCCCGCTGCATCCGTGCGGCTATCGGGGTGTTGCCCCCGCTGTTTGTTACCTAAAGTAGCACAACCGGCGATGGCCGGGCGATGCCGTCAGCGTCCCTCCACGGGGATGTCGGTGGCGGAGAGGGTGTCGATGCGCCAGTGCCCGGTGGCCCAGGCCAGCAGCGCCGCCGGCGGTGCGCCCTCGAGGTCGGCGGGCGGCGCCAGGCCGAGGAAGGCCAGTACCGCGGCGATATTCGCCGACGGGGTGGCGTCGTCCACGGCTCGGGCGTGGGTGTGCTTGCTGAGCTTCCCGCCCGCGGGGCTGAGCGCCAGGGGCAGGTGCAGGTGACGCGGCCGCGGCAGCCCCAGGGTGTCACGCAGGGCCATCTGCGGCGCGGTGGCGATCAGGAGGTCGGCGCCGCGGACGATGTCCGTGGCGCCGAGGGCGGCGTCGTCGACGACCATCGCCAGGTGATAGGCGAACAGGCCGTCGCCGCGGCGGATGACGAAGTCCCCGATCTCCGTGGCGACGTCCACGTGCTGCGGGCCGAGACGGCGGTCGTCGAAGCGCACCGGCGCGGCCGGGGCACGCAGCCGCCAGGACCGGGCACTCTTGCCGGGGGGCAGGCCGTCGCGGCAGGTGCCGGGGTAGATCATCCCCGCCGGGCCATGGGTCGCCACCGCCTGCAGCTCGCGCCGGGTGCAGCCGCAGGGGAAGGCGAGGCCCGTGTCCACCAGCCGGTCCAGGGCGTCGGCGTAGGCGTCGTCGCGGGCGCTCTGGTAGACCACCGGGCCATCCCAGTGCAGGGCGTGACGCTCAAGGGTGCGGCGGATTGCCGTGTCGGTGCCGTTGACGGCGCGCGCCCGATCGACGTCGTCGATGCGCAGCGCCCAGCGCCCGTCGTGGCGGCGGGCGTCCAGGTAGCTGGCCACGGCGGCCACCAGCGAGCCGAAATGCAGCGGCCCGGTGGGGCTCGGTGCGAAGCGTCCGACGTAGTGCCCGGTGTCGGCGTCTGTGCTCATCGCTGCGGTTGTCGTCCCGGTGGCCCGTGTCCCTGTCGTCCCCGGATTCTACCTGACCTGGGCCGTGCCGGATCGTGTGCACGCAGCCCGCGGGGGATGGCCGGGCGCTGGCAAACCGTCCAGGAGCCTTAGTACGCTCTGGTGACCAGCCCGCGCCCACCGGAGGTACCGTGACCGACACGCCGCTGCCCTTCACGCCCGCGGGGCGGATCGACGAGGTCCGTCCGTTTCATGTCATGGAGCTGCTGCGCCGCGCCCGGGCGCTGGAGGCGGCGGGTCACGACATCGTCCACATGGAGATTGGCGAGCCGGACTTCACCACCGCCGAGCCGGTGGTCGAGGCCGGGCGGCGCGCGCTGGCCGAGGGGCACACCGGCTACCTGCCGGCGGCGGGGCTCACGCCGCTGCGCGAGGCCATTGCCCGGCACTACGCCGAGGAGTACGGCGCCGATGTCGCCCCGGAGCGGATCTTCATCACCCCCGGGGCGAGCGGGGCTCTGACGCTGGCCATGGCGCTGATCGCCGACCCCGGCCGTACGGTGCTGCTGCCTGAGCCCGGCTATCCGTGCAATCGCAACTTCGCGGCAGTGGTCAATGCGCTACCCAGGCCGGTACCGGTGACCGCGGCGACGGACTACCAGCTCACCGCCGCGCTCGCCGCCGATCATGTCGACGCGGATACCGCCGGTATCCTCATCGGCTCGCCGTCCAACCCCACCGGCACCATGGCCGACGGTCCCGCCCTGGAGGCCCTGGCGGCGCTCGCCGACGAGCGCGGCATCGCGCTGATGGTCGACGAGATCTACCACGGCCTGCACTACACCCCGGCGGCGGCCAGCGCGGTGGTGCACGCGCCGCAGGCCCTGGTGATCAACAGCTTCTCGAAGTACTTCGGGATGACCGGCTGGCGGCTCGGCTGGCTGGTGGTGCCGGAGGGGCTGGAGGCCGCCACCGAGAAGCTCATCCAGAACCTCTACATCAACGCCTCCACGCCGGCGCAGTACGCCGCGCTGGCCTGCTTCACCCCGGCGGCGCGGGAGATCTTCGAGGCCCGGCGCGAGGCCTTCCGGGAGCGGCGGGACTTCCTGCTGCCGGCGCTGCGCGAGCTCGGGCTGGCGATACCCGGGGAGCCGGCGGGGGCGTTCTACCTCTATGCCGACGTGAGCGCGGTCGCCCCGGACAGCGAGGCCCTGGCCCGTGCCCTGCTGGGCGAGGCCGGCGTCGCCGCGACCCCGGGGCTGGACTTCGAGTCCGCGCACCCGGGGCGGCACATGCGCTTCGCCTACACCACCGGCCTGGAGCGCCTCGCCGAGGGTGTCGAGCGCATCCGGCGCTACCTCGCCGCCGGCGGCTGAGCCGCCGGGGCGTCGCCGTACTCGCCGAGCTCGCTGCGCAGCAGCGTCGCGGCGATCACACCGGTGGGCATCGCCAGCAGGTTCAGCACCGGGATCAGGGTCATCGCCAGCAGCGCGCCGCCGAGGCCGAGGTGCAGCCAGCGCCGTCGGCGCAGCAGCGCGCGCTGATCGGCGAACGCCAGGCCGTGGTTGCCCAGCGGGTAGTCGCAGTACTCCAGCGCCATCATCCACGCGCCGAAGACCGCCCAGGCCGGTGGCGCGAGGATATTCACCACCGGGATGAAGAACAGCGCCAGCAGGGGGACGGCGAGCAGGGCGAAGTGGGCGATCTTGCGCAGCTCGTCGCCCAGGGCGCCGACCGTCTCCACCACCAGCCCGCCGCTGCTGACCTCCGGGGGCATGTGCCCGGTGGCCCGGGCCTCCACCCGGGCGGCGAGCATGCCGTTGAACGGCGAGCCCACGAGGTTGGCCACGGCAGTGAAGGTGTAGAACATCACCACCGCGGCGGCGAGGATGAACAGCGGCCACAGCAGCCAGCGCAGGAGCACCACGAATACCGTCAGCACGTCGCCGATCCAGCCGTCACCGAGCGCGGCGGTATCCGGCAGGAGGTAGTTCAGCAGCATCCCGTAGTACTCCGCGCCGAGCCAGAACAGGCCGAGGAAGATCAGCGCGTTGATGATCACGGGCAGGGCCACGAAACGCCGCAGGCCGGGCTCACCGAGCAGGGCGAAGCCGCGGGGGACGTAGCTGACGCCGCGGAGGAAATCACGGATCATGGAAAATCTCCCGGTGTGACGGTTCGCCCGTTTCCGCGCCCCGGAACGGGCGTTGCGTGACATGCCGTGCCCGGCGATGCGGCGGACCCGCGCTCCGGCGTACGGGCAGGCCCCCGGGAATCTATAACACAGCCGGTCGCTTGACGACGCCCGGCCGTGCCGTCGATCGCCACCGCGGCCCCGGCCCGCGCCGCCGTGGAGGAGACGTCGCGCACGTGCGGCGACCGTTCATGACACCGGCCGGCCGGTAACGTCGGCCCGGTGCTCGCCGCGGCGGCCGGTTCGGGGGTAGTCTGATCGTCCGGGGCCATGCCCCGATCCATCATGCAGAGGGAGCCGCGCATGCGCATTCTGGTGACCGGAGGGGCGGGCTACATCGGCTCGCACGTCGTCCACGAGCTGCTGGCCGGGGGGCACGAGGTGGTCGTCTACGACAACCTCTCCACCGGTCATGCCTGGGCGGTGGGCGAGGCGAGCCTGGTGGTGGCCGATCTCGCCGACCGCGAGACCCTGGCCTCGGTGCTGCGCGAGGGATTCGACGCGGTGATGCACTTCGCCGCGCACATCGTGGTGCCGGAGTCCATCGCCGATCCCCTGCGCTACTACGCGAACAACACCGGCAACACCCTGGGGCTGCTCACCGAGGTCACCGCCGCCGGGGTGCCGCAGTTCGTGTTCTCCTCGACGGCGGCGGTCTACGGCATCCCGGAGACCGAGCTCGTCAGCGAGGACACGCCACTCGCGCCGATCAATCCCTACGGTGCCTCCAAGATGATGAGCGAGCGCATGCTCATGGACGCCGCCGCGGCGTCCTCGCTGCGCTACGGCATCCTGCGCTACTTCAACGTCGCCGGCGCGCACCCGGACGGGCACATCGGCCAGGCCACGCCGGCGGCGACCCACCTGATCAAGGTGGCGTGCCAGACCGCCCTCGGGCGGCGGCCGTCGCTGTCCGTGTTCGGCACCGACTACGCCACGCCGGACGGTACCTGCGTGCGCGACTACATCCACGTGGTTGACCTCGCCCGCGCCCACGTCCAGCTCCTCGACCATCTCGCCGCCGGTGGTGACTCACGGGTGTACAACTGCGGCTACGGCCACGGCTCGAGCGTGCGCGAGGTGGTGGACACGGTGCGGCGTGTCCACGGTGCCCCGTTCGAGGTGGAGGAGGCGCCGCGCCGCGCCGGCGACCCGCCGGCGCTGGTGGCGGACAGCACCCGGCTGCGCCGTGAGCTTGGCTGGACGCCCGCCTTCGACGACCTGGAGACCATCGTCCGCCACGCCTACCAGTGGGAGAGCCGTTACGAGGAAGAGTGATCCCCCACGCCGGCCAGTCCGGCGGTGACGCCGAAGGCCTCGCCGTCGGCCAGGAACAGCGCCTCCAGCACGTCGAAGTGATTGCGCCCGGGCGGCGTGGTCACCGGCGCGTCGATGCCCGCGTGGCGCCGGTAGGCCTCGCTCTGCTCGTGGAAGGCAGCGGTCTCGGCGCCCCCCACCGCCAGGCGCAGGGGCACGTCCGCCGGCGGCGGGAGCTCGTACAGCGGCGAGCAGGCGCGGGCGGCGGCCTCGTCCAGGCCCAGGGCGTCGTTGATGCTGGTGGCGATCAGCGGCGCCAGGTCGAAGACCCCGGAGATCGCGAGTGCGCCGGCGATAGGGGTCTCCCCGGCGGTGCGGCCGGCGAGCAGCCGGGCCACGATCTGGCCGCCGGCGGAGTGGCCGGATACGGTCAGGGGCCCGCTGCCGAGCCCCAGCCGGGCGGCGTTGTCGTGGATGAACCGGACGGCGTCCGCGCACATCGCGTTGATCCCGGCGACGCTCACCGCGGGGCAGAGCTCATAGTTCACCACCACCACGGAGACCCCGCGGGGCACCAGGTCCCGGGCGACGAAGGCGTAGTCGCGCTTGTCCTGGCTGCGCCAGTAGCCGCCGTGGAAGAACGCATGCACCGGCGCGTCATCCGCCCCGGCGGGGAAGCAGTCCATCGTCTGCAGCGGCCCGTCGCCGTAGGCCACGTCCCCGATGCGCTCCGGCAGGCGCCTGCGGGTCTCCTCGGAGAGTGCCTGCAGGCGCTCGAAGTAGCGGGCGAACGCCGGTACCGTCACCCGCGGGTTGTACTCGTATTCCAGTGACTCGTGATCGCTCATGGCCTCGTCGATGCCCGTTCCGCGGCGGTAGGGGGTTCTCACACGCTCAGGTAGCGCCGCTGCAGCGCCCCGGCCTCGGCGCGGAACGCCTCGCCGTCGCCGTGCCAGGCGATGCGTCCGCGGTCGATGATGTAGTGGCGGTCGCACACCGCCAGCAGCGCCTCCAGGCCGGCGTCGATGATCAGCAGCGACTGTCCCAGCTCGCGCAGCCGGCGGATGCACGCCCAGATGTCCGAGCGTATCACCGGGGCCAGGCCCTCGGTGGCCTCGTCGAGGATGAGCAGCCGCGGGTTGGTCATCAGCGCGCGGCCGATGGCGAGCATCTGCTGCTCGCCGCCGGACAGCCGGGTGCCCGGGTTGTCCCGCCGTTCGGCGAGCCGCGGGAACAGCCCGTAGACCGCCGCCAGGTCCCAGCCGCGGCCGCGGGCGGCGGCCACGAGGTTCTCCTCCACGCTGAGGTTCGGGAAGATCTGCCGGCCCTCCGGGACCAGGCCGATGCCGGCGCGGGCGATGCGGTAGGCCGGGCGGCCGTCGATGCGCCGGCCCCGGAAGCGGATCGTGCCCGCCCGCGGCGGCGTCAGCCCGGTGATCGCACGCACGGTGGTGGTCTTGCCCATGCCGTTGCGCCCGAGCAGGCTCACCACCTCACCCTCGCCGACGGTGAGGTCCACGCCGAAGAGGACGCGGCTGCTGCCGTAGGCGCTCTCGACGCCCTCGAGCTCCAGCATCAGAACGACTCCTGCAGGTAGGCGGCCTGCACGTCCGGGTCGTCGCGGACCTCGCCGGGCGGGCCGCTGGCGATCAGCCGCCCGCCGACCAGCACGCTCAGGGTGTCGGCGAGGCGGAAGACCACGTCCATGTCGTGCTCGATGAGCAGGACCGCGTAACGCGCGCGCAGGCGCTCCAGCAGCGAGGCGACGACCTCGCTCTCCGCCGCGCCCATGCCGGCCATGGGCTCGTCGAGCAGCAGGACCTGCGGCTCGGTGGCCAGCGCCATGGCGATCTCGAGCTGGCGCTTCTGGCCGTGGGCGAGGGCGGCGACGCGGTGTCCGCCGGCATCGGCGAGGCCCACCTGCTCCAGCGCGGCGTCCGCCGCGTCGGTGAGCCGCCGGTCCCGGGCGGCGTTGCCGAAGAAGTGGAAGTGGTGGCGGGCCCGGGACTGCACGGCGAGGGCGACGTTCTCCCGCACCGTGAACGACTCGAACACGGCGGTGATCTGGAACGAGCGGGCAATGCCGAGACGGGCCCGTGCCGGCATGTCCAGCGCGGTGACGTCGCGGCCGTCGAGGTGGATACTGCCCTCGTCCGGGCGCAGCTCGCCGCTGAGCTGTGCCAGCGCGGTGGTCTTGCCGGCGCCGTTGGGGCCGATCAGCGCGTGCACCCGCCCGCGCTCGAGCGCCAGCGAGAGGCCGTCGGTGGCCTGCAGGCCGCCGAAGCGCTTGTACAGCGCGCGCGCCTCGAAGGTCGGGACCGCCGCCGCCTGTGCCTCAGTCATTGCCGTCCCCCCCGTCCGGACAGGGCACCGTAGAGGCCGCCGCGGAAGAACAGCACCGCCAGCACCAGCACCGGCCCGAGCACCAGCTGCCAGTGCTGGGTCACCGACACCAGCGTCTCCTCGAGCACCAGCAGCGCCACGGCGCCGTAGATCGGGCCGACGAGGCTGGCGAGTCCGCCGAGCAGGACGATGACCATGAACTGCCCGGACTGCGACCACGTCATCAGCGCCGGGCTGACGAATTCCTGGTGGTTGGCGACCAGTGCGCCCGCCAGGCCGGTCAGTGCACCGGAGATCACGAAGGCGGTGAGCCGGTAGGGCATGGGCCGGAAACCCAGCGCGCGCATGCGCCGCTCGTTCTCCCGGCAGCCCTGCAGGACGCGGCCGAAGCGCGAGTTCACCACCCGGGTGAGCAGCGCCCACACGGCCACGAGCACGCCCAGGCAGAGGTAGTAGAAGCCGGTGCGGTCGTCGAGCGCGACCCCGGCGGCGGTGTTGCGCAGCCACAGCGACAGCCCGTCCTGGCCGCCGTAGGCGGGCAGGGAGACGAACAGGTAGTAGACCATCTGCGCGAACGCCAGGGTGATCATGATGAAGTACACCCCGGAGGTGCGCAGCGAGATCACGCCTACGAAGGCGGCGTAGGCGGCGCTGACCGCCATGGCGAGGGGCCAGGCGATCAGGGCCTCGTTGCTCCCGTTCCAGCCGAACACCAGGGGGATGCCCTGCATCACGTGGGTGCTGAGGATGCCGACGGTGTAGGCCCCGAGGCCGAAGAACGCGGCGTGGCCGAAGCTCACCAGGCGGCCGTAGCCCATGATCAGGTCGAGCGCCATCGCGGCGAGGCCGTAGATCACCGCGCGGTTGGCCAGCGTCACCAGGTACGGATCGCCGATCATCGCCGCCACCGGCGGCAGCAGCGCGAGGCCGGCGAGGAGCACGACGGTGGCGAGTCGGGCGCGCAGCGGGGCGCTAGTCATGGGCGCCCCCGAACAGGCCCTGCGGGCGGATGGCGAGCACCGCGGCCATGAGTACGTAGATGGCCATGGACGACAGCGCCGTGCCCACCGTCCCGGCGGAGGCCGGCGGCAGCCACAGGGCGAACAGGTCGGGCAGGTAGGCGCGGCCCAGGGTGTCGACCACGCCCACCAGCAGCGCCCCGGCCACCGCGCCGCGGATCGAGCCGATGCCGCCGATCACGATCACCACGAAGGTCAGGATGAGGATGTCCTCGCCCATGCCGGACTGCACCGCCAGGAACGGCGCGGCCATCACCCCGGCGAGCCCGGCGAGGCAGGCGCCGAAGCCGAACACCAGGGTGTAGAGCAGCCGGATGTTGACCCCCAGGGCGGCGATCATCTCGCGGTTGCTGGCACCGGCGCGGATGCGCATGCCCACGCGGGTGCGCATGATCAGCACGTAGAGCAGGGCGATGACCGCCACGCCCACGGCGATCACCGCCAGCCGGAACGACGGATAGGGCACGCCGGGCAGCACCGTCTCGTGGCCCGACAGCCACGCCGGGGTGTCCATGCTGAGCGGCTGCCGCCCCCAGACCACGCGCACCAGCTCGTTGAAGAACAGGATCAGCCCGAAGGTGGCGAGCACCTGGTCGAGGTGGTCGCGGCGGTAGAGCCGCCGGATGATCAGTGCCTCCATGGCCATGCCGGTGAGCGCGGCGGCCGCCACCCCGGCAGCGAGGCCGAGGAGGAAGCTGCCGGTGTAGGCGAGCGCCGTCGCGCCGACGTAGGCGCCCACCATGAACAGCGACCCGTGGGCGAGGTTGATCAGCCGCATGATGCCGAACACCAGGGTCAGGCCCGAGGCCATCAGCAGCAGGGTGACCCCGAACTGCAGGCCGTTCAGCACCTGTTCGAGCAGCAGCTGCATCCCGATCGGCTCCCGAAGAGATCAAGGGCGCGGGCGGCGCCGCGGGCGGATGCCCCGGCGCCGCCCCGGCGCTACGTCACTGGCCCAGGGCGCACTCGCCGGCGTAGGCGTCCTCGTGGTCGTCGAAGACCTTCGCCACCAGCTGGTTGGTGAGGTTGCCGTCGTCCTCGCGGACCACCTTGCGGACGTAGATGTCCTGGATCGGGTGGTGGTTGGTGTTGAAGCGGAAGTCGCCGCGCACGGAATCGAAGTCCGCCGCCGCCAGCGCCTCGCGCAGCGCCGCGGTGTCGGAGACGTCGCCGCCGGTGGCCGCCAGCGCGCTGCCGATCAGGCGGGCGGTGTCGTAGCCCTGGGCGGCATAGAGGGTCGGCTCGCGGTCGTAGCGCTCGGTGTAGTCGGCGACGAAGCGGCGGTTGACCGGGTTGTCCAGGTCCTTGCTCCAGTGCGCCGAGTTGACGATGCCGAGCGCGGCGTCGCCGACGGCGTCGACCAGGGTGTTGTCCGCCGAGAAGCCCGGGCCGTACAGCGGGATGGACTCGTCGAGGCCCGCCTGGACGTACTGCTTGATGAAGTTGATGCCCATGCCGCCGGGATAGAAGAAGAACACGTTGTCCGGGTCGGCGTCGCGCAGCTCGGCGATCTCCGCGGCGTAGTCGGTCTGGCCGAGCTGGGTGTAGACCTCGCCGACGACGTTACCCTCGTAGTAGCGCTTGAAGCCGGTGAGCGCGTCCTTGCCGGCGGCGTAGTTGGGGGCGAGGAGGTAGACGTTGTCCAGTCCCTCGTCGGTGAAGTACTGCCCCATCGCCTCGTAGAAGTTGTCGTTCTGGTAGGCGGCGTTGAAGTAGTTCTCGTGGCACAGCCGACCGGCGAGCTTGGCCGGCCCGGCGTTGGGGGAGATGTAGATCACCCCGTCGCGCACGATCTTGGGGATGGTGGCCATGGCGACGTTGGAGAACACCGAGCCGGTCATGACTTTCACGCCCTCGCTCTGGATCAGCCGGGTGGCGATCTGGCGGGCGTTGCCGGGCTTGCGGCCGTCGTCCTCGACGATCAGCTCCACGTCGACGCCGCCGAGCCTGCCGTCGTTCTGCTCCATCGCCAGGCGGAAGCCGTTGCGGATGTCCTCGCCGAGGTAGCCGCCCCCGGTGGACAGCGTGGTGATCATGCCGATCTTCACCGGCGCGGCACTCGCAGCGCCCGCGACGGCGGTGCACAGTGCGGCCGCCGCAGCGGCCAGGCGGAAGGTTCCCCGTGTCATGCCGTTATCCTCGCTCGTGTTGTGATTGTATGCGCCGGGCCGGCACCGCTCAGGCCCCGCCGGCCTCCTCCCCGGCCTCGCGCAGCCGGAAGCGCTGGAGCTTGCCGGTGGCGGTGCGGGGCAGGGCGTCGACGAAGCCGATCGCCCGCGGATACTTGTACGGCGCGATGGTGGCCTTGACGTGCGCCTGCAGCGCCGCCGCCAGTTCGTCGTCGCCGGTCACCCCCGCCGCGGGGACCACGTAGGCCTTCACGATCCGTCCCCGGTCCACGTCGGGCACGCCGATCACCGCGCACTCGGCGACGGCCTCGTGGGAGAGCAGGGCGTTCTCGACCTCGGGCCCGGAGATGTTGTAGCCCGCGGAGACGATCATGTCATCGGAGCGGGCGACGTACCAGAGGTAGCCGTCCGCGTCGCGGCGGAAGGTGTCGCCGGTGATGTTCCAGCCGTCCTGCACGTAGCGGGCCTGGCGTTCGTCGTCGAGATAGCGGCAGCCCGTGGGGCCGCGCACGGCGAGGCGTCCGGGGGTGTTCTCCGGTGCCTCGTTGCCGTCGTCGTCGAGGATACGGACCTCGTAGCCGGGCACCGGCCGGCCGGTGCTGCCGGGGCGGATGTCCTCCTCGCGGGCGGAGATGAAGATGTGCAGCATCTCGGTGGCGCCGATGCCGTCGATCAGCCGCAGCCCGAGCTTTTCGTGGACGTCGTGCCAGGTCGCGGCGGGCAGGTGCTCGCCGGCGGACACTCCCTTGTGCCAGCTCGCGAGATCGAAGCGTCCCGCCTCGGCGGCCATCGCGCGGTAGGCCGTGGGGGCGGTGAACACCACGCTCACGCGATGGCGCTCGATATGGCCGAGCAGTTCCGCGGGCGGGGCGCGCTCCAGCAGCAGGGTGGCGGCGCCCGCGTGCAGGGGGAAGAGCACCAGCCCGCCGAGGCCGAAGGTGAAGGCGATAGGCGGGCTGCCCGTGAACAGGTCGTCCGGATCGGGGCGCAGGATCTGCCGGGAGAAGCCCTCGCAGATCGCGAGCATGTCCCGGTGGAAGTGCATGGTGCCCTTGGGGGCGCCGGTGGTCCCCGAGGTGAACGCGATCAGGCAGGTCTCGTCGGCGGCACTGTCCCACGCCTCGAAGGTCGTGGGCTGGTCCTCTAGCGCATTGTCCAGCGTGCCGGGACCGCCGCCGAAGAAGGCGCAGTGCTCGAGCACCGGGTGGGTCTCGGCGGTGGCGCACAGCTCGTCGGCGAGGCGGATGTCGCACAGGGCGTGAGTGATCCGCGCCTTTTCCACGATCGGCGCCAGCTCGCCGGCGCGCAGCATGGGCATGGTGCCCACGGCGATGCCTCCGGCCTTCATCACCGCCAGGTAGGCGGCCACCATCATCGGATTGTTGGGGGCGCGCAGCAGTACGCGGTTGCCCGGCACCATCCCCATCCCGGAGACGAGGTAGTTGGCGAGGCGGTTCACCGTCTCGTGGAGGTCGTTATAGGACCAGGTGGCATCCGGCGTGAGCAGGCAGCGGTGCCCGCCATGGCCGCGCTCGATCCAGCGGTCGAGCAGCTCGGTCACGCAGTTGAACCGGTCCGGGAAGTGATAGGCCGGGTGCGACAGGTCGAGGACCGGCCATTGCGACGGTGGCGGCAGGTGCTCGTCCGCGAACGTATCCCGCAGCGGGCGCGTCATTGCTCCTCTCTCCCCTTGTCCGCGTGCCGTCCGGGGCCGCACGTGGGCGGTGGTCTCCACGTGGGGTGGCGGCCCGGCGGCCGCATTGTCGTTATCCGTCCCGTCAGCGGCGGTCAGCCGCGTTACGGGACAAAAGTTTAGATTTTACTTTTTTATATGCAAAGTGTTTTCGTTGACGCGCCGCCGCATCCCGCGGCGGCGCGCCGCGGGACGGCTCAGTCCGGTACCACGGCGGTGGTCTCGACCTCGACCTTGGCGTCGTCCTCGATCAGGGCGGCGACCTGTACCATGGCCATGGCGGGGAAGGTGCGGCCCATGACCTCGCGGTAGGCCTCACCCATCTCCTTGAGCCGCGCCAGGTACTCGTGCTTGTCGGTGATGTACCAGGTCATGCGCACGACGTGCTCCGGGCCGGCGTCGGCGGCGCCGAGCACGGCGACGGTGTTCTTCAGCACCTGGCGGACCTGGTCGATGAAGTCGCTGCTGGGAAAGCTCTCGGTCTCGTCCCAGCCGACCAGGCCGCCGGTGAAGACCATGCGGCCCCGGGCGGTGGTGCCGTTGGAGTAGCCCTTGGGGCGCTTCCAGCCTTCCGGATTGACGGTCTGCATAGCGGTTACTCTCCTTGGATCAGGTTCGTTGCGCCGGCGGGCCCAGCCGCGTGCGCAGGGTCGGCGGCAGCGCCGCGGCCTCGGGCCGGGGCGCGAAGCGGTACCAGCGCAGCACGATCGTGCCGGCGACCCGCTCCTCCGTGCCGTGCTGGATGCGGTAGTCGAGGGTCACGCGGGCGGCGTCGACGTCCCGCACCTCGAGCGTGTAGTCGATGTGCTCGCCGAGCAGGCTCGGACGGGAGAACCGGCACTCCAGCCGCTCGATCCTCGGTGCTTCGCCGCGGGCAGCGAGCAGGGCGGCCTCGCTGCCGGCGTCGGTGAGCGAGGCGAGCCAGGTGGTCACGATCTCCTCCAGGAGCTCGAAGTAGCGGGGGTAGAACACGATGCCCGCCGGGTCGCAGTGCTGGAAACGCACCTGGCGGGTGGCGCGGTGGACCGGCGTGCTCATGCCCCGTTACCCCCGCCGTCGCGGAAGGCCGAGAGCACCTGGCGGGCGATCACCTGCTGCTGGATCTCCGAGGCACCCTCGTAGATCCGCAGCGCGCGGATGTCGCGGTAGAGCCGCTCCACTGGCACGCCGGAGGTGACGCCGTGGCCGCCGTGCATCTGCACCGCCGCGTCGATCACCCGCTGGGCGTGCTCGGTGGCGTGGAGCTTGGCCATCGAGGCCTCGCGGGTGACCCGCTCGGCGTGGCAGTCCTTCGCCCAGGCGGCGCGGTAGACCAGCAGCGCGCTGGCGTCGACGTCCAGCGCCATGTCCGCGAGCTTCGCCTGGGTGAGCTGCATGTCGGCGAGCGGTGCGCCGAAGAGCTCGCGGCGGGTGGTGTGGCCAAGGGCCTCGTCCAGCGCGCGCCGGGCGAAGCCGAGGGCCGCCGCGCCCACCGTGGACCGGAACACGTCCAGAGTGGCCATGGCGATGCGGAAGCCCTTGCCGGGCTCGCCGATCCGGTTCGCGGCGGGGATGCGGCAGCCCTCGAAGCGCAGGGTGCCGAGCGGGTGCGGCGCCATCAGCTCGATACGCCCGGGCACCGAGAAGCCCGGGGTACCGGCGGGCACGACGAACGCCGAGAGGCCCTTCGCACCGGGACCCTCGCCGGTGCGGGCGAACACCGTGTAGACGTCGGCGATGCCGCCGTTGGATATCCACGTCTTGGTGCCGTCGAGCACGTACTCGTCGCCCTCGCGCCGGGCCGTGGTGGCGAGGGCGCTGACGTCCGATCCCGCCTCCGGCTCGGAGAGGGCGAACGCGGCGACGGCCTCGCCGGCGCGCACCGGCGGCAGCCAGCGCCCGCGCTGCTCCGGGGTGCCGAACAGCGAGATGGGACCGGTGCCGAGCCCCTGCATGGCGAAGGCGAAGTCGGCGAGCCCGTCGTGCCGCGCC
>WBJT01000022.1_pt3 | contig 21089 bp, 17 predicted proteins | sample 5109881 | NCBI WGS metagenome assembly WBJT01 (sample SAMN11895465, study PRJNA545514) | wastewater metagenome | isolation source: saline BTEX enrichment culture, original innoculum from Kuwait petroleum... | place: USA:Stillwater, OK | collected 2018-09-01
TACCTGCTCCGTGCGCGAGAAGGCGCAGGAGAAGGTGTTCTCGCAGCTCGGGCGCTGGAAGGCGCTCAAGGCCGAGCGCCCGGGGCTGATGATCGGCGTCGGCGGCTGCGTGGCGAGCCAGGAGGGCGCGGCCATCGCCGAGCGCGCGCCCTACGTGGACATGGTCTTCGGGCCCCAGACCCTGCACCGTCTGCCGGATATGGTGGACCGCGCGGGCGGGGCGCAGCGCACGGTGGTGGACGTCAGCTTCCCGGAGATCGAGAAGTTCGACCGCCTGCCCGAGCCCCGGGCCGAGGGGCCGACCGCCTTCGTCTCGATCATGGAGGGCTGCAGCAAGTACTGCAGCTTCTGCGTGGTGCCCTACACCCGCGGTGAGGAGATCTCGCGCCCGTTCGAGGACATCCTCGGCGAGTGCGCGGAGCTCGCCGAGCAGGGCGTGCGCGAGGTCACCCTGCTGGGGCAGAACGTCAACGGCTACGCCGGCGCCATGGACGACGGCACGCCGGCGGACCTGGCGCTGCTGATCCACTACATCGCCGCCATCGACGGCATCGACCGCATCCGCTTCACGACGTCCCATCCGCTGGATTTCAACGATGCGCTGATCGAGGCCTACGCGGAGGTCCCGGAGCTGGTCGGCCACCTGCACCTGCCGGTGCAGAGCGGCTCCGACAACGTCCTGCGGCTGATGAAGCGCAACCACACCCGGGACGATTTCCTCGATCTCGCCGCCCGGCTGCGCGAGGCGCGCCCGGACCTGGTGATGTCCTCGGACTTCATCGTCGGCTTCCCCGGCGAGATGCGCCAGGACTTCGAGGACACCATGGACCTCATCGAGCAGGTGGGCTTCGACCAGTCCTTCAGCTTCGTGTTCTCCAAGCGCCCGGGCACGCCGGCCGCCCAGCTCCCCGACGCCACGCCCATGGCGGAGAAGAAGGAGCGGTTGCAGCGCATGCAGGCCCTGCTCAACGACAACGCCCGGCGCATCAGCGAAGCGATGGTCGGCACGGTGGAGACCGTGCTGGTCGACGGCGTCTCCAAGAAGGACGCCAGCGAGGTGGCGGGGCGCACGGAGAACAACCGTGTGGTCAACTTCCCGGGGCCGCAGCGGCTGATCGGCCGGTTCGCGCGCGTGCGCATCACCGAGGCCCTGGCCAATTCCCTGCGCGGCGAGTTCGTCGGCTTCGACGAGGCCCTCGAGCCCGGACTGGCCGCCGCCAGTGCCTGATCGCAGCGAGGGCGAACGCATAGTGACTGACACCCCCGAGGCCATCGACTTCACCCTGGACCCCCCGGACAACGAGCGACTGGCGAGCCTGTGCGGACAGTTCGACGAGCACATCCGCCAGGTCGAGCGCCGGCTCGGCGTGGAGATCAGCAACCGCGGCCACCGCTTCCGCATCATCGGCGAGGACAGCGCCGCGCTGGCGGCGAGCCGGGTGCTGCAGGCCCTCTACGACGCCTCCGGCGAGGGCCCGCTCAGCCCGGAGAACGTCCACCTCTACCTGCAGAAGGCGGACGTGGAGGCGCGCACGGAGCCCGAGGCCAGTGAAGGCGCCGCCGGCGACGACGTGGTCATCCACACCCGCAAGGGCCAGGTGCGCGGGCGCGGCCCGAACCAGCGCCGCTACCTGCACAGCGTCATCACCCACGACCTCAACTTCGGCGTCGGTCCCGCGGGTACGGGCAAGACCTACCTCGCCGTGGCCTGCGCCGTGGACGCGCTGGAGCGCGACCTGGTCCAGCGCCTGGTGCTGGTGCGCCCGGCGGTGGAGGCCGGCGAGCGGCTGGGCTTCCTGCCCGGCGACCTCGCCCAGAAGGTGGACCCGTACCTGCGCCCGCTCTACGACGCGCTCTTCGAGATGCTCGGCTTCGAGCGGGTGAACAAGCTCATCGAGCGCAACGTCATCGAGGTGGCCCCGCTGGCGTACATGCGCGGGCGCACACTCAACAACGCCTTCATCATCCTCGACGAGGCCCAGAACACCACCGTCGAGCAGATGAAGATGTTCCTCACCCGCATCGGCTTCGGCTCCACCGCCGTGGTCACCGGCGACGTCACCCAGGTGGACCTGCCGCCGGGCAAGACCTCCGGGCTGCGCGACGCCATCGACGTCCTCCGGGGCGTTACCGGGGTGAGCTTCACGTTCTTCGGTGCGCGCGACGTCGTGCGCCATGATCTGGTACAACGGATCGTGCAGGCCTACGATGCCCGCTCCGGTGACGGCGGCGAGGCCGCGCACTGAACGGGTCCAGGGTGGGTGCCCCGATGATCGATACGGACATACAGCTCGCCTCCGCAGTGGCGGAGGTCCCCGACGACGACGACTTCAGACGCTGGGTCGAGGCCGCGCTGGCCGGCCGTCGGCTGGAGGCGGAGGTGAGCGTGCGCATCGTCGACGAGCCGGAGGGCCGCGAGCTCAACGCCACCTACCGGGGCCGCGACTACGCGACCAACGTCCTTTCCTTCCCCGCCGGGCTGCCCGAGGGCGTGGACCTGCCCATGCTCGGCGATCTCGTGATCTGCGCGCCGGTGGTCGAGCGCGAGGCCGCGGAGCAGGGCAAGCCCGCGCGGGCGCACTGGGCGCACATGGTGGTCCATGGCATCCTGCATCTGCTCGGCCACGACCACATCGAGGACGACGAGGCCGAGCTCATGGAGGCGGAGGAGCGCACCGTGCTCGCCGCCCTGGGTTTCCCCGATCCCTACGCAGAGTCCGTGGAGGTGCCGGAAGGCGACTAGCCGGGCCCGGCGTGGATCGGTTAGCCGGCCGGTGGGCCCGCTAACCAATCAACGCATCCGGCGCTTTCCGAGGCAACCATCGAGAGCTTGATGAACGAGGACCGATCAGGCAGTAGCAGCAGTAGCCAATCGCACAACGGCCATCACCGTAGCTGGCTCGAGCGTATCGGCCAGGCACTTTCCGGCGAGCCCCGCGACCGCGAGGATCTCGTCGAGGTGCTGCGCCAGGCCACCGAGCGCGAGATCCTGGACCACGACGCCCTGGCGATGATCGAGGGCGTGCTCCACGTCTCCGAGCTGCAGGCCCGCGACATCATGATCCCGCGCTCCCAGGTGGCGGTGCTCCAGCGCAGCGACCGGGTCTGGGACCTGATGCCCACCATCGTCGAGACGGGGCATTCGCGCTTCCCGGTGACCGGGGAGAGCCGCGACGACGTCATCGGCATCCTCATCGCCAAGGATCTGCTGCGCTATCTCGATCCGGACACCCAGCGCGAGTTCAACCTGCGCGAGCTGCTGCGTCCCGCGCTGTTCATCCCCGAGAGCAAGCGGCTGGACGCGCTGCTCAAGCTCTTCCAGGACAGCCGCAACCACCTGGCGGTGGTGGTCGACGAGTACGGCGGCCTCGCCGGCATCGTGACCATCGAGGACGTCATCGAGCAGATCGTCGGCGAGATCGACGACGAACACGACGACGAGGACGACGGCTGGATCCTCTCCCGCGGCGACGACGGCGAGTTCGTGGTCAAGGCGCTCACGCCCATCGACGAATTCAACGAGAACTTCGGCACTGACTTCAGCGACGAGGAGTTCGACACCGTCGGCGGGCTGGTGGCCAACGGCTTCGGCCACGTCCCCCGGCGGGGCGAGGCGCTGGAGCTCGGCGGCTGCCGTTTCGAGGTGGTGCGCGCCGACAGCCGCCGGATCTACCTGCTCCGCGTCAGCCGCTTCCCGGTGGCGGTCGCGGTGGAGGACGAAGACCACTCCCAGGCCGGCTGACCATGCCGGTACGTGTGCTCGCGGGCCGGGCGGGCCCGTTCCTCGCCCTGCTGGCCGGACTCGCCATGGCGCTGGGCTTCGCCCCGTACGGCCACGGCTGGATCGTGCCGCCGGCGCTGGCGGTGGCCTTCGCCCAGGTCGCCGCGGCCCCGCGCCGCCGTGCGGCCCTCGGTGCCTACCTCTTCGGCCTCGGCTACGCCGGGGCCGGCGTGTACTGGATCTTCATCAGCATCAGCCGCTACGGCGGCGGCCCCCTCGCCGCCAGCGCGGTGACGCCGCTGATGATCGCGCTGTTCGCGCTCTATCCCCTGGCCGCGCTGATGCTGGGCCGCTGGGTGGGTGCCGGGCGCCGGGGGGTAACCACCCTGGCGGCCCTGCCCGCCGCCTGGCTGCTGGTCGAGTGGGTGCGCAGCTGGCTGTTCACCGGCGCGACCTGGCTCGCCGTCGGCTATACCCAGGTGGACCTGCCCCCCGGTGCGCTGGCTCCGGTGCTGGGCCTCTACGGCGTCGGTGTGCTGGTGTGCGCCCCCGCCGGCGGTCTCGCCTGGCTGGCACTGCGCCCGGATGCGCGGCGGCTGGGCGTCGCGGCGGCGCTGATCGCTGCCTATCTCGCCAGCGGCGCGCTCTGGGGCGTGCACTGGAGCCGGCCCGCGGGCCCGGCGATGGACGTCGCACTGGTTCAGGGGAACGTCCCGCAGGACAAGAAGTGGCTGGTGGACAACCGCGTCGACACCCTGCGCTACTATGCACAGGCGAGCCGCCGGCATTACGGGACACCGCTGATCGTCTGGCCGGAGGCGGCGGTGCCCGCGTTCTACGACGCGGTGGCGGAGAACTTCCTCGACCCGCTGGCGGAGGAGGCGGCGGACGCCGGCAGCCATATCGTCACGGGCGTGCCCGCGAGGGGCGCGGACGGCGGCGCCTACAACGCGGTGGTGGTGCTCGGCCAGGGGCCGGCCACCGGCTACTTCAAGCGCCACCTGGTGCCGTTCGGCGAATACGTCCCGTTCCGGGGGCTGCTCGGCGGGGCGCTGGATTTCATCGGTGCGCCACTGGGGGATTTCAGTGCCGGCACCGAGCCGGCGCCGCTCACCGTCGACGGGGTCACCATCGGCGCCTCGGTGTGCTACGAGGTCACCTTCGGCCCGCTCATCGCCGATGCCCTGCCGCAGGCGCAGGTCCTGCTCAACGTCAGCAACGACGGCTGGTTCGGCGACTCCGCCGCGCCCCACCAGCACCTGGAGATGGCGCGCATGCGCGCGCTGGAGACCGGCCGGGAGATGCTGCGTGCCACCAACACCGGGATCACCGCCGTGATCGGCGCCGACGGCACGATCCGGGCGCAGGCGCCGCAGTTCGAGCGCACGGTGCTGGAGGCCTCGGTGCGCCCGCGCCGGGGGGAGACGCCCTACGTCGTCTACCGCGACGTGCCGGCGGTCGCACTCGTGCTGGCGGTGCTGGTGCTCGCCGCGGGGCTCGCCCGCGCGCCCCGCCGGCGCGCGGACTGAGATCCCCGCGGCGGCTCAGGCGGCGTCGGCGCTGGCGCGCACGAACACCGTGCCCCGGCACTTGGGGCAGGGCGGGATGTGGCCGGGGCGGGTGAAGGTCAGGTGCTCGCCGCAGGCCTGGCAGCGCAGGCGCCCGGGGCCGGCGATCTCGCCGGTGTGATACTCCGAGGCCCGCTCCAGGAACTGCTGGAACTCCAGCCATTCCAGCCGGGTACGGTCCGCCACGGAGGTGAAACGGTCGAGCAGCCAGTTCTCGATGAGCTGGACGTCCATGTGCAGCCAGGCGCTCAGATCCCGGTTGTTGCGCGCGGTGTAGTCGGCGGCCTCCTCGAGGTCGCGACGCAGCCATTCCGCCACCCGATCCGCTTCCTCGCGGGTGAGCTCGCCGAGCTCCACGGCGCGGTCGCGGGCGTGCTCCAGCGCCTCGCGAACATGCGGGCCGAGCTCCTTCTCCGCCGTGTCCAGTCGGTCGCGCAGGCGTTCGAGCATGCGTTCGTAGCCGCGCAGTTCGCGCTCGTGCTTGTCGTCGCTCATCAGCGTTCCTCGCCGTCGTATGGAGATGATCCGTCAATATGCCGTTCGCGGCGACTGGTGCAAACCCCTCGCGGGTCACGGTATCCTCTGCGCTTTAGCCGGGCGCCGGTCGCGGCGGCCCAACCGAACAGACCCACTGGATCGAACGAGCCCAAATGGAAGAGCAATACCAGCCGGAGGTGGTCGAGGCCGAGGCCCAGCAGTACTGGGAGCGCCACGAGTCGTTCAGGGCCGTCGAGCGGCCCGGGGCGGAGACCTACTACTGCCTGTGCATGTTCCCCTATCCCAGCGGCAAGCTGCACATGGGGCACGTGCGCAACTACACCATCGGCGACGTGGTCGCCCGCTACCAGCGCATGCAGGGCCGCAACGTCCTCCAGCCCATGGGCTGGGACGCCTTCGGCCTGCCCGCCGAGAACGCGGCGATGCAGAACCGGGTGCCGCCGGCGCAGTGGACCCGCGAGAACATCGAGCACATGCGCGGCCAGCTCCGGCGCCTGGGCTTCGGTTACGACTGGTCCCGCGAGTTCGCCACCTGCGACCCCTCGTATTACCACTGGGAGCAGTGGCTGTTCACCCGCCTCTACGAGAAGGGGCTGGCCTACAAGAAGACGGCCACGGTGAACTGGGACCCGGTGGATCAGACCGTGCTGGCCAACGAGCAGGTCATCGACGGCCGCGGCTGGCGATCCGGCGCGCCGGTGGAGCGCCGCGCCATCCCGCAGTGGTTCCTGCGCATCACCGACTATGCCGACGAGCTCCTCGACGCCCTCGACGCCATGCCGGGCTGGCCGGATCAGGTGCGCACCATGCAGCGCAACTGGATCGGGCGCTCCGAGGGCCTGGAGCTAGCCTTCGAGGTCATCGGCCACGACGAGCCGCTGCACGTGTTCACCACCCGGCCGGACACCCTCTACGGTGTCACCTACATGGGGCTCGCCGCCGAGCACCCGCTGGCCGCCGAGGCGGCGGCGGGCAACCCGGAGCTCGCCGCCTTCGTCGAGGAATGCCGCCACACCACGGTCTCCGAGGCGGACGTGGCGACCATGGACAAGCGCGGCATGGACACCGGCCTGCGCGCCCGCCACCCGCTCACCGGCGAGGCGCTGCCCATCTACGTCGCCAACTTCGTGCTCATGGAGTACGGCTCCGGCGCGGTCATGGCGGTGCCGGCCCACGACCAGCGCGACTGGGAGTTCGCCCGCGCCTACGAGCTGCCCATCCGCCAGGTGATCGATCCGGAGGGCGAGGGCGGCGACGTCGGCGAGGGCGCGGTCACCGCCCGGGGGACCCTGGTGAACTCCGGCGACTACACCGGCCTGTCCTCCGACGACGCCTTCGAGCGGCTGGCGGCGCATTTCGAGGCCGACGGCCGCGGGCGCCGCCGGGTGAACTACCGCCTGCGCGACTGGGGCGTCTCGCGCCAGCGCTACTGGGGCGCGCCGATCCCCATGATCAACTGCCCGGACTGCGGCGACGTGCCGGTGCCGGACGAGGACCTGCCCGTGGTGCTGCCCGAGGAGGTCACCATCGAGGCCGGCGGCTCGCCGCTCAAGCGCATGCCGGAGTTCTACCGTACCGCCTGCCCCCGCTGTGGCGCCGAGGCCGAGCGCGAGACCGACACCTTCGACACCTTCATGGAGTCGAGCTGGTACTACGCCCGCTTCGCCTGCGCGGACAGCGACACTGCCATGCTCGACGAGCGTGCCGACTACTGGACCCCGGTGAACCAGTACATCGGCGGCATCGAGCACGCCATCCTCCACCTGCTCTACGCGCGCTTCTACCACAAGCTGATGCGCGACGAGGGCCTGGTGAACTCGGACGAGCCGTTCACCAACCTGCTCACCCAGGGCATGGTGCTCAAGGACGGCGCGAAGATGTCCAAGTCCAAGGGCAACACGGTGGACCCGCAGGCCCTGGTGGACCGCTTCGGTGCCGACACCGTGCGGCTGTTCACGATGTTCGCCGCGCCGCCGGAGCAGTCCCTGGAATGGTCGGACTCCGGTGTCGAGGGGGCGTCGCGCTTTCTGCGCCGGCTGTGGAACCTCGTCGCCGCCCACGCGGCGGAGGGCCCGGCACCGGCGCTGGACCCGCAGGCCCTGGACGACGACGAGCGCGCCATGCGCCGCAAGGTCCACGAGACCCTGCGCAAGGCCGGCGACGACATGGGCCGGCGTTTCACCTTCAACACCGCCATCGCCGCGGTGATGGAGCTGACCAACGACGTCGGACGTTTCCAGGCGGACGGCGACGGGGCCCGGGCCGTGCGCCAGGAGGCGCTGGAGATCACCCTGCTGATCCTCGCGCCCATCGTGCCCCACATCACCCACCGGCTGTGGCAGGTCCTCGGCCACGAGGATGCCATCGTCGACCGCCCCTGGCCGGCGGTGGACGAGGCGGCCCTGACCCGCGAGACCGTCGAGCTGGTGGTCCAGGTCAACGGCAAGCTGCGCAGCCGTATCGACGTGGCGGCGGACGCGGACAACGACACCATCGAGTCCGCGGCGCTCGCCGACGAGAACGTGCAGCGGTTCACCGAGGGCAAGACGGTGCGCAAGGTCATCGTCGTCCCGGGCCGCCTGGTCAACGTGGTGGCGAAATGATGCGTGCATTCACCCGAGCGCTCACCGTCTGCCTGGCTGCCGTGATCGTTGCCGGCTGTGGCTGGCAGCTGCGCGGTGCGGGCATGGAAGGACTGTCCGGACGGGCGGTCGCGGTGACCGCACCCAACGGCCTGTCGACGCTGGAGCGCGTGGTCCGCCGCGAGCTCAACGCCCTCGGCGGCCGGATGGTGGCCGAGGGCGCGGGCGAGCAGAGCCTGGAGCTCGTCTCCGAGAACCAGAACCGCCGCGTGCTCGCCAAGGACGACCGTGGCCGGGCGGAGGAGTACGAGCTCACCTACCGCCTGAGCTACCGCATCGGCACACCGGGCAGCGACACCCCGCCGCGCTCCATGGTGGCCACCACCGACGGCACCTACCGCGCCGACGGCAACGACGCGCTCGCCGAGCAGTCGCGCCGCAACCGCCTGGTGGAGAGCCTGCGCGTGGAGGCGGTCCGGCTGATGCTCGCGCGACTGGCCGCGGCATCGCCGGAGCAGGGGCAGCCCTGACTATGGCCGAGCTGCGCCCGGAGCAGCTCCCCCGCCAGCTGAGCGCCGGGCTCGCGCCGGTGTACCTGCTCACCGGCGACGAGCCCCTGCTCGTCGAGGAATCCCTGTCGCAGATCCGCGAGGCCGCCCGCGCGGCCGGCTTCGACGAGCGCGAGGTGCTCCAGGTCGAGGCCGGTTTCGACTGGGGGCGTCTGCGCGAGGCCGCCCGCAGCCTGTCGCTGTTCAGCAGCCGCCGGCTGGTGGAGCTGCGCTGCCCGGACGGCAAGGTCGGCCGTGACGGCGGTGCCGCACTCAAGGAGTATGCCGGCGATCCGCCGGCGGATACGCTGCTGGTCGTGGCGGCCGCCGGCATCGACGCGCGCCAGCGCAGCAGCGCCTGGGTGAAGGCCCTCGCCGGTGCCGGGGTCCACGTGCATGCGTGGCCGGTCGCCGCCGGCCAGCTTCCCGGCTGGCTCGCCCGGCGGCTGCGTGCCCGGGGCCTGGAGGCGGACGAGGAGGCGCTGGCGCTGCTCGCCGAGCGGGCCGAGGGCAATCTCCTCGCCGCCGCGCAGGAGGTGGACAAGCTTTCGCTGCTCTACGACGGCGGGCGCATCGGTGCCGCCGAGGTGCGGGAGGCGGTGGGCGACAGCGCCCGCTTCGTCACCTTCGACCTGCCGCGGGCGGTGGCCGCCGGCGACCTCGCCCGGGTGTGGCGGATCACCGACGGCCTGCGCGAGGAGGATGACGAGCCGGTGCTGGTGCTCGGCGTGCTCGCGCGGATGCTGCGCGTGCTGCTGGAGCTGCGTGCCGCGCATGCCAGCCGCCGGGAGTCGCCGGACGCCGTGTTCCGGCGTCACCGCATCCGCAAGGCGGAACAGCGTCCCCTCTGGCAGCTCGCCGGGGCGGTGCCCGCCTCGCGCTGGCAGGCGCTGCTGGTGGACGCCGCGCGGGTCGACCGGGTGATCAAGGGCGCGGCCCGGGGCCGGCCGTGGGACGAACTGTTACACTTGGCCAGCGAGATGACACGATTGGCCGCCGGTGCGGGTCGCGCCGGTGCCCGGAGCGGATGACCAGCGATGAGTGCAAGCGCGGAGCGAACGGATCTCGACATCGATGCGTACATGACCGGCCTTGGCCGGGCGGCCCGCGAGGCCGGCCGGGCGCTCGCCCGGGTGGAGCCGGGGCCGCGCAACCACGCCCTGCAGGCGACCGCGGACGCCATCGAGGCCGCGGCCCCGCAGCTGCGCGCCGAGAACGCGAAGGACCTGGAGGCGGGCCGGACGGCGGGCCTGGACGCCGCACTCCTGGACCGGCTGGAGCTCACCGACGCGCGCATCGCGGACATGGCCGCCGGCCTGCGCCACATCGCGGCGCTGCCGGACCCGGTAGGCGCGATGCGCGAGGTCAACAGCATGCCCTCCGGGATCCGGGTGGGTAAGATGCGCGTGCCCCTCGGCGTGGTCGGCATCATCTACGAGTCGCGCCCCAACGTGACCGCCGACGCCGCCGGCCTGTGCCTGAAGTCCGGCAACGCCGTGATTCTCCGCGGCGGCTCCGAGGCGATCCACTCCAACCGGGCCATCGCCGCGTGCATCGGCGAGGGGCTTGCCGCCGCCGGGCTGCCCGAGACCGCGGTGCAGGTGGTGACCACCACCGACCGCGCCGCCGTGGGCGCGCTCATCACCATGGACGAGTACGTCGACGTGCTCGTGCCGCGGGGCGGCAAGGGGCTGATCGCGCGCATCATGCGCGACGCCACGGTGCCAATGATCAAGCACCTGGACGGCGTCTGCCACGTATACGTGGACGAGCATGCCGACCTCGCCAAGGCCGACCGCGTCGCCTTTAACGCCAAGACCCAGCGCTACGGCACCTGCAACACCATGGAGACCCTGCTGGTCCACCAGGCCGTCGCCGGTACGCTGCTGCCGGGGCTGGCTGCGCGTTTCGGCGAGGCCGGCGTGGAACTGCGCGGCTGCGAGCGTGCCCGCGCCGCGGTCCCCGCGATGGCCGGGGCAACCGAGCAGGACTGGGCCACGGAATACCTCGCGCCGGTGCTCGCCGTGCGCGTCGTCGACGACCTGGATGCCGCCATCGAGCACATCGAGCGCTACGGCTCCCACCACACCGACGCCATCGTTACCGAGCACTGGAGCCACGCCCAGCGCTTCCTCCGCGAGGTGGACTCGGCATCGGTGATGGTCAACGCCTCGACCCGTTTCGCCGACGGCGGCGAGTACGGGCTCGGCGCAGAGATCGGCATCAGTACCGATAAGCTCCATGCCCGCGGACCGGTGGGGCTGGAGGGGCTTACGACGGAGAAGTACGTGGTCTTCGGCGACGGTCACATCCGCGAATGATCCCGGGCCGCGCGCCCCTGGGCATCCTCGGGGGGACCTTCGACCCGGTGCATTACGGCCACCTGCGGCCGGCGGTGGAGCTGCTCGAGGCGCTCAACCTCGCCGAGCTGCGCCTGGTGCCCGGACGCATCCCGCCCCACCGCCCGCCGCCGCGGGTCTCCCCGCACCGGCGCCTGGAGGTGCTCACCGAGGCGGTGCGGGCGATGCCGGGGCTGCGCGTGGACGACCGCGAGCTCCACCGCGGTGGTCCGTCCTACACCGTGGACACCCTGCGCACCCTGCGCGAGGAGATCGGCGAGCGTCCCCTGTGCTTCGCGCTGGGCAGCGATGCCTTCCTCGGGCTGCCGCGCTGGTACCGCTGGGAGGCGCTCACCGACTACGCTCACCTGGTGGTGATGGAGCGCCCCGGTCACCCGACGCGGCTCGGGGGCGGGTTCGGCGAGTGGGCGATGGCGCGCCGCGCGGATTCGGCATCGGCGCTGCGCGACGCCCCCGCGGGGCGGATCCTGTTCATGCCAGTCACCCAGCTCGACATCTCCGCGACCGGCGTGCGCCGGCTGCTCGCCTGCGGCGAGTCCGCGCGCTGTCTGATGCCCGAGCCCGCATGGCGGCTGATCGCCGAGAACGGCTGGTATGGTTATCCCCAGGTCTAGTGCCTCTTCCGGGGCACCGAGGGGTGCGTGGCGCGTGAGGCGCGATGCACCGTTTCCGCAACGATGAGCAACGAGAAGGCCATGTCCAATCAGACGATGGAACCCGAGGCGGTCCGCGACCTGGTCGTGGATGCGGCGGAGGACATGAAGGCGGAGGATGTCCGCGTGTTAGACGTGCGCGGGCGCACCGCGATCACGGACTTCATGGTCTTCGCCAGCGGCTCCTCCCGCCGCCACCTCAAGAGCATCGCCGACCGCGTGGTCGAACGCGCCCGCGAGGCGGGCCACGATCCCCTGGGCCGGGAGGGCGATGAGACCTCGGGCTGGATCCTGGTCGATCTCGGCGAGGCCGTGGTGCACGTCATGCTTGCCGACGTGCGTGACTTCTACCGCCTGGAGAACATCTGGGCGGTGGACGACGCGGACGAGGCCGACGGCGCCGGCCAGGGCGAGTGACGGCGCGGCATGAGGCTGCGCATCGCCGCCGTGGGCCAGCGCATGCCCGGCTGGGTGGCGACGGGGGTGGAGGAGTTCACCCGGCGCATGCCCCGGGAGCTGCCGCTGGAGATCGTCGAGATCCCCGCGAGCCGCGCCCGGCGGGGCGGCGACACGGCCCGCGCCACCGCGGAGGAGGGCGAACGCCTGCTCGCCGCGGCGAAGGGGGCGCGCATCGTCGCCCTGGACGAGGGCGGGCGGTCGCTGACCACCGCGGCGCTGGCGACGTACCTGGACGAATGGCGGATGGACGGCGACGACGTCGCCTTCCTGATCGGCGGCGCGGACGGGCTCGCGCGCGAGTGCCGGCAGCGTGCCGGGCTGGTGTGGTCGCTTTCGGCGCTGACCTTCCCCCACATGCTGGTGCGGGTGATCCTGGCAGAGCAGCTCTACCGCGCCTGGACGGTTCTCAGCAATCATCCCTATCATCGAGACTGAACCCGCGCGCACAACCCGAGAGGACTGGGTATGGACCCGCAGGCTGATGTAGACATCTATCTCGCGTCGCAATCCCCGCGCCGCCGCGAGCTGCTCGAGCAGCTCGGCGTGCGGTTCGCGAGCGTCTCCCAGGACGCGGAGGAGACCCTGGAGCCCGGCGAGAGCCCGGAGGTCTTCGTCATCCGCCTGGCCCTGGAGAAGGCGCGCGCGGGACGGGCCAATGTCTCCGGTGACCGGCCCGTGCTCGGAGCCGACACCGTGGTGGTGCTCGACGGCGAGGTCTTCGGCAAGCCGCGGGACGAGGCCGAGGCGATGGACATGCTCGAACGCCTCTCCGGGCAGTGTCACCGGGTGCTCACCGGGGTCGCGCTGGTCGGCACCGATGAGGAGGCGACGCGGCTGTCCGTCACCCACGTGACCCTGCGCTCGATCGCCGACGACGAGCGCAACGCCTACTGGGCGAGCGGTGAGCCGGCGGATAAGGCCGGGGCCTATGCCATCCAGGGTCGGGGCGCGGTGTTCGTGGAGCACATCGACGGCAGCTACTCCGGGGTCATGGGGCTGCCGCTGTTCGAGACCGGCGATCTGCTCGGCGAGTTCGGGATCGACTACCTGGCCAACTGGCGCCGCCCGTGAGCCAGGAACTGCTCATGAACATCACCCCGCGGGAGACGCGGGTGGCGCTGGTGGAGAACGGTTCGCTCCAGGAGCTGCACATCGAGCGTGCCCGCAAGCGCGGGCTGGTGGGCAACATCTACAAGGGGGCGGTTTCCCGGGTGCTGCCGGGGATGCAGGCGGCGTTCATCGACGCCGGCCTGGAGCGCACCGCCTTCCTCCATGCCTCCGACATCGCCCATGCCGACGAGGCCCTGGCGGAGGCGCCGCGGGTGCCGGAGATCACCCGGCTGCTCAAGGAGCAGCAGTCCGTGCTCGTGCAGGTGATCAAGGACCCCATCGGCACCAAGGGCGCGCGGCTGACGACCCACATCACCGTGCCCTCGCGCTACATGGTGCTGCTGCCAGGCAACCCGACCGTGGGCATCTCCGCACGCATCGAGGACGACGGCGAGCGCGCCCGGCTGCGTGAGCTCGGCGAGCGTTTCGTCGCCGAGGGGGAGGGCGAGGACGTCGCCGGCGTCATCCTGCGCACCGCCGCGGAGGGTGTGGACGAGGCCGACCTCGCCCGGGATCTCGACTTCCTGCGCCGGCTGTGGCGCTCGATCCGCCTGCGCGCCGCCGCCGCCCAGCCCGGCTCGCTGGTGCATGCCGATCTGCCGCTGGTGCTGCGCGCGCTGCGTGATCTGCTCGTCGACCAGGTCGACCGGGTGCGAATCGATTCACGGGAGAACTACGACAAGGTCGTCGGTTTTGCGCGCCAGTTCCTTCCCGAAATTGCCCCGTATATCGAATACTATCCGGGCGAGCGGCCGATCTTCGATCTCTACAGCATCGAGGACGAGATCCAGAAGGCGCTGGACCGGCGGGTGAATCTCAAGTCCGGTGGTTACCTTATCATCGACCAGACCGAGGCGATGACCACCATCGACGTGAACACCGGCGGCTACGTGGGCCACCGCACCCTCGAGGAGACGATCTTCAAGACCAACCTCGAGGCGGCCCAGGCCATCGCGCGCCAGCTGCGGCTGCGCAATCTCGGCGGTATCATCATCATCGACTTCATCGACATGGAGGAGTCGGAGCACCGCCGCCAGGTGCTGCGCGCGCTGGAGAAGGCGCTGGAGCGCGACCACGCCAAGAGCCAGATCAGCGGGGTCTCCGCGCTCGGACTCGTGGAGATGACGCGCAAGCGCACCCGCGAGTCGCTGGAGCACCTGCTCTGCCAGCCGTGCACCACCTGCGGCGGGCGGGGGACGCTGCGCACACCGGAGACGGTGTGCTACGAGATCGCGCGCGAGATCATGCGCGAGGCGCGGCAGTTCGACGCCCAGCGCCTGCTGGTGCTCGCCGCCCAGGAGGTGGTGGATCTCATGCTCGACGAGGAGAGCGACAGCTTCGCCGAGCTGGAGGAATTCGTGGGCAAGCCCATCGAGTTCCAGGCCGAACCGCTCTATACCCAGGAGCAGTTCGACGTCGTCCTCATGTAGTGCGCGCCCCCGGGCGCGCCGTTGCCCCGGGAGGGAGCCGCCCGCGTGCCGACCACGCCGCCACGCCGTCTGACGGGAATCGTCCTCTACACCCTCGCCCTGGTCCTCGGCCTCGTCGCGCTCGCGGGGGTGGGGGCGCGTCTTGCCGTCAGCCATGTCGACCGCTACCAGGACACGCTGACCCGCCTCGCCGGCGAGGCCCTCGGCCGTGAGGTCGAGGTCGGGCGCGTCAGCGGCCGCATGAACGGCTGGCGCCCGGAGCTGCGCTTCACCGACGTGCGCATCGGCGGCGGTGACACCCGGCTGGAGCTGCCGGCGGTGACGGTCGACATCGACCCGTGGCGCTCGCTGACCGAAGGGGCGCTGCGTGCCTCCCGCATCACTGCCGAGGGGAGCGCGCTAACGCTGGTTCAGCAGCCCGGCGGCGGGCTCGCGCCGGCGGAATCCGCGTCGCTGCCACTGGCGGCGCTGCCGTCGCGGATCGCACTGCGCGACGGGGTCGTGCGCCTGATCGGCCGCGGCGGGTTGCGCAATGTCGTCCTCACCGGGGTCAGTGCCGACCTGGTGCGCGATGACGGTGAGCTGCGCGTCGCCGCCGAGGGCCAGGCCCCGGGCATCGTCGAGGGAGACGTCCGCATCGCTTACCAGGGTGCCGCGGATGGTGGCCAGGGCGTGGCCTACGTGCGTGCCCGGGCCGCGCGCCTGTCGCGGCTTGCCGGCTGGCTGCCGCCGGCGGTGCGTCCCGAGGGGCTTAGTGGCCGGGTGGACCTGGAGCTGTGGTCATGGCGCGAGGAGGGCCGGATCAGCGACGTCCGTGCCCGCCTGCGCGCCAGTGACATGACCCTGCACGGCGTTGCCGTGCAGCGCCTCACCGGCCAGGCGCGCTGGCAGCCTGCCGGGGACGGTTGGCGCGTGGACCTGTGGGACTGGCGTTGGCGTCACGACGACACCGACGGGGTCATGGCGGTGGCGGCCCTGGCGCGCGATCCCGGGGAATGGCGGCTGGGCGTGCCGCGACTGGCGGTCGGCCCCCTGCGCACCCTGATGCTCTCAGTGCCGGGGCTGCCCGGGCGGTTGTCAGAGGTGCTGGAGTCCCTCTCCGGGGAAGGTGCGGTCACCGACCTGCGTGCCTCGCTCTCCGGGACGGACTGGCGCGTCAGCGCCAACCTGAAGGACGCCGGCCTGACCGCCAACGGACGCTGGCCGGGTATCGGCGGGATCAGCGGGCGGTTCGTGGCCGCCGACCAGGGCGGACGCTTCCAGCTCCGGACCGGCACTGGCACCCTGAGGCTGCCGGCGTTCTTCCGTGAGCCGCTGCCCCTGGACGCCGCCCGCGTCAGCGGCGAGTGGCGCCACCGCGAGGACGGCCTGTGGCGTATCCACGTCCCCGAGCTGGCGTGGGAGTCGCCGGACGGGACGATCACCGGCGGCGCAGCCTTGTGGCTTGGCATGGAGAACGGCCCCTTCCTCGACCTGAGCGCCAGCCTGCGCGACGGCGTGGTCTCGCGGGTCTCCCACTACATCCCGGCGCGGGTGATGAAGGACGACAAGCTCGTCGCCTGGCTGGACCAGGCCTTTGTCGACGGGCGCGTGCCCAGCGGCGATCTGCGCCTGTACGGCCCGCTCCGGGCGATGCCCTTCCGCGACGGCGAGGGGCTGTTCCGGGTGCGCGTCCACGGCGAGGGCGTGCGCTTCAGTTTCCACCCCGAGTGGCCGGCGATCGGCGACGGTGTCGCCGACCTGCGCTTCCTCAACGACCGCATGACCGTCACCGCCGAGGCGGGGACCTACCAGGGCACGCACCTCGTCTCCGGCGAGGCGCTCATCCCGCGCCTGGGCAAGCACGCCCAGCTGCAGCTCTCGCTGGAGAGCCGCGGCCCGGCGGAGGACATGCTGGACTTCCTCCGCGACTCGCCGGTGGGCGCGCACGCCCCGCCGCTGTTCGACGCCCTGCACGTCAGCGATGCGGCGGTGCCGCTGTCCCTGAAGCTGGACGTGCCCCTCGAGGAGGTGGAGCGGGGCGATGTCGACGGCCGCGTGGACCTGGACGGGGCGACGGTCACGCTCGATGGCGAGCCCTACCGGCTGACCGGCGTTGCCGGGCGTATTGCCTTCAGCGAGCGCGGCCTCGCCTGGGACGGGCTCACCGGGACCTTCGCCGGTGCCCCCTGGCGCAGCAGTGCGCAGACCCGCCTGGACAGTCGCGGCTCGCGCATCATGATCGACGCCGCAGGGCGTGCCGGGGTGGCCGAGCTGCTGCCGGGGATGCCGGCGCTCGCCGGGCGGACGGAGGGTGAGGCGGACTGGCGCCTGAGCCTCGACGCCCCCGGTTTCCCGCCCCACGGCCGCGACGGGGACATGCACGTGAGCGTACGCTCGGATCTGCGCGGCATGGCCGTGGATCTGCCCGGTGGCTTCGGCAAGGCCGCGGACGGGGCCCTGGCCCTGCGTGCCGAGGCGGCGGCCGGCCGGAATGGCCTCGCCGGTCCGGTCTCCGTCGTCTGGGGCGATCGCGCGGCGTTGCGCCTGGCGCTGGACGGCACCGACGTGACCACCGCCGCCATTGCCCTCGGTGGTGGCGACGTGCCGGCCCTGCCGGAGGCCGGCACGCGTATCACCGGCAGCCTGGACACCCTCGCTCCGGGCGGCCTGGCCGGTGCGGCACCGGCCGGGGTCCAGGCCCTGCCGTCGCCGCTGACGGTCTCGCTGCGCGTCGCCCATCTGCACCTGGACGGCTACCAGGCCCGCGACGTCGATCTATCCGCCCGCCCGGAGGACCGCGGCTGGCGGGTCGCGTTCAGCGGTCCGGACCTGCTGGGCGAGCTCCGCATCCCACCGACGGACGGGAGTGATCCGTTGTCCGTCAACCTCGAGCGCGCCCGCCTGTCTCCTGTCGACAGCGGAGGAGAGGGCGGTGGCGGGCCGCGGGAGACGGTCGAGCGGTTGCCGGCGGCGCAGGTGCGCGTCGGTGATCTCACCGTGGGTGACTACCGCTTCGGCCGCGTCGAGCTCGACCTGGCGCCCCCCGGGGCGGGGAACCGGCTGCGCCGGCTGCATGTCGAAAATCCGGTAATGGAGGCGACCGTGACCGGTGAGGGCGGGGCCGATGGGGTGCGCCTGAAGGTCCAGGTCCAGGCCAGCAATGCGGGCGCGGCGCTGGAGCGGCTCGGCTACCCCGGGGCGCTGGAGGGCGGTTCCGGGCGGCTGAATGCGACCCTGCGCTGGCCGGGCCGGCTTCTGGAGCCGGAGGTCGCCACGATGGATGGGCGCGTGGGCTTCGAGGTCAAGGATGCGGTGCTCCCCTCGGTGGAGCCCGGGGCGGGCCGGGTGCTCGGGCTGCTCAGTCTGCCGCTGCTGCCGCGGCGCCTGCTGCTCGACTTCTCGGACGTTACCGACGAGGGGCTCGCCGTCGACCGGGTGAAGGCGGCGCTGAACCTGAGCGATGGGGTGCTCACGCCGGAGCAGTTCTTCCTGGAGGGGCCGGCGGGGCGGATCGACATCGCCGGGCCGGTGAACCTGGTCACCCAGCGTCTCGACCAGACGGTGACGGTCACGCCCCGCGTCTCCTCCGCACTGCCGCTGATCGGCGGCCTGGCGGGTGGCCCGCCGGGGGCCGTTCTCCTCTTCCTCGCCCAGCGGGTGTTCGGTGACGACGTCGATCGGCTGAACCGCTACCGTTATCGGGTCACGGGGTCATTCGACGACCCGAAGACCGAGCCCCTGGAGATCGACAGGGGGAACCAGAGCAGGAGTACGCCCGGACGGGGGCTGAATGACGGTGAAAGCGCAAGTATCGCTCGTTGAGATGAACTCCGGTGACGATGTCGCCGCGAACCTGCACGCCGCCGCCGCGGCGGTTGCCGACGCCGCGGCGGCCGGGGCGCGGCTGGTGGTGCTGCCCGAGAATTTCGCCTTTCTCGGCGCCGACGCGCAGGCGAAGTTCGCCGTGGCCGAGGATGCCGGGGACGGCCCGATCCAGCGCTGGCTCGCCGACACCGCCGCGGCCAGCGGCGTGTGGCTGGTGGGGGGCACCATTCCCCTGCACGGCGACGACGGGGCGCGGGTACGCGCCGCCTGCCTGGTGTACGACGATACCGGGCACTGCCGGGCGCGCTACGACAAGATCCATCTCTTCGACGTGGACCTCGGTGCCGGCGAGGGGTATCGCGAGTCCGCGACCTTCGAGCCCGGCGACCGCCCGGCCTGGGTCGACACCCCGCTCGGTCGGCTGGGCCTGGCGGTCTGTTACGATGTCCGGTTTCCGGAACTCTTCCGGTGGCTGGCGGATGCCGGCTGCGAGCTGGTGGCGCTGCCCTCGGCCTTCACCGTACCCACGGGGCAGGCGCACTGGACGGTGCTGGTGCGCGCCCGCGCGATCGAGAACGGCATGTGGCTGCTCGCCCCCGGCCAGGTCGGCTCCCATCCCGGCGGCCGTCGGACCTGGGGCCACAGCCTGGTGGTCGATCCCTGGGGCGTGGTGCTCGCCGAGGGCGAGGGACCCGGGGCGGTGACCGCGGCGTTCGACCCGGACGCGGTGGCGGCCGCGCGCCGGCGTATCCCCGCCCTCGAGCACCGGCGTCCGGCAGCCTACGCGGCGCGGCGGTCCTGACCGCCCGCGCCGGGGAACGACAACGCCGGCCACGGGCCGGCGGTATGCGGAGGTAAGCGATGACGAGCGAAGTCATGGAGCGCAACCTGGGCCTCGCGCGCGAGTGCCTGCTCGCGCCCGCGGGCCTCGCCGAGTCCGATCTGGACCGGGTCTTCGGCCAGCTCATGGGCCCCGGCGTGGACGCCTCGGACCTGTACTTCCAGCAGCGCCGCCACGAGTCGTGGGTGCTGGAGGACGGCATCATCAAGGACGGCAGCCGCAACCTCGACCAGGGCGTGGGTGTGCGCGCCATCAGCGGCGAGCAGACCGGCTTCGCCTACTCCGACGAGATCGTCATGCCCGCACTGCTGGAGGCCTCGCGGGCGGCCCGCGCGATCGCCCGCAGCGGTGACAGCGGGCGGCTCCAGGCGTGGCAGGCGGCCAGCGGGCGCTCGCTCTACGAGCCCGTGAACCCGCTGGAGACCTTTACCTCGGACGAGAAGGTCGAGCTGCTGCGTAGCGTCGACGCCGAGGCCCGGCGTCAGGACCCACGGGTGGAGCAGGTCATCGTCAACCTCTCCGGGGTGCACGATGTGGTCCTGGTCGCCGGTTCGGACGGCCGGCTCGCCGCGGACGTGCGCCCGCTGGTGCGGCTCAACGTCAGCGTGATCGTCGCCGACGGCGAGCGCCGCGAGAGCGGCATGGCCGGCGGCGGCGGGCGCACCGGCTATGCCGTGTTCACCGAGCGCGACCAGGCCCTCGGCTATGCCCGCGAGGCGGTGCGGCTCGCGCTGCTCAAGCTCGACGCCGTGGAGGCGCCGGCGGGGACCATGCCGGTGGTGCTCGGTCCCGGCTGGCCCGGCGTGCTCCTCCACGAGGCGGTGGGGCACGGCCTGGAGGGGGACTTCAACCGCAAGGGCACCTCGGCCTTCGCCGGCCGCCGTGGCGAGCGCGTCGCCTCGCCGCTGTGCACCGTGGTGGACGACGGCACGATGCCGGGGCGGCGCGGCTCTCTGAACGTCGACGACGAGGGCAACCCCACCGGCTACAACGTCCTCATCGAGCGCGGCATCCTCAAGGGCTACATGCAGGACAGCCTCAACGCCCGGCTCATGGGCGAGGCGCCCACGGGCAACGGCCGGCGCGAGTCCTACGCCCATCTGCCGATGCCGCGGATGACCAACACCTACATGCTCGCCGGTCCCCACGACCCCGGCGAGATCGTCGCCTCCGTGGACCGCGGGCTCTACGCGGTGAACTTCGGCGGCGGCCAGGTGGACATCACCTCCGGCAAGTTCGTGTTCTCCGCGAGCGAGGCGTATCTCATCGAGAACGGCCGCGTCACCCGCCCGGTCAAGGGCGCGACGCTTATCGGCAACGGTCCCGACGTGCTCACCCGCGTGTCCATGGTCGGCAACGACCTGGCCCTGGACGGCGGTATCGGCACCTGCGGCAAGGACGGCCAGAGCGTGCCGGTGGGCGTGGGCCAGCCGACGCTCAAGGTGGACGCGCTCACCGTGGGCGGAACCCAGACCTGAAGGAGCCTCTTCCATGAGCAGTGAACGCGACTGC
>WBJT01000028.1_pt4 | contig 20992 bp, 24 predicted proteins | sample 5109881 | NCBI WGS metagenome assembly WBJT01 (sample SAMN11895465, study PRJNA545514) | wastewater metagenome | isolation source: saline BTEX enrichment culture, original innoculum from Kuwait petroleum... | place: USA:Stillwater, OK | collected 2018-09-01
CCCGCTCGCTGGGCTCCCGGTCCGCCCCGCCGACGGTGATCCCCACGAGGTCGCCGACGGACTCGGAGACGGTGACCAGCGAGAGCAGCACCATGGGCACAATCGCGCTCAGGTGGAACTCCATGCCGATCTCCCAGGGCAGCGGCACGGACACCCATGAGGCAGCCGCGACGTCGGAGAAATCCACTAGTCCGAACAGCGCGGCGATCACGAAGCCCGCCACCAGCCCCACCAGCGGCCCGATCTCGGCGATGAAGCCACGGGCAAACTGATGCAGACCCACGGTGATCACGAACACCAGCGCCGCCAGCGCGATATGGTAGGGTGCGCCGAAGTCCGGCGCCCCGAAACCGCCCGCCGTGTATGCGAATCCGACCGGCAGCAGCAGCACGCCGATCATGATCACGAACGTCCCCATCACCACCGGCGGGAACAGGAAGCGCACCCAGCGCATGCACAGGCCGACGACGGCCATGGCGACACCCCCGGCCAACGCCGCACCGAACACAGACGGCAGTCCCTGGGTACTGGCGATAGGGATCATCACCGGCACGAAGCCGAAGCTGGTGCCCATCACCACCGGCAACCGTGCGCCGATGCGTCCGACACCGAGTGACTGAACCAGTGTCGCGACACCGGCGATGAACATCGCGGCCTGGATCAGCGCCGTGGTCTGCGCCGCCGGCAGATCCACCGCCCCGGCGATCACCACCGGTACGGTGACGTTGCCGACGAACATCGCCAGCACGTGCTGAATGCTCAGCGGAATGGCACGCCGCAGCGGCGGCATGTAATCGACATCCCCCCTTTGCTCCGGGCGCACTTCTTCTGTCTGCTCGCTCATGACAGCTCCTCTCCCCCTCCGGCAATGGCGGTCACTGTGATTGCCGCACGGCGCCCTCCGGCCCGGCGGCCCCACAGGCCTTCGGGGAATCCTTGATCATGGGTACAACCCTGTCAACAATTATGTATCCATTTTTGATACCGATCATGGACACCCGGGCGATCCGACCGACCCGCTGCGGTGGTATCCTGCCGCGACACCGCAACCCGGGAGCGACATGACCCCCGAAGAACTCCACCGCACCGGCCTGGGCCGGGGACTGTTCCAGATGACCTGGCCGATGCTGTTCGGCGTGCTCTCCCTGCTGGGCTTCCAGCTCGTGGACAGCGCCTTCATCGGCCAGCTCGGCGGCCGCCCGCTGGCCGCCCTGGGCTTCACCATACCCTTCATGCAGCTGGTGATCGGCACCCAGGTGGGCATCGGCATCGCCACCACCGCGCTGGTTTCGCGCGCGCTCGGCGGCGGCGAGCCCGAGCGCGCCCAGCGTCTGTGTGGACTGGTGGTGATGACCGGCAGCGCGATCGTGCTGGCGCTGGTGGTGATCCTGTGGTTCCTGCGCTCGTGGGCGGTGAGCCTGCTCGGCGCCGAACCCTCGCTGCTGCCGCTGATCGCCCGGTACTGGGCGCCGTGGCTCGCCAGTGCGTGGATGGGGGCGTTCCTGTACTTCGGTTACAGCGTGCTGCGCGCCCACGGCAACACCCGCCTGCCCGGACTGTGGATGGTCCTCACCAGCCTGATCAACCTGGTGCTGGACCCGCTGTTCATCTTCGTCTTCGACTGGGGTCTGCCCGGTGCCGCCTGGGCGACGCTCACCGCCTTCGGCGTCGGCGCGCTGGCGGTCTACCCCGCCCTGGCCCGTCGCCAGTGCCTGCGCCTGGACGTGCGCGTTCTGGGGGTGCTGCGGGCACTGGGCGGCATTGCCGCCATCAGCGGGCCGGCGATGCTCAGCCAGCTCATGCCACCGCTCTCGGCAATGCTCGCCACGCGGGTAATCGCCGGTTTCGGCGTGGACGCGGTCGGTGCCTGGGGCCTGGGTACTCGCATGGAGTTCTTTTCCATCGTGGTCGTGCTCGCGCTGACCATGTCCCTGCCGCCGCTGGTCGGGCGGCTGCGTGGTGCGGGCGATATCGTCACGATCCGCCGGCTGGTGCGCCTCGCCGTGGGCTTCGTGCTCGCCTGGCAGCTGCTGCTCGCGCTGATCTGGTTCCTGGCGAGCACGCCGCTGGCGGGGGTGCTGAGCGCGGATCCGGCCGTGGCTGACCGCCTCGCCGCCTATCTCCGGCTGGTGCCGTGGAGCTTTGGGGCACTCGGGGTGACCATGATCATGGTCTCTGTGAACAACGCACTGGGACTGCCGCTGCGCGCCATGATCACCTCGGCGCTACGACTCTTCGCGTGCTACCTGCCGGCACTCTGGGTCGGTGCCCAGCTCGTCGGGCTGACCGGTGCATTCGCCGGAGCCCTGGCGGGCAATCTCGCCGCCGGCGCCACCGCCGTTACCCTCTATCGCGCGGGTATGGCCCGGCTGCGCGGGCCGGAACCCGCGAGCGCCTGAGGATGCCGGGCGCACGCACCGGGGACGGCCGGGATGGCGCCTCACTCCGCGGCGCGGCGCTGGTCGCCACCGCCGCGGGGCTGTGGAGCACCACCAGCATCGTTGCGAGACTGGCATTCACCGCGGGGGCACTGCCACCGCTGGTACTCGGGAGCGTGCGTCTCCTGCTGGTCACGCCGCTGTTCCTGGTCGCCATCGCCGTGCTGCGCGGCCGGCACGGCATCGTGCCGGCACGCACGGCGTGGCCGTTCATCACCGGCCTGGGTCTGGCACAGGCCGCCTACCAGGGCCTGTATCTCACCGCCGTGAGCTGGGTCGGCGCCGGCCTCGCGACCCTGGTGACGCTGTGCTCCGCGCCGGTCATTACCGCCGTGCTCGCCGGCGTCGTGCTGGGCGAGCCGCTGACCCGGCGCACTGCGGAGGGTATGGTCGGGGCGATCACCGGCACCGTCCTCGTGGTCGCCTTTGGCGAGACCATCACCGCCGGTCCGATGCTCTGGTGGGGCGTGGCCGCGTCGCTCGCGGCGGGACTGGTCTACGCACTTTTCACACTGCTCTCACGCCGGGCCGGCCACTACTGCCACCCCCTGCAGAGCGCATGCTTCGGTTTCGCCGTCGGCGGCATCGCCCTCGCTCCGGCGGCGGCATGGAGCGCCTCCGCCGCGGCACCACTGACCGTCACCGGTCTCGCTGCGGTGGTCTACATCACCCTGGTCCCGACGTTCGTCGGCTACATCGCCTTCTTTCAGGGGATGCGCGTCACGCCGGCCACCGCCTCGACCATCATCGTCACCCTGGAGCCACTTGTCGTGGCCGTGCTTGCCTGGGCCCTGCTCGGCGAGGCCCTCGGCCCGTGGGGCATGGCAGGCGCCGTGCTACTCACCGCCTCCGTGCTGCGCGTCACCGGTGTCGGACGGCGGCGCTGAGATCTCCAGCGACAGCACCACCAGGGTCCCGCCCTGAACCGTCCAGAGCACGTTGTGACCGGCCAGGGTCACGCCATGGACGCGGTTCTGCTCGCCACGCCGATAGGCCGGCCGGGGATCGAGCGCCAGGGTCTCGGCGATAAGCCGCCGCAGGCCGGCCGGGGCCGCCGCAAGCGCCGCTTCCGCCTCGGCGGCGAAGTGCACCGGCATCGGCGCCGGTGCCTCGTCGAAGCGCACCGGCGGACACGCCTCCGGGATGGCGTCGCTGTAAGGGATATAGGGTTTGATATCGTAGACCGGCGTGCCGTCGACGAGGTCATGCCCCGCGATGGCAAGCCCGCGCCGTCCGGGCATATCCACCACGCGATCCAGAGTGACCACCGACAGCCCCAGCCCGTTGGGCCGAAACGGCGAGCGGGTGGCAAAGACCCCGAGCCGGCGGTTACCGCCGAGCCGAGGCGGGCGCACCGTCGGCGACCATTCCCGCAGCGGGTTGAGATGGAAGCCGAAGATCACCCAGACGTGGCTGCAGGCCTCCAGACCGCGCAGGGCCTGGGGATCGTCGTAGGGCGGCTCGAGCTCGATGAACGCCCTCGCCGAGGGCACCAGGCCGGGCTGGCGAGGCGTGCCGAATTTCTCCGCGAAGTCGCCGCGGATATGGCCTACCGGGGTCAGGGTCACGGCGTTCACGGCCTCCCCAGCCGCTCGGCGAGGAAGCCCTGGAGGGCATCCCATGACGCCATGTCCGCCTCCGGCCGGTAACGCTCGCCGGACCAGACCGTAAAGGCGTGCGGGGCGCCGCCATAGATCTCCATCCGGTGCGGGACCCCCGCGGCGTCCAGGGCGCCGGCCAGCGCAGCGACGTCGCTCATCGGCGAGGCCCGGTCGGCGGAGCCGTGCAGGATCAGCACCGGGGCGCGAACATCGGCGTAATCCTGGCCCTCCGGCGTGCCTAGACCACCGTGGAAAGTCACGAATCCCTGCATGTCTGCCCCGCTGCGTGCGAGTTCCAGCACCGCCGAGCCGCCAAAGCAGTAACCGATGGCGACGGCCCGTTCCGGATCCACGCCCTCCAGACCGCGCAGGGCATTCACGGCCGCATTCACGCGCGTGCGCATCAGGGCGCGGTCACCGTAGAGCTCGCCGCTCCGGGCGCGCGCGTCCTCCACCGTTTGCGGGCGTACACCGGCACCGTAGAGATCCGCGGCGAACGCCGCGTAGCCTGCCCGGGCAAGCATCCGCGCCCGGGTGCGCTCGTAGTCGTCGAGCCCGTCCCAGTCGTGAATGATCAGCACGACGGGCTGGGGCCCCGGCAACGCCGTATTGCGGGCATAGTAGCCCTCGAAGCGCGTATCGCCGGAACGGTAGGAAACGTCCTCGCCGACGATGTCGGCCACCGCGACGGCCGGCAGGCACGCGGCGGCGAGCGCAAGGGTGGTGATGACACTGCGGATCGTCGTCATACGGCCTCCCGTGGCACGTCGTCTGTGCCGGCAGAGATTGCAGTCCTGCGGGACTCGGCCAGACTGTCCCTGCTGGAGTATAGTGGGCGCTCCGGGCCGCTGCGCCGCGACCATGCACGGGCGGCAGACTGCGCCGCCGGGATGACAGGGAGGCCGCCATGACCCACCGTCAACGCCTGGCAAGCTGGCTGTTCGCCGGCTGGCACCTCGCACGCATGCCGGTACCCGACGACCCCGCTACGCTCGCCGCACGACGGCGCTGGTGCCGCGACCACTGCGGCGATTTCGCCGGCCGCTGGTTCGGCATCGGCGCCGCCCTGTGGCTGTTCTACGTCTTCCCGCTGCGCCCCGCGCTGCCGATGGAGACCGACTACGGCTGGCCGGGGATCGCCGCGCTCGTCGCCTTCGTCATCGGCGTGTGGTACATCGTCCGGCAGATCTACGCACAGTCCAAGGTCGGGCCGCCGCCGATCGACCCGCCCATGGACATGCGCGGGCCAGACGACCGTTAACCCCCGCGCTAGCCGGTCTGGCGCTGGAGCAGCTGCAGGTAGCCCTCGAGGACGTCGAGCAGCCGCAGGGCCTCGTCGAGGTCCGCCCTGCCGTCGTCCGCCACCGGCAGGGCATTCAGCCGCTCGCGGATATGGTGAGCATAGTCGGCGGCCGCATCCAGCGTGGTCGGGCCTTCCTCCCACGCGCCTTCGTCCTGGGTGGAATCCGTCATAATCCGTTCCCCCTCCAATGCGTCGCATGGCCCGTAGTGCGGCAGTGTACCCGCCCGCGGCGGCGGAGTTCGAATAACGACCTTGATTTGCGGTGGCGTCGATCCCATCCGGGCAGAGAGACGGTAGTCCCATTCACCCCATCAAGGAGCCAGCGATGAGCGAATTACTGGCCGGCAAGCGCGTTTGCCTGCTCGCCGAGGACGAGTTCGAGGACATCGAGCTGCTCTATCCGCTGCACCGCTTCGCCGAGGAAGGCGCTGAGGTCATCGTCGTGGGGCCGCGCAAGGCGACCTATACCGGCAAGCACGGCTGCACCGTGGAGGCCCACATCGCGTCGGCGGAAGCGGCGAGCCAGGATTTCGACATCGTCGTCGTGCCCGGGGGCTATGCACCGGACCGCATGCGCCGCCACCGCGAGATGCTGGAGATCGTGCGCCGGGCGGATACGGAGGGCCACGTGGTCGCCGCCATCTGTCACGCGCCCTGGGTGCTGATTTCCGCACGGGTCGTGGCGGACCGGCAGCTGACGGGTTTCTGGTCCATCCGGGACGATCTCGTCAACGCCGGCGCCCGTTATGTCGATGAGCCGGTGGTCACCGACGGCAATCTGGTCACCTCCCGCCACCCCCCGGACCTCGGTGCCTTCTGCCGTGCCATCATCGCGCGGAGCACCGGCGCAGCCGGGGGTGCCCCCCGATGAGCGGCGGCGCGCACCCGGGCGCCCCGGAACGCCTGTTCGTCGACCACCGCGGCGGCATCCGGCGGTGTCCGCCCGGACAATCGCCACGGACACGGGCGGGGATCCACGGGGTGCTGACCTGCAACGCCCGGGTACTGCTCGTGCGCCCGCCGGGCGGCAACTGGCTGGAGCTGCCCGGCGGCGGTATCGACCCCGGCGAGGACCCCACCAGGGCCCTGCAGCGGGAGCTGCGGGAAGAGGCGGGCGTGCGCGTTGCGGGGGTGGAACTGGCCGCCACCGCCGAGATCGCCATGCAGACGCGCTACTACGCGGCCAACCACGACGAATACTGGCACTACGACCAGACCTTCCGGCTGATCCCGCTGAGCGGTGAGCCAACGCTCCACCCGCCCGAAGAGCACGGCCATGAAGTGCTGTGGCTGCCCCTCGCCGAGCTGCACGGCGAGGCGCTGCACCATCTTCACCGTGCGGCGCTGGACCGCCTGCTCGGCCTGTGCACCTGAACACCGGGCGCACCGGCCACCCGCCGCCGCCCGGCCCCCGGACGGCAGGTTCATTGACACACCGTCACACGGGCGCCCCGGCCGCAGAGGGACGGCCTACAACCGCTCGCGCGCCGCCGCGACCCAACCGTTCACCCGCTCCTGGGAAACGACCATCTGCCGTGCCTTGAGCTGCTCGGTCAGCCGTGCGGCGTCGGTGTCCGCCAGATCGCGGAACGAGTGAATGCCAAGCTCGGCAAGGCGCTTCTGCACCGCCGCACCGATGCCCTTGATGGCGGTCAGGTCGTCCGCGCTACCGCCAGGGTTCGCCGGGGATTGCCCGGTCGCCGCGTTGGCATCCGCGCCACCGGTGTCGGGGGCACCCGCCGAGGTGGGAGCACTTGCCGGTGCGGACGCGGGCTTCGGCGAACCCTCGGCGCTGGCGGCCTCGCCGTCCCCCTGCCCGCCTGCCGGCGTGGCGGAAGCGCGGGGCGCCTGCGGGGTTGCCGGTGCCTCGGCACCCTGCCGTTTCGCCGTGGTCTCGCTCCCGCCCCGGGAACTCGTGGGCGTCGCCTGCGCCGAGCGTTCGCGGCCCTTCGACTCCGGGGCCTCGTCGATCCGCGGCAGCCACCAGAACACCATCTCCATCCAGCGTTTGAGCCATTCCGTCCACATGGCAACCTCCTGCCTATGTCACCCGATCCCCGCTCAATCTAACCGGGACGATGCAGTGCAGCAAACGAAAACCGTCGACCCGATCCGCATGGCTGGGTACCAGGGCGCAGACGTGCCCGTGCCCATCGCGTATCCTGCCCGCGGTCGGACACCTGCAGGATAGCCGCCGAACATGTCCCGTCTACTGATCAACCTACGCGACGTCCCCGACGACGAGATCCTGGAGCTGCGCGGCATGCTCGAGGCCAACGGCATCCCCTACTTCGAGACCGAGCCCAACCGCTGGGGCATCTCCATGGGGGCGATCTGGCTGGAGGACGACGACGATCTGGAACGGGCCCGGGCGCTGCTCGCCGACTACCAGGCCGAGCGCCAGCGCCGGGAGCGCAACGACTACCGCGAGCGGCTCGCACGCGGCGAGGCCGACACCCTCTGGCAGCGCGCGCGGCGCCGGCCGCTGGCAGTCCTCTTCTACTGTGCTGCCGCGGCGCTCATCCTCTACCTCTCGACCCAGCCCTTCCTGGATCTGGCACTGCCCTGAGCGGCGGTGCTCAGACCGCATCCAGCACGCGCTGATGCATCTCCCGGGCCCGTTCGTCCGGGAGCACGAAACGCACGCGCCGTACCGAGACGAGTCCACGGGCGGCCTCACGGACCGCGTGCATCGCCACCGGCGCGGCCTCCGCCATGGGATAACCGAAGGCACCGGTGGACAGCGCCGGGAAGGCGACCGACGCCAGTCCGGCGTCGTCGGCCAGCTCCAGCGCCCGGCGGTAACAGCGCGTCAGCAGCTCGTCCGAGGGCGTGTCGCGGCCGTACACCGGACCCAGACAGTGGATGACGTGCGGGTTCGGGAGTCCGTGACCGCCGGTCATCACCGCCTCGCCCGGGGCGATAGGCGCCAGCGGCGCACACTCCTGCGCGAGGCCGGAGCCAGCAGCGCGGTGGATGGCCCCGGCGACACCACCGCCCGGCATGAGGCGGGCATTGGCGGCGTTGACGACAGCGTCCATATCCGGCTGGCGGGTGATGTCGCCGACGACGCACTCGATCTGGACCTTACCGTCTCCTGTGGCCATGACCCATCCTCCGTGCCTGTCTGTGCGATCGGCCCGGTCACCGGGACCCGGCGTCCGCCGGCGGCGGCGACGGCGCCGGCCCCGCGGGGACGACCGTGCCAATGACCCGGTCCGTACGGCACACTGTGGCGGCAGCCCGCGCACCGTCAACCCGCGCGTGCCGGGATCACACCGGCAGGGAGACGCCCGATGCCCATCAACACCAACCGCTGGAACCGCTGGCGGTATACCGTCTACACCCCGATATACGATACCGTTGCCGGCGGCTTCGCGCGCCAGCGCCGTCGCGCCGTAGCGCTCGCCGGCCTGGTCCCCGGCGAACGGGTTCTCCTCTCCGGCGCGGGCAGCGGCCTAGACCTGACGGCAATCCCCACAGACACTCCGGTGACCGCGGTGGACATCACCCCGGCGATGATCGCCCGCCTGCGACGGCGCGCCCGCCGCGCCGGGCGCGAGGTGGACGCCCGGGTCATGGATGCCGCGGCGCTGACGTTCCCGCCCGCGAGCTTCGACGTGGTGTTTCTGCACCTGATACTGGCGGTGATCCCGGACCCGGTGGGCTGTATCCGGGAAGCGGCGCGGGTGCTCCGCCCCGGCGGGCGGGTGGTGATCTTCGACAAGTTTCTCGCCGACGACGCCCGGCCGGGGCTCGTGCGCCGTGCCCTCGACCCACTGGCGACCGTCCTCGCCACGGGCCTCAACCGCCGCGTCGGCCCGCTGCTGAACGCCGCCGGACTCGAGCGCGTCCATGACGAGCCCGCCGGCCTCGGCGGGCTGTTCCGGATCGTCGTCGCGCGTCCTGCTCAGGCGGTCTCCGGCCCGGCATAGAGCCGTGCCAGCGCCTGCGGGTCAGCGATACGCAGCCAGCCGCGGTGGCGCTCGATCCAGCCGGCGTGCTCGAAATCCCCGAGCAGTCGGGTGATCACCTCCCTCGCGGTGCCGAGCTCGGTGGCGAGCTGCTGGTGGGTGGCCCGTACCGTGTCCGCCTCCGCACGGTCCACAAGCAGCTCGGCGAGACGCGCATCCACCCTACGGAAGGCAAGCTCCTCGACCAGCAGCATCAGCGACTGCAATCGCGCGCCATAGCTGCGCAGCACCATGTCACGGAAGGCCGGCGAGCCCGACATCAGGTCGTCGAACACCGCCGGGGGCACCAGCAGTGCCTCGCTCGGACGCTCGGCGACGGCGGTGGCGTGATAGAGCCCCTCGTCGAGGAGACAGCCGATGGACAGCGTACACATCTGCGCCGGCAGGATGCGGTAGAGCACGATCTCGCTGCCGGCCGCGGACAGCATCTGAACGCGGATGCTGCCGCTGTGCAGTATGGGCAGACCGCTACAACGCTCCCCGAGCCCGAACACCCGCTGACCGGCCGCGAAGGCGACCTCCATGCCGTCGGTAATCAGGCGCTGCCGGGCGCGCTTGTCGAGTTCCGGCAGCCAGTCCATACCCCAGGTCGATGACACGGCACGCCCTCCCTGTCGTGGCGACCAATGGTGACAAAGTCACTGACCGATGCCGCTATTTTCCGGCATTATGACGATGGGAAAAAGGGAGGTTATAAGGATATGAAGGCAAACGTCGGCACTATCGACCGTGCGGTACGGGCCATTGTCGGGATCATTCTGATCGCGCTGGTGTTCGTGGGGCCGCAGACGCCCTGGGGCTGGATCGGCCTCATCCCCCTCGCCACCGCGGCATTCAGCTTCTGCCCGGCCTACCGGCTGCTCGGTCTCAACACCTGCCGCATCCGCGGCAGCCACTGAAACCCTTTCGGAGGGGCGGTCCGCCGCCCCCCTCCGAAGGCCGACCGATCGGCTCCTCACAGAGGTCCTGTCGTGCGTCGGTCAGTCGACCTGACACCTGACAATCCCTCTGGGAAGGTTAGTACAATGGAGGCCGTCGCAGACGAGCGGGTGACGAAGTGACCATTCCCGCGGACCTCTTTCCCGCCTCCTGGCTGTGGCTCGCCAACGCCCTGCTGGCCGCCTTGCTGGTGGCCGCCGTGCGGCGTGCGCCGTGGCGTCTGCTGGAGCGCTCCGAGCTGCAGCACGTGTTCTATGCCAGTGCCCTGCTGGTCGCGCTGCTCTGGCAGATGCGCGCCGGCATCGCCCCGGAGCTGCAGCTCCACCTGCTGGGCATGACCAGCCTCACCCTGATGTTCGGCTGGCGGCTCGCGATCGTGGCCGGCACGCTGGCGGCGGCGCTGTCCATCGTCGCCACCGGCGGTGCATGGCCGACGCTGGGTATCAGCGCGCTGCTCGGCGCCGCCCTGCCGGTGGCCATCACCCACGCGCTCTCCAGGGTGGTCGAGCGGGTCCTGCCGGCCCACTTCTTCATCTACGTATGGGTGAACGCCTTCCTGGGTGCGATGATCTCGGCGGGCACGGCCTACCTGTGTCTGATCGGCCTCGCCTCCGCGGCGGCCGCCTCGGCGGCCGCCCTCGCCCCGGACTACCTGCCGGTGCTGCCGCTGCTGATGTTCCCGGAGGGGTTCATCAACGGCGCAGTCATGACCATGCTCGTCGCTTACCGCCCGGAGTGGGTGAGCAGCTTCGACGACGAGCGCTACCTCAACCGCTGAGTACGCCCGCGTCGCGCCCGGTCAGCCGGTGACGTCGTCGCGGTGCTCGTCGATCCACAGCACCCGGTCGGAACGGGCCTGCAGGTCCGTGGACACACCGGCCGAGAAGACCGCCAGCTCGACACGCTTGCCGCTCTCCGAGAGATGCTCGACGGCGTCGATGAGATCGCCGTCGCCGGACGACAGCAGCAGTGTGTCGTAGCGGTCCCTGTGGATCAGCGCGAGGGTGGCGAGGCCGACGTCCACGCCCATCTGGCGCTGGTTGACGAGGTTGTGGGCGTCACCGCCGTGGGGACAGGCAAGGTCCACCTTGGTGCCGCAGTCCTGGCAGTAGGCGTTACGCACCCGTTCGTTCTTCAGCCCGTAGAGCTTGACGATCAGGTTCGGCCCGGCCGGGGCGGCGGTCTGCAGCCAGCCGTGGAACCGGTCACGGGCCTCGTGGGCCTCGTTCTGCACGCTGTTGAGATAGTAGCCGCGCCAGACCGGGCCGAGCTCGCGTTCGACGAGATCCCGCAGCTTGAGGTAGTCGACCCGCTGATTGGGGCCGAAGGCCTGCATGTTGACGGCGTGGATGTAGCTGGCATCGATCAGCCAGAGGCGGCGGCCGGGGGCGGTGTGGGTCGGTTCGTGCTCGCTCATGGTCCGCCAGCATACAGGAGTCGGGGAGGCGTCGCCGCCATCGCGATCCTCACCCGCCGTGACGGCGGGCGGCGCGGTTGATCTGTATGGACCAGCTCGCATGGGCGAGCACGGCCCCGAGCCCGAACACCAGCAGCGGCGCGAGTGCGCCCTCGGCGTGCTCCGGGCGGGCCCCGCGCAGCAGCCACAGCGCCACCCCACCCACCGCCAGGGTCGGCACCGTAACCACCGCGCGGCTCAACGCCGGGCTGTCCGGCAGGGCCAGTGGCCCGGCGAGCATGATGAATGCCGCCAGCGTTCCCACCCAGACCCCGGCCAGGAAGTCGCCGGGCAGCGTACCGGCAGTGAATCCCATCACCGGTGCCACCAGCACCGCCGCCAGCAACGTACCCGCGGCAAGACGCCGCCTCAGCGCCAAGAGATCCGTCCCGTTCACGCGTCCCTCCTCACTCCGTGCCGGCCGCACCGGCGCTCTATGACGCCGCGATCCTACTAAGGCGGTCACGCCGACGCCACCTCCGGCGGTCAACGCAGGCCGCACACGCATCGTCGGGGTGACGGCACGACGACCGCGCCGGTACCCTCCTGCAGGGAGGATGCAGGAGGGGGCGGCTTGATGCTGGGACGACTCGCCAAGTCTCTAATGGCGCTGGCGGTCGCGGTGGCGTTCGTGGTGATGGGCTATCGCTGGCAGCAAAGCGTGAAGGACACGATGGCGGACGCACAGGCGGTCGACGCCACGGTGATCGCCACCGGCGTCGAGCGTCAGGAGGACGACACCGGTGGCCAAACGACGGTCTCCTTCACGCCGACGGTCCGCTACCGCTTCGACTACCGCGGCGAGGGCCACACCACCGAGGGGATCTGGCCCGCGGCCACGGTCAGCGGCGAGCGGGACTGGGCGACGTCGTTCATCGAGGACTACCCGGTGGACGCGACGGTCACGGCGCACGTCCCCGACGGTGAGCCGGACCGCGCCTTTCTCGTGAACGAACGCACCTACGGGCCGTGGATCCCCATGGGCATCGGCGGCGTGCTGCTGGTGCTCTCGCTCTACGACCTGCTCCGGGCGCTACGCCCCTACCAAACCTAGCCGTGTAACCCCTCACCCCCGAGGCATACAATGTCGGCTGCGCCTGACAGCCAACATCGTCGCGGACGGGATCCCGGGCGGGTAGGTCGTGCACGGCCGCAGGCCGTGTGCAACGCTGCCGGAACGGGCCCGGAGTGTCGCACGACCTACCCGAAATTCCATTCGCTACCCTGGAGCAGGGTAAAAACACTGCGCCCCTATCCGGTCGCCTAGCGTTCGCGGCGCGCGGCAAGCCGGCGCCACAGCCAGCCGTCCGGGCGCTGCTCGCCGCTCGCCACGTAGCGGAAGACGTCCCGATTGGTCACGGTACGCTGCATCCGCGCCCGCTCCCCGTGACGCGCGCAGAGCAGCACGCGGTCCCCGCGGGCCAGGGTGCGATCCGGTCCCGGCAGCAGCCACGACGTGTCGCCGCGCTCGATCATCAGCACTTCCGCGGCAAGGGCGAGATCGCGCTCGCGTGGATCGCGCAGCAGCTCCGCCACCGTGAACGCGGCACCCTCACCCAGCGCCGTGAACAACGCCGGGGCCTCGGCTGGCCCGACGGTCAGCGTCCAGACCTCCGGCGAGGCCTCACCAACGCGGGCGTGCCAGCGCTCGAGCAGCGTCCCGATCCACTCGTCGTCTCGCTCGCGGACCGCCTGGAGGAAGCGGGGCAGCATCGGGGTGGCGAGCAGCCGGAGCATGCGCACCGCCATGATGCTGCTCGACTCCATGATCCGGTCCACCGCTGCCGCCTCGAACACGGCATGGCTCGCGCGGTCGTTCTGCCGCGCGACCAGGTAGAGCTCGCCACGAAGCTCGCGGGCGGTCATGACGATGGAGAGATTGTCGGTGTCGTCGTCCGTTGCCGCGATCACCCCGGCCACGTCCGCCGCCTCGATACCCGCCTCGCGCAGGGTCACAGCCTCGGTGCCCTTGCCGGCGATAACCGTGGTCTCCTTCATCACGGAGGCGGGCACGGTATCCGGCGTCACCAGCACCAGGTCCATGCCGTGCTCGCGCAGGCGCCGGTAGAGGGCGCGGCCCAGGGCGGTGTAGCCGCAGACGATCCAGCGCCCGGCGGGCGGCAGCCGCTCCTCGTCGGCGGTATCCGCGTGGACGCTCATCCAGCTGTAGAGGCGGTGCGCCTGCGGTGCCTCCATGGCCATGACGAAGCCGCCGGCGAAGGTGAGGTACGGATCGATGATGTAATCGGTGCCGAACGAGGCCATGTTGGCACGGGTCTCGTCGTGCTCGGCACGCGCGATCACCGGCAGCCGGGGGTTGAGCAGCTTGGTGGTGATGGCGATGTGCAGGTTGGTGTGATCGTCGTCGGTCACCGCCAGCACCGCCCGGCAGCGCGGATCACCGAGCCCCGCGGCCAGCAGGTTGTCCGTGAAGTTGGCATCGCCGCAGAGATGCGGCACGAACGAGCGCAGGCCCTCCACGCTGACCCCGTCGAGCTGGCGCTCGTCCCAGTCGATCACCACCGCGCGCCCGCCCCCGCCGGTGATTTCACGCACGAGCTGCGAGCCCGTGTCGCCGTAGCCGCAGACCAGTGTGAACGGCTCCACCAGCCGGGAGACGCTGCGGCGGAAGCGGTTCCAGGTGACCACGCGCTGGAACACCGGATCGCGGATGATGCCCACAATGGTGCCAATCGCGTAGAACCAGCTGATCACCAGCAGGTGCAGACTGACCACCACCCAAAGGCGCTGGGCCTGATTGAAGCCGGTGGGCAGCTCGCCGAACCCGATGGTCGTGGCGGTGTAGCTCACGAAGTAGAAGGCATGGAGGAAGTCCACGCGATAGGGCTCGCCGGCGGCCGTGGTGCCCTCGATGAGCACCAGCCCGAGCACGGAGACGGCGTAGGCGACGATCAGCGTGAGCAGCGGCGCGCGCATGCGCCGCAGTACCAGCGGGACGATGCGGTGACGCGGGACATCGATCAGCTCCGACATGGCCGCCGCCGCGTCAACGCTGCATGTTGACGGTCTCGATCACGAGGATGGTCACCGAGGCCAGGTTCGCCATCAGTGCCCCGCCGGAGAGCGAGACTATGCTGCCCATCACCGCCGGCGTCAGGCCCACACCGGTGACGTGCATGGACATGCCCCAGACCACCGCCGCGGTGATGAGCTGCAGGTCCGCGACCAGGCTCGCCGCCAGCAGGATGGCACCGATCTGCGTGCGCTCGCCGAACTTGAGCACGGTGGCGATGAGCGAGACCACGAGCGCCGCATACAGCTCGAAGACGTTGTGGTGAGCCGGGTTGTCGAACTCGCCGATGAAGAACCCGAAGTTCAGCGTCAGCGCGAGCAGGATGAAGAAGCCGAAGACGACCTTTTCCAGATTCATGGCGCGGCACGCTCCCGTCTGCGTTGTGCCCGGCCCGCCCGGTTCAGCCTGGCGGGTCCTCGCGGAGTTCCATGCGATCGGCGTCGCTCAGTGACACGAACCGCCCGTCCACGGTGTGGAACGAACGGCCGCCGATGTCCTTGCGGTAGACCCGGTACTCCGTGATCCCGCCGGTGCGGGTATCCACCACCCGCACGTGCACCACCTCGTGGGCCTGCTGCCACTCCATCCAGGCCATCCCCGAGACGCCGGCGAGCAGCACCGCCACCAGCGCATAGCCGGCCAGCGTCCGCGGCGACGGCCGCCGCCACGAACGGCCCGCCCGGCGGGGCGAGGAATCGCGGCGGGGCGCGGGGTCCTCGCGCCGCTGCGTGCCGGCGGTTCCGCCGGCACGCAGGCGCAGCACCACCGCGACCACCACGATCACCGTCACTGTGAGAAGAAACTGGTACACACCGCCTCCCCCATGCGGGTTACGCCACGGATTCTAACCGTCTTCGCCGCCCGCACCCAGACGCGGACGTGACACGGCCCTTCTGACGTCATTGAACCGGTCTATCATTGTCATTGGACCGGTGGAATTCACACGGCGGGGTACGGCGGTTAAGGTGAATTGAATGTCAGACTAACTAAAAAGGGGGTAGGTACGGCCATGCGCGACACCCTGGCCCGAAAGAACAACCAGTCGGAATCGCGCCGCGCACGTCACAATGACAGTGCGCGGCGCATGGTGGAGTCGTTACTCGAGCACGCGGACGTCCGCATCAACGGCGACCGTCCGTGGGACATCCAGGTCCACGACCCCCGCGTGTTCGAGCGCGCCCTCGCCTACGGCAATCTGGGGCTCGGCGAGGCCTACATGGACGGCTGGTGGGACGTGGAGTGGCTCGACGAGTTCTTTCACCGCATCCTCGCCAGCGGCATCGAGGACCAGGTCCGCCCCATGCGGCTCGCCTTCCACGCGCTGCGGGCACGGCTGCTCAACCTGCAGACCAGCCGCAAGGCCTGGGAGGTGGGCGAATCCCACTACGACCTCGGCAACGACTTCTACGAGGCCATGCTCGATCGCCGCATGACCTACACCTGCGGCTACTGGCGCGATGCCGAGGACCTCGACAGCGCCCAGGAGGCCAAGCTCGAGCTGCTCTGCCGCAAGCTCCAGCTCGAACCCGGCATGCGGGTACTCGACATCGGCTGCGGCTGGGGCAGCTTCATGAAGTATGCCGCCGAGCACTACGGTGTCGAGTGCGTCGGCCTGACCATCTCCGAGGAACAGGTCAGCCGGGGCCGCGAGGCCTGCCAGGGCCTGCCGGTGGAGTTCCGCCAGCAGGACTACCGCGAGCTTGACGAGACGTTCGAGCGCATCGTCAGCGTGGGCATGTTCGAGCACGTCGGACGCAAGAACCACGAGACCTTCATGGAAGTGGCCGAACGGTGCCTGTCCGTGGACGGGATATTCGTGCTGCACACCATCGGCAAGAACGAGACCCACACGACGCCGGATCCGTGGATCGACAAGTACATCTTCCCCAACGGGGACCTGCCGTCGCTGGTGCAGATCGGCAACGCCGCGGAGGGACGGTTCGTCACCGAGGACCTGCACAATTTCGGCGCCGACTACGACCGCACCCTGATGGCCTGGCACCAGAACTTCGAGGCGGCGTGGCCGCGTTTCCGCGAGACCTACGGCGAACGCTTCTACCGGATGTGGCGCTATTACCTGCTCTCCTGTGCCGGGGCCTTCCGCGCCCGCGACATCCAGCTCTGGCAGTTCGTGTTCACCCGCAAGGGGCTGCCCGGGGGCTACCGCCGCCCGGACATGTAACCGCGCTCAGGCCCGGACCAGCGCCGCCTCGGCGCGGTCCAGGGCCGCGGCCGTACCGGCGAGTGTCACGATGTCGCCCTCGCCGAGCACCCAGTCACCGCCCGGGGCATCCTCCCGTGTGTCGTCGCGGGTCACCGCCGAGACGCTCACCCCCATCGCCTCCAGCCCCAGCGCGTCGATGCGCTGGCCGGTGGCACGGGCGTCCGCCGCGATATTGAAGGCACGCAGCTGCAGGGCGTCCGGGTCGCTGTCGTCGCGGCCGGGGAAGAGCGCGCGCAGCAGCTCGTAGCGCCCCTGGCGGAGGTCGCGGATACGCCGGGTCACGGACGCCGGCGGCTCGCCGAGCAGGAGCAGCACATGCGAGCTCACCGTCAGCCCGGCCTCCAGCGTCTCCGGCACCACCTCCGTCGCCCCGGCCTCCTGGAGCTCGCGGAGGTAGCTGTCATCGCGGGCGCGCACCAGGATGGGCAGATGCGGATGCGCGGCGCGCAGCGCCTCCACCGTGTGCACCAGTGCCTGGGGCGCCTCCAGGGTGAACACCACCGCGCGCACCCGATCGGCACCGGCCGCGCGCAGCACGTCGACCCGCGTGCCGTCGCCATGGGCCACCGGGGCACCGGCGCCGCGGGCGTTCTCCACACGTACCGGGTCGGCGTCCAGGGCGCTCCAGGGGTAGCCCGCCTCGTCGAGCACGCGGGCGATGTGCTGCCCCACCCGGCCGAAGCCCACCAGCAGGACCCGCCCTTCGCCACTCGGCAGGGTGTGGGCGTCATCCTCGATCTCCCGGGCGGCGGCGCGACGCCTCAGCAGGCGGTCGGCGAGCGGGCCGTTGAACCGCAGCGCCAGCGGCGCCACCGCCATGGACAGCAGCAACGCGGCCAGCACCACCTGGCCGTAGGCCGGCGGCAGCAACTCGTGGGTCAGCCCCAGGGTGAGCAGCGCAAAGCCGAACTCGCCGCCGTGCGCCAGCGTCAGGCCGGTGCGCACTGCGGTCACCGTGGGCATCCGTGCCGCCCGCCCAAGGCCGAACACCAGCGCGAACTTGAACACCACCAGGGCGGCGAACAGCAGCAGGATCCACGGCCAGCCCCGGGGCAGCACGCTGAAGTCGAGCAGCATGCCGATGCTCACGAAGAACAGCGCCAGCAACACGTCCCGGAACGGGCGTATCTCCGCCTCCATGGTGTGGCGGAAGGCGCTCTCGCCGAGCATCATCCCCGCCACGAAGGCGCCGAGCGCCGGCGACAGGCCCAGGAACGCCGTCCACCACGCGGCCCCCAGCGCCACGGTCAGCGCCGCCAGGGTGAACAGCTCCCCGGAGTACAGCGCGGCCACGTGGTTCAGCGCCCGGTTGAGCACGAACCGGCCCACCAGCAGGATCACCGCCACCGCGAGCACGCCCTTGCCCAGCGCCACCGCCAGCGCCCAGCCAAGGGAGTCGTCGGAGGGCACGGCGAGCCCGGAGATCACCACCAGGAACGGCACCACCGCCAGGTCCTGAAACAGCAGGATGCCGAGGGCCGCGCGCCCGTGGGGCTGGCCCAGCTCGACCTGGTCGGTGAGCTGCTTGGTGACCATCGCGGTGGAGGACATCGCCACCACCCCCGCGATCACCAGCCCACCGGCGATACCGATGGGCGGTGCCCCGGGTACGAGCACGTCCAGCAGCAGCGAGACACCGAAGGCGGCGGCGCCGGCGATCAGCACCTCACCACCCCCGAGGCCGAGCAGCGCACCGCGCATGCGCGCCAGGTCCGGCAGCGAGAACTCCAGGCCGATGGAGAACAGCAGCAGGACCACGCCGAGCTCGGCGAGGGAGCGGATCGTCTCGAGATCGTGGACCACCCCCAGCGCGGTGGGGCCCGCCACCAGACCGACGGCGAGGTAGCCGAGCACCGCGGGCAGCCGCAGACGCAGGAACACCGCCGCGGCACCCACGGCGATGAGCAGGATGAGCAGGAGCTCGGCGAAACCCTCAGGTGTGTGCATGCGCGCATTCCCGTCACGTTGACGGGCGCCATGCTATCCGAATTCCGCGGACGAACGGAAAACGCCGGGCGTTACGCCATCCCGCGCAGGTGCCCGTCCTCCACGGCGAACACCCGGTCCACCGGCGGCAGCGCCTCGACGTCGTGGGCGAGCAGCACGGCGGTACGGCCGACGAGCCAGCGGTCCAGCCGCGTCGCTACGGTGGCCGCCGTCTCCCGGTCCAGGCCGGTGAAGGGCTCGTCCAGCACCACCACCGGCGCGTCCCGGAGCACCACCCGCGCCAGCGCGAGCCGCCGGGCCTGGCCACCGGAGAGACGCTGGCCGTGCTCACCCACCCAGGTCGCGAGACCGTCCGGTAACGCCTCGACGAATGCGGACAGGTCAGCCACCTCCAGCGCGTGCCAGAGCGCCCCTTCGCCGGCCCCGGGGGCGGCGATGCGCAGGTTGGCGGCGACGGTGTCGTCGAACAGCTCGGTGCGCTGGGTGAGATAGGCGAGACGCCGGCGCAGGGCCGGGCGATCGAGGGACAGCAGCGCCACCCCGCCCAGGCGCACCTCCCCGGCGGTGGGATCGATCAGCCGCGCGCACAGGTCCGCCACCGAACTCTTGCCACTGCCGGACGCGCCGGTGACGGCGACCCGCTCTCCCGGCGCGACCGTCATCGCGGCACCGTCCAGCACCGGCGGCATCCAGGACGCGTAACGCAGGCTCACGCCGGCGAGCTCGAGGCCCGTATCCGTCGGCGGCGCCGTGGACCTATCCGGTGTCGGCAGCGCGGACTCGCAGGCGACCTGTGCGGTGAGCCGGCGGGCCGAGGCCCGGACCCGGCCGAGCTGAACAAAGGCGGAGGGCAGTGCGACGAACAGCTCGCCCAGCCCGAGTACCGCCAGGGCCATGAGCACCACCACCGCGGCGGAGACCGTCCCCGCGCCGTAAGCGATGGCGCCGAGCCCCAGCGCGGTGACACCCGCAAGCTGGATGCCGGCGAGCATCACGGCCTCCCCCGCCGCCGCGCGGCGCGCGAGGCGCCGCTGGTCCGCGGTGAGGCGCGCCTCCCGGGCAAGCATGGCCTCGCGATGATGCCGGCCACTGCCGAACGCGAGCAGCTCCGCCAGGCCCTCGACGTGGGCGACCACCGTCACCCGCAACGCCTCGGTCTCCGCTGCCACGCGCTCGGTCAGCGCCAGCCCGCCCCGCGCGGCGGCCGCGTTCACCGCGGCCCAGAGGATCAGCAACGCCACGGCGACGACGAGCGCGATCGACGGCGCGAACACAGCGAGCAGTGCGGCCAGCAGCACGACCGCCACGAGCGCCACCAGCGGCGGCGCGAGCACCCGGAGATAGAGGGTATCCAGCTCATCGATGTCCGCGGTCAGGCGGTTGAGCAGCGTCGCCGCACGGAAGCGCGCGAGGGTCGCCGGGTCGAGCCGTGTCAGCCGGGTGAACACGGCAGTGCGCAGCTCGGCGAGCAGACGCAGGACCGTGTCGTGGTTGTACAGCCGTTCCGCGTAGCGGGCCGCGGTCCGGGTCAGCGCGAACGCACGGATCCCCCCGCCGGGGACGTAGATGTTCAGCGCGGCCGTCGCCCCCGCTGCCCAGAGCGCCGCGGTCACCGCCGTGGCGGTAATGAACCAGCCGGATAACGCAAGCAGGCCGGTGGCCGCCACGGTGGTGAGCAACAGCAGCGCGGCTCCGGCGACGAGCCTCAACCGGTAGCCGCGGAGGACGCGGAGATACGGCCTCAGGTCACGCCACATCGCGCCGCGCTCCCGCCAGGTGGACCACCCGGTCCGCCAGCGCCGTGAGCACCGGGTCGTGACTGGCGATGACCAGCGTGCGGCCGGCCTCGCGCAGCGCCGCAAGCCCCGCGACGACCTGCTGACGGGTCGCGGCATCCAGCGCGCTGGTGGGCTCGTCCAGCAGCACCAGCGGCGCGGACGACACGAACACCCGCGCGAGGGCCAGGCGCTGCGCCTGGCCGCCGGAAATGCCGTAACCCCGCTCGCCCACCCGGCTATCCAACCCGTCCGGCATCGCCTCGGCGAACGCCAGCACGCCTGCCCGCCGGGCGGCCTC
>WBJT01000014.1_pt1 | contig 20780 bp, 15 predicted proteins | sample 5109881 | NCBI WGS metagenome assembly WBJT01 (sample SAMN11895465, study PRJNA545514) | wastewater metagenome | isolation source: saline BTEX enrichment culture, original innoculum from Kuwait petroleum... | place: USA:Stillwater, OK | collected 2018-09-01
GCCGCCCGGGAGGTCCACGCCGATATCGACACGGCAGGGGCTGGTGGCGAGGCCGTCGGGCTCCTGCAGGGTGATCGGTAGGGCGATATTCTCCATGCCGACCCAGTCCAGGGGCTGGGCGTGCTCGTCGGCGGCTTGTGTGGCGACGTCCGGAAGGTTGCCCGTCATTGGTTGCTCTCGTCCCTCGTCAGGTTACTGCCCACACCCGGTTCCGGGGCGGACATGCTTGCGGAATTTTAGTTAGTATATAACATAACAATTGTGTCATTCACTCTCCTGCGGCGGCAGCCCCGCACCCGCCGTGCCGGGGCCGGCCACCGCGGGCCGGGAACGGAAGAAAATCATGACAGCCATCGATCCCCCCGCTGACGGCCGCCTGCCGGTTACCGTGCTCTCGGGGTTCCTGGGAGCGGGCAAGACCACACTGCTCAGCCACCTCCTGCACAACCGCGACGGCCGGCGTGTGGCCGTGATCGTCAACGACATGTCCGAGATCAACATCGACGCCGCGCTCACCAGCCGGGAGGTCCAGCTCAACCGCACGGATGCGCGCATGGTCGAGATGACGAACGGGTGCATCTGCTGCACGTTGCGCGAGGATCTGCTCGTCGAGGTCGGCCGGCTTGCCCGGGCCGGGCATTTCGACTATCTCGTCATCGAGTCGACCGGCATCTCCGAGCCGATGCCGGTGGCCGAGACCTTCACCTTCGCGGATGAGCACGGCGCGAGCCTCTCGGACGTCGCCCGTCTCGACACCATGGTGACGGTGGTGGATGCGGCGGCCTTCCCCGTGGACCTGGAACGGGCCCAGGGCCTGGAGGAGCGCGGCGAGTCGATGGGCGAAGGGGACGATCGCACGGTCTCCGACCTGCTCATCGACCAGGTCGAGTTCGCCGATGTGCTGGTGATCAACAAGGTCGACCTGATAGCCACGGAGGAGAGGCGCCGGCTGGAGCACGTACTGGGACAGCTCAACCGCCACGCCGAGATCGTCCACGCCGTCCATGGCCGTGTCCCCGTCGACCGGGTCCTGGGAACCGGGCGTTTCGATTTCGAGCGTGCGGCCACGGCCCCAGGCTGGCTTGCGGAGATGCGCGGCGAGCACGTTCCGGAGACGGAGGAATACGGCATCGCCAGCTTCACCTACCGCCGCCGCCGGCCCTTCCATCCACACCGCCTGGCGCAGGTACTGAGCGACGGCTGGCCGGGTGACGTATTGCGGGTGAAAGGGTTCTTCTGGCTCGGCTCGCGTTGGGACATGGCCGGCCTGTGGTCCCAGGCCGGCGGCATCATGCGCCACGGTCCTGCCGGGTACTGGTGGTCCGCGACGCCGCAGGCGTACTGGCCCCGGGACCCGGAGTCCCGGCTCGCGATCCACGAGGGCTTCGCCGGGGACTATGGCGACCGCCGTCAGGAGCTGGTGTTCATCGGCCAGAACCTCGACCCCGCGGCGATCGAGTCCCGCCTCGACGAGGCGCTTATGAGCGACCGTGAGATCGGTGACCTCGACCGGCGGGCCCCGGACCTGTACGACCCTTTTCCGGAGTGGTTCGCCGGCCTTTCCCCGGCGGATGGGGAGTACGGCGAAACGGCGGACTCCGCGCTATGAGCGGACCGGGCGATACCCGAATCCCCGTGACGATACTGAGCGGGTTCCTCGGCAGCGGCAAGACGACGGTGTTGAACCACCTCGTCCGCCAGGCGGCGATGCAGCGCGCACTCGTCCTCATCAACGAGTTCGGGGAGATCGGTATCGACCACCAGCTGGTGGCGTACAGCGACACGGGCGTGACCGTGGAGATGTCGAGTGGCTGCCTGTGCTGCACCATACGGGGCGATCTCGTCAGGACACTGCGTGAGGCGGTTTGGCGTTACGCCCGGGCCGGGCGGACCTGGTTCGATCGTGTCGTGATCGAGACCACCGGCCTCGCCGACCCCGCCCCCATCATCCATACACTGCTCAACGACGGCGGCCTGGCACGGCTGTTCTATCCCGCCGGGGTCGTTACCGCGGTGGACGCCGTCAACGGCGATGCCACGCTGGACCGACAGGATGAGGCGCTGAACCAGGTCGCGGTCGCCGATCGTGTTCTCCTCACCAAGCGGGACATCGCCGATGGGGGCGTCGTGGGGCGCCTGGAGGCACGTGTGCGCCGGCTGAACCCGACCGCGCGGCTGTTACCGGTGGAACACGGCGAGGTGGCCGCGGAAAGGCTGCTTCCGAACGCACCCGGCGCCCCGGGTCGTGACGGCGCCGATATCCGGGCGTGGCTGGGGAACGCCTGTGACGACGGACTCGGACACGAGAATCATCACCACGACGTCAACCGCCATGACCACGCCATCAGGGCCGCCTGCCTGACCCTGCACGAGCCGGTACGGCGGGAGGTGCTGTTCTCCTGGCTCGGGGCGCTGGTCTCCTTCCGGGGAACGGATCTGCTGCGCCTCAAGGGTGTCGTCAACGTCACCGGCGAGGATGGACCGCTGGTGGTGCACACGGTCCAGCACACCTTTCACCCGGTCGTATCGCTCCCGGCCTGGCCGGATGATGACCGGCGCAGCCGGTTCGTCGTGATCGCACGCCACATGGACGAAGGCATGCTGCGCGACAGCCTCGATACGTTTATCGCGAGCATGCCGTAGGCTATCCGGACGTGCCGGATCGGCGCCGTTCGGCGCGGTGGCCGGCGGCGAGGAGCGCCATGCTCACGGTCACCGACGCGGCGAATGCCAGCGCGAAGGCGCCCATGCCGCCGGCCACTGGCGCCGTTGCGGCCTCCACCGAGGCGAAGGCGACCAGGCTGAGCATCCCGCCCTGGGCGGTGGCGAGGGTCGCGCGCGCGACCGCCGGGCCGAAACGCTGGTGCAGGGTCAGCGAGATCATCGTGAACCCCACCGGGAAGCCGGTGAGCGTGCCGGCCACCCGCGGCCCGGCCTCCGCCGCCACCGTCGTGACCACGCCCACCAGAACGCCGCCGGCGAGCCCGCGTACCAGGAGGTCGAGCCGTCGCGTGGGTGCGCGGACCCGGGGGCGCGGCAGATCCAGGCGCCGGCGGATGGCCGCGGCGAGGGCGAACAGCGCGGCGTACGCCGCCAGCCCCACGACCCAGCCCCCGGGGATCGTCGCGAACGCCGCCGCGGCGGCCACCCAGGCCGCCACCGCCGTCGCCAGGCTGGCCACCGGGCCGAGCCGGGCGGCGGCGAGGACGTAGGCGACCAGGAACACCAGCGTGGCGGTGAGCGCGTGCAGGGTCGCGACGGCGGCGTCGGCGAGGAAGGCCGGCGGCCGTTCCAGGCCGAGGAAGAAGAACGCCGGGCCGAGCACGATGGGGGTGCCGGCGATCACCCCGCCGAGGCGCGGCCCCAGCCGGGCGACGGACAGCGTCACGGCGATGATCACCACCGCGGTGGTGATCATCTTCACCAGTCCGGTCAGCAGCATTGCGGTGCCTCGCCGGCGGTGTCGCGTCCACCCGGCGCCACTCCCGGTACCCCGGTGCTCATCGGCGGACGTCGTCCAGCACCGCCTCCACGCCGGCGGCCCGGGCGAGCAGGCGGCGGTCGTCGCCGTTGCGCCCGAGCAGCATCAGCCCCACCGGCAGCTCGTCGGCCGTGTGGCACGGCAGGCTGATCCCGCAGAGGTCCAGCAGGTTGCCCACCGTGGGGTTGCGCAGCACGAGCAGGTTGGTGCGGGCGTAGGCGTCGTCGTCCTCCAGCGCGTCGAAGCGTGGCGGCACCACCGGCACCGTGGGCGCGAGCACCGCGTCGAAGGCGGCGATGCGGGCGTCCATGCGCGCGACCTGGCGCCGGCGGGCGGTGAGGAGGTCGAGGTAGTCCGCCGCGGAGATGTCGGCACCCCGCCGGATGCGGCTGCTCACGCGGGGGTCGTAGGCGTCGCCGGCCTCCGCGAGCAGGTCGCGGTGGAACCAGTAACTCTCCGCCGCGGTGAAGCCGCCGCCGGCGAGGAGCTCGCCGAGCTCGTCGAGCTCCGGCATGGCGACGGTGGTCACCCGGGCGCCGGCCCCTTCCAGCGCCGCCACGGCGCGCTCGAACGCCGCGGTCACGGTGGCGTCCATGTCTGCGGTGAGGTAGCGGTCCGGCACCGCCAGGCGCAGGCCCGCGACCGCCTCCGGGGTGAAGGCCGTCTCCGTCTCTCCGGCGAGCACCGCGTCCAGGAGCGCGCAGTCCGCGACCCGGGGCGCGATCGGGCCGACCGAGTCGAGGCTGTGGGACAGCGGCAGCGCCCCGGTCAGGGGCACGCGGTGCTGAGAGGGCTTGAACCCCGTGAGCCCGCAGAACGCCGCGGGGATGCGCACCGAGCCGCCGGTGTCCGAGCCCAGCGCCGCGGCGGCCATGCCACGGGCGACGGAGACCGCGCCGCCGGAGCTGGAGCCGCCGGGGATACGCGCCGGGTCCGCCGGGTTGGCCGGGGTCTCGTAGTGCGGGTTGAGGCCGAGCCCGGAATAGGCGAACTCGGTCATGTTGGTGTGGCCGGTGAGCACCGCGCCCGCGGCCCGCAGCCGGGCCACGGCGGTGGCGTCCGCGGTGGCCGGGGCGGCGTCGGCGAGCACCCGCGAGCCGGCATGGGTGACGGCGCCGGCGACGTCGAACAGCGCCTTCACCGACACCGGCAGACCGGCCAGGGTGCCGGCGGGCAGGCCGGCGTCGAGCAGGCAGTCGCAGGCGGCGGCCTGGGCGCGCGCGGTCTCGGTGAACACCGTGGTGTAGGCGCGTGCGTCGTCGCCGACGCGCTCCAGGCAGCCCTCCAGCAGGGTTCCGGCGCGGGTCTCGCGGCGCCGCAGCGCGGCGAGGGTCTCTTCCACGGGGCGGGTCTGGTCGCTCACGGCGTCATCTCCTCAGGCCATAACCGGCAGGGTGTGGATGCTGTAGGCGTGTTCGATGCGCCGGCCGAGCACCGGGTCGATCAGCGCCATCTCGAAGCGTGCGGCCGGCCGCGGGCCGCCCGCCACCGGCAGGGTACCGCAGAGCATGGCCGTGCCCACCGGCAGGCTGGCCTCCGGCCGGCCGAAGCGCTCCAGCAGCGCCGAGGGCGTGAGCAGCCCGGCCACCGGGCCCTCCTGGTAACTCACGCGGTCGCCGTCCATCACCGCGTGGGAGGCCAGCCGCAGCTGGTCCCAGTGGGGCAGGACGTCGCTCAGGCGCCACAGCCGCGGGGCCACCGGCTTGGGGCAGACCTGCTTGGAATGGGCCACCGACCAGGTCTCGGCCTCGCGGTCAGTGTGGTCCGAGCCGACACCCACGCAGGTGCCCTCGGGGGTGCCGATGAGCAGCACCTCGATCTCGCCGCTGGTGTGCTCGCCGAGCATCTGCACCTCGGTGTCGGTGGTGGCGAGGTTGGCCCCGACCCGGTAGAACAGCGGCGTGCTCGACGGCGGCGTGACGCCGATGGCGCGGAGCTCTTCGATGTGCTCCTGGATGGCGTCGGCGTCGCGGCCGGCCCAGCCGGCGATGACGAACTGGTTGATCCCGACGTCGACGGCGCTGCCGTCGTCGAGGGTGAAGCTCAGCATGGTGGTCTCCGTTGTCAGTTGAGCACAGCGGGGAGGAAGAGGGCGAGCTGCGGCACGAGGATGAGCACCGCGGCCATGATCAGCATGAACGCCACGTAGGGGATGGCCCCGAGCATGACCTCGTTGAGCGAGCCGCGCCCGCGCACGCCCTGCACGACGTAGAGGTTCAGGCCCACCGGCGGCGTGATCAGCGCCATCTCGATGAGCAGGATCAGCAGCACGCCGAACCACACCGGGTCGAAGCCCTGGGCGACGATGATCGGCGCGACGATGGGGATGGTGATCACCATCAGCGACAGCGTCTCGACGAAGAAGCCGAGCACCAGGTACAGCCCGATCACCAGCAGCAGCGTGCCGTAGGGGCCCAGGCCGGCGGTGGCGATCAGTGACTTGATATCGTCGGTGACGCCCGCAGAGGCGAGCACGAAGTTGAGGAAGTACGACGAGATGATGATCAGCATGATCATGCCGGTCGTGCGCATGGTCCCGTCGATGGCCTCGACGATCACGCCCACGCTCAGCCGCCGCATCAGTGCGGCGATGACCAGCGCGCCGACCACGCCCAGCGCGGCCGCCTCGGTGGGCGTCGCCCAGCCGGCGTAGATCGAGCCCACCACCAGCGCGAACAGCGTGAGCACCGGCACCAGGTGGCGCAGGCCGGTGAAGCGCTGGCGCCAGCTGTGATGGCGCCTCGGCCCGCCGAGGCCCGGGCGCAGCGTGCACAGGATCGCGGTGCCAGCGATGAACAGGGTCGCCAGCGCGAGACCGGGCAGCAGGCCCGCGGCGAACAGCCGCGGAATGGAGGTCTCGGTGAGGAAGCCGTAGACGATGAGGTTGATCGACGGCGGGATCATGATCCCGAGGGTCCCGCCGGCGGCGATGGAGCCGGCGAACAGCCGCTCGTCGTAGCCGAGCCGCGGGGCCTGGGGCATGGCCACGGTGCCGATGGTCGCGGCGGTGGCGACGCTGGAGCCGGAGGTCGCCGAGAACAGCGTGGCGGTGCCGATATTGGCGTGCAGCAGCCCGCCGGGCAGCCACGACAGCCACGCCTCCAGCGCCTCGTAGGTCTTGCGTGCCACGCCGGTGCGCACCAGCACCTCGCCGAGGAGGATGAACAGCGGGATGGCGATGAGCAGGAAGCTGTCCGACGCCGACCACAGCACCTCGCCCATGGCGCGGTGCAGCGGGAAGGCCGAGAAGAATTCGTCCAGGAACAGCGCCAGCGCGATCAGCGTCGCCGCGACCGGGATGCTGAGCACCAGCAGCGTGAGCAGCACGAGCAGGGCGATACCGATCATGCCTCACCTCCCTCGGCCTCGATCTGCTCGTCCAGAGTCGCGCTGCCGGCCACGCGCTGGGCGCCGGCCGGGTCGCGGGCGATCAGGGCGACGAGCACGCGCAGCAGCAGCACTGCCACCACCAGGCTGAACCAGATAAGTCCGCCGGCCCACAGGCCCTGGGGGACCCACAGCGGGGTCTGCAGCGGGGTGTTGGCCAGCGCGTTGTCCGCGAAGGAATTGCCGGCGACGCCGGTGACCGCCCCGACGACGAACACGCAGAACAGCGCCAGCATCGCCAGCGCCAGCAGGTCGAGCACGGCGCGCACCGGGCGCGGCATGAGCACGTAGAGCACGTCGATGCGGATGTGCGCCTTGCGCAGCAGCGAGTGCGCGAACGACCAGCTCGCCGAGATGGCGAGCACGTAGCCGGACAGCTCGGTGGAGGCGCCGAGCGACTCGCCGAGCAGCCCGCGTGAGAGGATCTCGAGGGTCACCATCGCCACCGTGGCGAGGATCAGCAACCCGCCGAGCCGCGCCAGCCACAGCGACACGACGTCCATGCCGGTGATCAGGCAGTCCAGGGTTCGGGCAATGCGCTCCATCGGGGCGGCCTCTGTCCGGCCGGGCCGCGCGTCGGCGGCCCGGCCTGCGGGGGTGGGTTACTCGGCCTTGGCGGTCAGCCCGGTGACCTTGCCGATGGTCTCGTTCCAGCGCTTCACTGCCTCGGCGTCCACGCTGCCGGCCCACGCGGGGAGGACATCCTCCTCGAGCTTGCGGCGGGCGAAGTCGAAGTCCTCCTGGGTGGCCTCGACCAGCACCATGTCCCCGGGCTCGCCGCGGCTGCACTCGCCGTGTCCGGTCAGGCAGGCGACGCCCTCCTTGGTCTCGTCCACGGCGGAGTCCCACACCGGCTGCTCGTAGTTCCGGTGCACCTCGTCCATCAGCCAGTCCTGCACCTCGGGGGAGAGGCTGTCCCACTTGTCGCCGTTCATGGCGGTGATCACGTAGTCCCAGCCGCCCACGGGCAGGGGATAGAGGTGGGTGGCGACCTCGTACCAGCCGGCGCTGTAGCCGGACAGCGAGCCGGTGACGGCGCAGTCGATCACGCCGCGCTCCAGCGCCCCGGGCACCTCGCTGAAGGCCAGGGTCACGCCCTCGGCGCCGATGGCGTCGAGGAACTGCGCGGTGGTCCGGCCGCTGGCCCGGATCTTCTTGCCCTTGAGGTCCGCGAGGCCGCTGATGTCGGCATTACAGAACACGACCTGGGAGGGATAGGGCACCGCCGCGATGAGCTTGGCGCCGCCGAAGCTGTCCGAGAGGATGTCGTCGAGCACCGGCTTGTAGGCGTCGACGATCTTCTTCGCGGTAGCCACGTCCGGGGCCATCATGGGGATGTCCATGCCGGCGAGCTCCGGGGCATTGGAGACGGTGTAATCGCCCACCGTCGAGCCCACGTCGAACACGCCCTGGGAGAGCAGCTTGAAGACCTCGCCGCCCTTGAGCCCCATCTGGTCGAAGGTCGTGACCTCGGCGGTCACCTGGCCGTCGGAGGCCTCGGAGAGGTGTTCGCCCCAGAACGGCTTCTCGAAGTTCTGGTACAGCGACAGGCTCGACCAGCTGCCGACGTAGGCGAACTCGGTGGCGGGCAGGTCCTGGGCCTGGGCAGCGCCGGCGAGCAGCGCGGCGGCCGCGGCCGTGCCGATGAGTCGTTTCTTCATGTCGTTGCTCCTCGTCATGGCTCGTTATTCCCGGCCTACATGAGGGCCAGTTCGTGATCCCGGATGTCGGTGACCAGCATGTGGCCGGGGCTGTGGGTGATCGCGAAGGGCAGTCCGGCGCGCTCGAGGGCGCGTTGCGGGGTGACGCCGCAGGCCCAGAACACCGGCAGCTCGCCGTCGGCGACGGTGACCGCCTCGCCGTAGTCGGGGCGGGCCAGGTCGTCGATGCCGATGGCCGCCGGGTCGCCGAGGTGCAGCGGCGCGCCGTGGACCTGGGGGTAGCGGGTGCAGATCTGTACCGCACGGATCGCGTGCGCCGGGGCGAGCGGCCGCATGGACACCACCATGGCGCCGCCGAACGGGCCCGCCGGGGCGAGCTCGATGCTGCTGCGGTACATGGCCACGTTACGGCCCTCGGCCACGTGGCGCAGCGGGATGCCGTCAGCGAGCAGGGCGTGCTCGAAGGTGAACGAGCAGCCCAGGGCGAAGGTGACCAGGTCGTCGCGCCAGAGCCCGGCCACGTCGGTGGGCTCGTCGCTCAGTGCGCCGTCGCGGAAGACCCGGTAGCGCGGGACGTCCCGGGCGATGTCCAGGTCCGCACCGAGGCGGGCACAGCCGCGCTCGCCGGGCTCGGAGACGGCGAGCAGCGGACACGGGCGCGGGTTAGCGGTGCAGAAGCGCAGGAACGCCGCCGCATCCGCCTCCGGGAGGATCACCAGGTTCACCTGCACGAAGCCCGGGGCGAGGCCGGCGGTCTGCCCGGCCAGGGTGCCTGCCCGTGCCGCCTGGCGCACCGCAAGGGCGCTCCCGCCGGCGGGGGTGCCGTGTTCGTTCATGTCGTCGCCGATGTGTCGCGGGTGTTACCCAATACAGTTAGGTGACATCGGCTATCAGGTCCAATCGATATTTCGGATCAAGATTGATCAGGATTCTCGATCAGGGGCGGGATCCGCGGCGATCCGCACCGCCAGATCGGCCACCGCACGGGCCACGGTGAACTCCGGCGTGTTGGCATGGCAGACGTGGAAGAGCAGCGGCGGGGGTTGGACCTCGGCCCGGAAGCGGCGCAGGGCACCGCGCTCGATCTCCGCGGCGATGATCTCCGGGGGCAGGGCGCTCACTCCGATACCGTCCACGGTCATGCGGATGATCGTCGCCAGCGACGAGCTCGCGTGGATGCGCATGCGTGCGCCGGCCTGGCCGAGGAGACGCTGCAGCGCCAGGTGGGGCTGGCTCAGACGGGGGTAGGTGATGATCGGCCAGCGGGCCAGCTCCTCCAGCGAGACCGGCTCGTCCGGCAGCGCCAGCGCCGGGCTCGCGACCCACTCCAGGGGGTAGCGCGAGAGCGTGCGGCTGGTGATATCCGGCTGGTTCACCGGGCCCATGAGGAAGGCGATGTCCAGGTCGTGGGCGGTGAGCTTCTCGGCCAGGTTCACCGAGGTGTCCACGTCCAGCTCCAGGCTGAGGGCGGGATAGGCCTCGTTGACGCGCTCGATGAGCCGCGGCAGCCAGGTGTAGACGATGGTCTCCACCACCCCGAGGCGGATGCTGCCCTGGATCGCGCTGGGGTCGGCGACGGCGTTGAGCATCTCGCTGCGCAGCGCGAGCAGCTGCTCGGCATAGGCGAGCATGTCCCGCCCGCGGGCGGTCAGCGTGACCCGGCGGCCGGCACGGTCGAACAGGCTCACGCCGAGGGTGCGCTCCAGGTTGGCGATCCGCGAGGAGACCGAGGGCTGGGAGGCGTAGAGTCGCTGGGCCGCGGCCCGGAAGCTGCCCAGCCGGGCGATCCAAACGAAGGTCTCGAGCGTGCGGAAGTCCATGCCATCCCCGTCGCAGGTCGCGGGCGCCCAGAATAGCGCACCGCGGCGGGCGTGCGCGCGGCGTTGCCTCTGCTAGGATAAACGGTTGATCCGTCACGGGGCCCGGAACGGGCAGCGTGCGGCAAAGGGGGTAGATGCGGCAGTGACAGGGGGCGAGGCGGGCACCGGCCCATGGCCGGTACGCAATGGGCACTGACATGCCAGAAGAACGTAAGAACAATGCCATGACCGGGCTGTCGCTGCGGCTGCTCGGGCCGATGGAGGTGCGCGTCGTCGACACCGTCGTGACCGGGCTCGAGGGCACCAAGGCCGGCGCGCTGCTCGCCTATCTGGCGATGGCGGGTGACGAGGCGGTGCCGCGTGGCCGGCTGGCCGCCCTGTTCTGGCCGGATCTGGGCGATACCGCCGCTCGCAACAACCTGCGCCAGACACTCTATCAGCTGCGCCGCCGCCTCGCCGTTCCGGCGCTCGGCGACGCCCACGTGCTGCACCTCGGCCGTGACGCGGTGCGGATCGACTCCGATACGGCGTTGCAGGTGGACGCCCTGGCGCTGCATCCGCCGCCGTCATGTTGCGGGGTAACGCCCCGCAGTCACGCCTGCCGTGCCGCGCTGGGTGCCATGCAGGCGGCGGTGACGGGCTATCGCGGTCCGTTCCTGGCCGGATTCTCCGCGGAGGCGCTGCCCGCGCCGGTGCTGGACTGGCTGGTCGGCTGGCGGGAGGCGGCGAGGGAGACCGCCGCGGCCACCCTCGACCGGCTGGTGGCCTGCCTTACCGGCGCCGGCGCGCCGGAGCGGGCCGCCGAGCCGGTGCGCGCCTACCTGGCCGCCGAGCCCCTCGACGAGCGGGCCCACCGCCTGCTCATGGGCATACTCCTGCGCGCCGAGCGTTTCGATGAGGCGATCGCGCAGTACGATCACCTCGCCGGGCTGCTGCGCCGGGAGCTGGACGTGGACCCGGCCGCGGAGACCGTGGCGCTGTGCGAGCGCGCCCGGGCCCGGCGCGAGCAGCACCGTCTCGCCGCCGAGGACGCCCCCGAGAACACGCTGGAGCGCCGCCCGGTGACCGCAGTGGGCGTGCATTTCCGCCCCGGCGGGGACGGTGACCCGGAGGCCCGGGCGGCTCATGTCGCCGCGGCGAGCCGTGCGGTCAAGGCCATCGCCGGCCACTACGGTGGCCTGGCGGTGCATACCCACGGCGGGCGGATGATGATCTACTTCGGCGTTCCCGCAGCGAAGGACGCCACCACCCTGCAGGCCGTACGCGCTGCCTGGCGCGTCGCCGGCGAGTCATTCGAGGGCGGCGGCGTCCGCGTCGCCGTCGATGCCCGGCAGCTGATCACGGACGCCAGCCCGGAGCTGCCCGACCCCTGCGGCGAGCTCTCCGACGCCGTGCTCGACCTCGCCAGCCGCGCCCCGGAGGGGGGATGCCTGGTCACCGACGACGTGCGCACCCGCATCGAGCCGTACTTCGACCTCAGCGTCGTGGAGTCGGCGCCGGATGCCTCCGGCCTGCACCGGCTGGTCCGCGACCGCCAGCTCATGGACCGGGTCTCGGTGGACCGCTGGTTCGGCCGTCTCTCGCCCCTGGTCGGCCGCGAGGAGGAGCTGGAGGCCCTGCGCGGGGCCTGGAGCAGCGCGTGCGAGGGCGGGGGCGGCAGCGTTGCCGTCGAGGCGGAGCCCGGACTTGGCAAGACCCGCCTGGCCGGGGCGCTGGCGGGTGAGGTCCACGCCGGCGGCGGTGTCGTGCTGTGGCTCCGCAGCCATCCCGAGACCCGGCGCCAGCCGCTGGCGCCGGTGACGGCGGCCCTGCGCGGCCAGCTCGCGGCACACGCCGAGGGCGAGCCCGAGCCGGACTGGCGCGAGGAGATGCGCGCGTTCCTCGCCGAGAGCCCCGGACTGTATGCCGACAGCGAGGCCGCCCCCGCGGGCGCGGCCGGCGTGGCCAGCGCGACCCGCCGCCGCGACCGGCTGATCGGGCGGTTCATGGCGGTGATCCGCGGCATCGCCGCCCGCACCCCGGTGCTGGTCGTGCTGGAGGACCTCCACTGGAGCGACGCGACCACCGTGATCCTGATCCGGCGCCTGCGCCGGGAGTTCGCGCAGGGCCGGGTGATGCTGCTGATCACCGCGCGGCCGGGCACGGTCTATCCGTGGCGGCAGGAGGACCCGGTGGCGCGCGTGGAGCTCGGGCACCTGTCGCCGGCGGCGGGGGAGCGACTGATCGAGAGCCTGGCACCGCCGCAGATGCCCGGCGGCGTGCGCCGGCGCATCCGCCAGCTCGGCAACGGGGTGCCGCTGTTCATCGAGGAGCTCGTACGCCACTACGTGGCGACCGGTGAGGACGGCGCCGTGCCCGCCACGCTACAGGACCTGCTCGCCGCCCGCCTGGAGGCGCTGGGCCCGGCCCGCGGCCTCGCCCGGCTGGCGGCCACCCTCGGCCGGGTGTTCGAGCGCGAGGTGCTGGCCGCCGTGTCCACCCTGGACGGCGACGAGCTCGACGACGGACTGCTTCATCTCAGCGAGTGCGGCCTGATCGAGCCGGATGTGGACGAGGTGGCGGGGCGCCACCGCTTCCGCCATCCGCTGATCCGCGAGGCGGTGTACGCCAGCCAGCCGGACGGCGAGCGCCGCGCCGCGCACGCCGCCATCGCCGAGGTTCTGGCGGAGCGCTTCCCCGGGGTCGGCGAGACCGACCCGGGCGTCATGGCGCACCACCTCGCGGAGTCCGGGCAGGCCGGGGCATCGCTGCCCTGGCGCATCGACGCGGGCTACCGCATGCTCGCCCGCGCGGCCCATCGCGAGGCGGAGGACCACTTCAACGACGCCCTCGCCGTGGCCGAGGCGCTGCCGGAGGGCGAGGAGCGGCGCGACCGTCTGGTCAACATCCTCCTCGGCCTGGGACTGGCGCGGCTGGCACGGGAGGGCAACGGCTCCCGGGACGTCCACGCGATCCTCCAGCGCGCCCGCGGGCTGCACGGCTCCGGCAGCGATCCGCGGCGGCATTTCCTCGTCCTCTGGGCCGAGTGGCAGACCAGCGGCTCCCAGAGTGGTTTCAGCGAGGCCCAGTACCTCGCCGGCGAGATGCTGCGCCTCGCCGACGCCTGCGACGATCGCTGCATGCGCATCGCAGGCTATAACGCACTAATCAGCGGTCACTTTTCCCTGGGCGAGCTGGAGACGGCGCTGGAGTGCATCGAGCATATCCGCGCCCTCTACCGCGACGAGGACCATCCCCGGCTGATGGAGATGCTGGGCGATAATCCGGCCTTCTCCGGGCTGTCCTTCGGGCCGGTGATCCTCTGGCATCTGGGTGAGCCCGATCGGGGCCTGGCACTGGCCGACGAGATGGTCGGCCTCGCCGAGCGGGCGGACCACCTGCCCGGGCAGGCCTACGCGCTGACGGCCCGCGCCCTGCTGGCGCAGTGCCGCGACGACCCGGAGGCAGTACAGGCGGATGCCGAGCGTATCCTCGCCATCGCGAACGCCCAGGAGTACGCGCTGTGGCAGCGGGCGGGCTGGGCGCTCTCGGGCTGGGTGCAGGCGCGCACCGGCGATGCCGCGGGCATCGACCTGATCGAGCGCACCGCCGGGGAGATCCGCCAGGTGGCCTACTCGGTGAGCACCACTGTCTACCGGCTGCTGCTCGACGCCCTGCTGCGCTGTGACCGCCTGGAGCGGGCGGGCGAGGTACTGGAGCAGGCGCTGGCGGATGTCGAGTATCTGGGCAACGTGCGTTTCCTGCCCGAGCTCTATGCCCAGCGTGCCGAGATCGCCTACCGCCGTGACGGCGACCGCCACGCCCTGGCGGAGGACCTCGCCCTGAGCGAGGCCACCGCGGAGACCCAGGGCGCGATCATGGCGGTGCTCGCCGTGCACGTGCGGCGGGTGGAGCTCGACCTGCCGGTGGTGCCGGGCACGGACCCGCGCGCCGGCCTTGCCGCGGTGCTGGAGCGCGTCCCCGGCCGCGGCGACTACGGCCTGCTGCACCGCGCCGAGGCGCTGGCGCAGGGTGTGGAGCCCGCCCGCGGCTACGGGGCCGGGCGCTGAGCGTCGTACCGTCCGGTGCGGCCCGTGGACGTGGGTCCGCTCACGCCGGCCGCGGTGGGGCGTGTCCGGGCCTTTGCCGGCGGGGCCGGTCAGGCCCCGCCGGCATGCAGTAGCGGGTGAGGGCGCTCAGGCCCAGGGGCCGACGCCGGCGTCCGCCTGCAACCCGGTGTCGCTGATGCGCCCGGCGCCCCAGCTCCGCTGGATGTAGCCGATCACCGCGTCCAGCTCCGAGGGCGGGACGTCCGCGGGGGCGCCGCCCTCCAGCGGGTCGTAATGGAAGATGTAGACCCGGGAGGCGAATTGGTCGAAGGGCAGGGACGCCTCGCCGAAGAACTCGCCGTTGCCCGAGGTGCTGACCCGCACGCCGTCGCCCCAGTCCTGGCCGCTGTCGTTGTTGGGGTTGAAGAAGTACATGCGCATGACCCCGCCCGGGTCGAGGGCGGCGCGCAGCAGCGAGATGGCGTGCCAGCCGATGAAGCGCGCCGCGCTGTCGGTCACGGCGATGCCCGCGGGCTGCGGGTGGATGATCGGCTGGTTGCCGTTGTAGTAGGGGTGGTAGCAGGCGTAGAAGTAGCGCAGGAACTCCTCCAGCCCCACCAGACCGCCGGTGGCGACGTCCACGTTGATACGGAAGCCGCGCCCGGCCCACCAGCCGTGGAACTCCGGGTTCACCCAGCGGTGCGGATCCCCCTCGCGTCCGGCGCAGCGCCGGCCCATCTCGGCGTAGATGTGATCGAGGTGCGGCACCACCAGCAGCGAGACCGGATCCAGGTCCATGGGCAGGGCGGTGGCGACGCCGGAGGCGCTTTCCCGCGAGGAGATCGGCTGGCCCTCGAAGTGCATGACGATCTCGTCGTCCCGCGCCGCCCAGGCCACCATCTGCAGGAGGTAGTCCGGGTCATTGTAGGCCCACATGGACAGCGCCCGCGCCGACTGGCAGGTGGGGTTGTTGCCCTGGCCCACACCCAGCGGCAGCCCCAGCACGCACAGCACGCCCTCCAGCAGCCGCGCCTCGGGTGTCACGGCCTCGCCGAACGACAGGTTCAGCCGCTCGCGGGACCACGGCGACAGCGGCAGCGCGAGCTGGCGCCACAGCGCCGGGGCCACCGGCGGCTGGTAGAAGATGCCGCGCTCCAGTGCCAGGGCCAGGCCGTAGACCGCCTGGGGCGTGGCCGGGTGCACCGCCGCGTCGATCAGTTCGTGGACCAGCTCGCGGTAGCACAGCAGGCAGTCCCGTCCGGTGGCGGACAGCCCCAGGGCCTCGGCGATGATGTAGTCGCCCTCGCCGACGATCTGGCGCAGCAGCACCGCGTGATACGGCGAGACCAGCCCGGTGTCGTGCATGGCCCGGGCGCAGGCCGTGGCCTCGACCTGCAGGGACTTCGGGTCCATGGCCGCGAGGCGCTCGCGGTAGACCTCGACGCCCGGGTCCTCGCGGCAGGCCTGGGTCGGCCCGAAGAGGCTGCTCACCAGCCGGTCCGCGCCCTGACCGCTGGCGCCGAGCTCGATGTTGGGGTCGACCTGGCAGATGGCGATCTGGGTGATCATCTGCTTGGCGGCGTCCACCTGGATGGGCCGCTGCTGGAGGATGCGCCAGATCTCCTCGATGAGCCGGTCGACGATGTGCTCGTAGCCGATGCCGGCGGCGAGGTGCTGGAGCAGGTTGCGCGGCAGCTGTGCGAGCCGCCCCTGGGTGGTGCGCTCGGCCTCGCTCGGCGGGGTGAACAGCATCTCCAGGTTGAGCGCGAGCACCTGCGTGAGGTAGTGATGCGCCTGCTCCGCGGAGACCAGCGGATGGAGGTATTCGCCGCGGGCGACGGCGAGCAGGCGCAGCTCGCTCAGTGATTCGACCACCACCGCATTGGCGTCCGCGCTCTTGAGCGAGTGCGCGGCGAGTGACGGCACGAGGATCTGCGGGTCCGCCCAGTCGGAGCCGGCGAACACGCCGGCCTCCTCCAGCGCCTGCGCCCGTGCCTGGATGGCGGCGCAGCCGCCGGGCTGGAGCATCACGCGCCGGGCGGTATCGAACACCCGCGGGAGCTTCCCGGGCCGGGCGAACGAGCGGGCCCCGGCGAGGCGCTCTATGGCCTCGTCGAGGTCCGCGAGCAGCGCGGCGAGCCGGTCGTCGTCGGCCGGCGTGTCACCGGAGCCGTTCGTCACTCGTCCTCCTTGCCATGCGCGTGCATGGTCGTCCTGTAGTGATGCGCACGCGTTGTCAGACGTAGAAGTCCAGCTCTTCCTGGTGCTTGAGCAGGTCGCGCATGACGTAGGGGTCGTCGCCCTTGAAGTACACGAGCCCCCAGTGCGTGCCGAACGCGGTGCGCTTGGTCACCGTCTCCTCGAGCGGCGGCGTGAGCTCGTGGGACTCGAAGTACGGATGGTTCTCCGTCTCCTCGGGGATCTCCAGGCGCGAGACCACGCGCCGGCGCGGGTACACGCCGAAGCAGCCGGCGTAGCACTTGGCGTCCACCACCTCCTTCGGGAAGAACGCCTTGACCTCCTCGTCGGTGGTCTTGGGGTCGAACACCAGGATCGAGGCCTGGTAGGCGTTGAAGCCGTAGGCCCGCTCCAGTAGCTCGAAGACCTTGAAGCCCGGCGGCCGGTAGGCCACCTCGCCGAAGTACATGGTGCCGTCGGAGGTGACGAAGTATTCCGGGTGGATCTGACCGAACTCGATGTCGAAGGTCTTGATCAGCTTCTCGATCTCCTTGGTGATCAGCGCCCGCCAGCTCTCCAGCTCCGGGGTGGCGGGCACGAACACCGAGTAACCCAGGGTCACGTACTCGGAGATGTTGAGGAAGGCGATCTTGCCGTTGTGGATCCACGCCTCGACGGCGAACTCCCAGCCGTCCAGGTGGGACTCCATCAGCACCGGGAATTCCTCTTCCGGGATGGTGTCGACCTCGTCCGGCGTGCGGATCACGCGGTGGCCGAGGCAGCCCGCCTTGTCGAAGGCCTTGAGGTGGATCGGGTCGTTGGGGTCGCCGTCCAGCTTGAGCAGGGTCTGGTTGACCCGGCGCAGGAAGCGGATGACGTCCTCCTTGTCGTGGGCCTCCTCGAAGATGCCCACGCGAATGCCGCCGAGCTGCGCGCGGCGCTTCATCAGCGCCTTGTCGCGCATGAGCACGGCCTGGCCGTGCAGCCGGGGGCTGTCCATGAGCACGGCATTGATCGCGCCGGCCCACTCCACCGTCTCCTCGAACAGCGGGATCGCCACGTCCACGCCCATCTCCTGGAGCGTCTGGGCGATCTCCATGGAGCGGTCGTTGAGGCGCTCGAAGTTCCACGGCACGTAGGGGATGCCGTGTTCCTCGCAGTAGTCCGTGGCCCAGTCGGGGGCGACCACGACGTAACGGCGGTCGAAATCCTCCGCAGCCTCGATGGCGTTGAGGCTCCAGCCGAGGAGCGCGACATAGCCCTTGTCCGGATTCTTTTCCATAAGTAACTACCGTAGGTTTCGGCGGGAAGGGTGTGAGGACTTTTCCGGCAGTATAGCAGGGGGCATCGGTGGGCCGGTCCACCGTGTCCGGCCTCGATTGCCCGCAGTCCGTGCCCCGGTTTGGGGCATTAACGCGACGTCGGCACTGTCGTGGTGCGGTGTGCGCGGCATTTTCGGTGCGACCGTCTATAAGTCTCTGATTAACAATGCGCACACAATTGGTGCGACCCTTGCATCCCTAGGGCGCCAAATTGGTTCAGAGAGGAAACCCCGTGGAACAATCCGCCGCCAACGACGTGTTCTTTGTCCTGATCGGCGCCGTGATGGTGCTTGCCATGCACGCTGGCTTTGCCTTTCTGGAGGTGGGCACGGTGCGCCGCAAGAACCAGGTCAACGCCCTGGTGAAGATCATCGCCGACTTCGCCGTCTCCACCGTGGCCTACTTTTTCATCGGCTACAGCGTGGCCTACGGCGTCGGCTTCTTCCAGGGGGCCGAGGCGCTGACCGCGATGGACGGCTACGCGCTGGTGAAGTTCTTCTTCCTGCTCACCTTCGCCGCGGCCATCCCGGCGATCGTCTCCGGCGGCATCGCCGAGCGCGCGAAGTTCAACCCGCAGCTCGCCGCGACCTTCGTGCTCGTGGCCCTGGTCTATCCGTTCTTCGAGGGCATCGTCTGGAACGGGCGCTTCGGCATCCAGGACGCGCTCGCCTCCGGCTTCGGTTTCGCCTTCCACGACTTCGCCGGCTCCGTGGTGGTGCACGCCGTCGGCGGCTGGATCGCCCTGGGCGCGGTGCTGCTGCTCGGCCACCGGCGTGGGCGCTACGGCAGGAACGGCGCGATATACGCCCATCCGCCCTCCAGCATCCCCTTCCTCGCCCTCGGCGCGTGGGTGCTGACCGTGGGCTGGTTCGGCTTCAACGTCATGTCCGCGCAGACCCTGGACGCCGTCAGCGGACTGGTGGCGGTGAACTCGCTCATGGCCATGGTCGGCGGCGTGCTCGCCGCGCTCGTCTTCGGCCGCTACGACCCGGGCTTCATCCACAACGGCCCCCTCGCCGGGCTCGTGGCCGTGTGCGCCGGCTCCGACCTCATGCACCCGCTGGGCGCGCTGGTCACCGGCATCATCGCCGGCGGCCTGTTCATCTGGACCTTCACCCAGGCGCAGAACCGCTGGCGCATCGACGACGTCCTCGGCGTCTGGCCCCTGCACGGCCTGTGCGGCGCCTGGGGCGGCATCGCCGCCGGCATCTTCGGCCAGCAGCTCCTCGGTGGGCTGGGCGGCGTGAGCCTCGTCTCCCAGATCATCGGCACCGTCCTCGGCGTGGCCATCGCCGCCGCCGGCGGCTTCATCGTCTACGGCACTCTCAAGGCCACCGTCGGCATCCGCCTCGATCCCGAGGCCGAGTTCGAGGGCGCCGACCTCGCCATCCACCGGATCTCGGCGGAGCCGGAGTCGGAGTAATCGTTGGCTCGGAAGAGGTTTGCTGCAGCTGTCGCCCTCTAAGCCGGAACCGCACCGGCCTGCGGTACCGCACGTCCGTGCGCGGTTGCTTTGGCGCTACGCGCTCGCCGAGTCCCGCCGGTAGGTGCGCGTGGGCAGGTCAGCCTGTGCACGCGGTCCGTTAAGGGCCGTCCTCATGTAGGTGGTTCCCGATTGTCGGGGGGCGTCAGCTCGGTTGGGATGGGTGGTCACGGGCCCGGGATTCTCACGGTCGGGTGCTGTCAGTGGCGCTGACAGCTGGTCGATACCTGAAAGGGGAAACGCCCGCCGTGAAGGTCGCGGGCATGATCAAAGTATCTGAATAATCTGGTGGGCCCGGCAGGACTCGAACCTGCGACCAAGGGATTATGAGTCCCCTGCTCTAACCACTGAGCTACAGGCCCTTCGGCGCGGGATTATAGCCGTTCGGGTGTGTCGGGGGACAGGGGCGAACCGCACACTATGTGTCACTGGAATGTGGTGGGAAGCGCCTGTCTGGTCTGATTCCGGGTGGGGGCCGGCGACCGGCGCCTGCCGGTGTGGGTTGAACCCGGGTGGTGGCGGCGTCAGATCGGGGGTATCCACCATTCCCGTCCGGTCTGTGCCGGGCGTTGTCGCGGAGGCGTTGCCATGACCTATCAGCTCTATTACTGGCCGACGATCCAGGGGCGCGGGGAGTTCGTGCGCCTGGCGCTGGAGGAGGCCGGGGCGGCCTACGAGGACGTGGGCCGGCGTGGTGACGGGGCGGATTTCGGTGCCGTCGCCGAGGTGCTGGAGCGTGCGGGGGTGGCGGAGGTGCCGTTCGCGCCGCCAGTGCTGGAGGCGGACGGGCGGCTGATCTCGCAGACGGCGAGTATCCTGCTGTATCTCGGCCGGCGGCATGGGCTGGCGCCCTCGGACGAGGCGGGGGAGCTGTGGGCGAACCAGCTCCAGCTCTGTGTGACGGACTGGGTGGTGGAGATCCACGACACCCACCATCCCCTGGGGCCGTCGCTCTACTACGAGGAGCAGACGGCGGAGGCCGCGCGGCGGGCGGCGGTGTTCCGGCAGGACCGGCTGCCCAAGTGGCTGGGCTATTTCGAGCAGGTGCTGGCGGCGAACCCGGCGGGGGATGCGTACCTGGTGGGTGACGCCCTGAGCCACGTGGATCTCTCGGTGTTCCAGGTGGTGGCCGGGCTGCGCTATGCCTTCCCCCGGGCGATGGCGGCGCTGGAGCCGGACTACCCGCGGGTGGTCGCGCTGCACGACCGGGTGGCGGCGCGGCCGGCGATCGCGGCCTACCTGGACTCGCCGCGGCGGATCCCGTTCACGGAGGAGGGCATCTTCCGGCACTACCCGGCGCTGGACGGCGAGCCCTGAGCGCCGTCCGGTGGAGGCGGTCGTTGGCCTGCGTGAAATGGTCGGGACGTCGCACGCCTGCGGCGCACGACCTACCCGTGCTGAGCGCCGTCCGGTGGAGCCG